>OGPH01000365.1_pt1 | contig 49792 bp, 54 predicted proteins | sample 1552891 | NCBI WGS metagenome assembly OGPH01 (sample SAMEA2580272, study PRJEB22360) | human gut metagenome | biome: human gut; feature: human-associated habitat; material: faeces | place: Denmark | collected 2008/2010 | reverse complement strand
AGATCATTCAGGAGCTTAGTACAGCTGCGTAGTGAGTCGAGCGAGAGCGCGTCGCAGACATATAACCATTTTTATAATATTCCACCAATAATTTCAGTTATTTAAATCAAAATCTACTGATCTAATCGGTTTACAGCGCTGATCAGTGCTAATACAGAAGCAGTAATGATGTCTTCGTGGATTCCGGATCCCCAAGTAACATTACCATTTGGTTCTTGAACTCCAACATAAGCACAAGCCTGAGAGTTAGAACCAACATTTAAAGCGTGTTCCTGATAAGTAACGATAGAGTAATGCATATCACTGTGTCTCTGTAAAGCGTTACTTACAGCATCCAGACGACCATTTCCTTTTCCGTGGTAAAGTTTTGGAACACCAGATTTCTCTAAAGAGATTTCTGCTTCGATGCCACCGTCTTTTTGTACGAAGTGCACTTCTTTTAATTTGCATGGATCATCAATATTTACGTAAACTTCTTTGAATACTTTTAAGATATCTCTTGGAACTAATTCCTGATGGCGTTTATCAGATACATCTTTGACTGTGTATCCTACATCTTCACGCATTTTTCCAGGAATATGGAATCCAAAGTTTTCTTCTAGTACATAGCTGATACCGCCTTTACCAGACTGACTGTTGATACGGATAACATCACTTTCGTATTCACGTCCAACATCGTGTGGATCGATTGGAAGATATGGGATATTCCAGTGTTCTGGATGTTTTTCGTCTCTCCAGTGCATACCTTTGGCAATCGCATCCTGATGAGATCCAGAGAAGGCAGCAAATACCAACTGTCCTGTGTATGGCTGACGTTCGTAAACGGACATTCTTGTTAATCTTTCATAGACTTTTGTAAGTTCTGGTAAGTTAGAGAAGTCCAGTTTTGGATCAACACCGTGTGTATACATATTTAATGCAAGAGTGATAATGTCAACGTTACCTGTACGTTCACCATTTCCAAATAAAGTACCCTCGACACGATCAGCACCTGCAAGCAAGGCAAGTTCTGTATCAGCAACACCGCATCCACGGTCATTATGTGGATGAAGAGATAAAACTACGTTTTCACGGTATTTCATATGTTTGCTCATATATTCGATCTGGCTGGCATATACGTGAGGCATTGAAAGCTGTACAGTTACAGGAAGATTGATGATGACCTTCCAGTCTGGACGAGGCTGCCATACGTCAAGAACGGCATTACATACATCTAATGCATAGTCGATCTCTGTACCAGTAAAACTTTCTGGAGAGTATTCAAATAAGAAGTTACCGTCTGTCTCATCAGCCAGGCGTTTTAATAATTTTGCACCGTCTGTTGCAATTTTCATGATCTCTTCTTTGGATTTTTTAAATACCTGTTCACGCTGTGCAACAGAAGTAGAGTTATATACATGAACGATCGCTCTTTTTGCGCCTTTTAAAGCTTCGAAAGTCTTTTTAATGATATGTTCTCTTGCCTGTGTTAAAACCTGAATGGTAACATCATCAGGGATCAGATCATTTTCAATCAAAGTACGTAAAAATGTATATTCTGTTTCTGAAGCAGCAGGGAAACCAACTTCAATCTCTTTGAAACCAACCTTTACTAAAAGTTTAAAAAATTCAACTTTTTCATCAAGACTCATCGGAATGATCAGAGCCTGATTTCCATCACGAAGGTCAACACTACACCATGTAGGTGCTTTTGTGATATATTCTTTCTTTGTCCAGTCAAGGGACGTTTCAGGTGGCATAAAATATTGTCTTTCATATTTGCTTGGGTTCATCATTGCTGTGAAGCTCCTTTCAAAAATTAATGATTGTTGTAGGTATGTTTTAAGTATTGAAAGGTGGATACGGGGTATCATGTATCGGATGAAATAAATGTACGATAGCATAAAAAAAACTCCGAATCTAATCCTTATCAGGATAGAGACGAAGAAACTTCCGCGGTACCACTCTAATTCACGTTATAAAGAAACGTGCACTTCTTACTGATACGGGTTATAAAACCGATATCTCTCCATTGTAACGGTTGGACTCCGGCAATACCTACTGTAAGTTCAGCATGCTACTCAAAGGCGAGTTCAAATATCATCAACAATTGCTTCGCACCATCCAGCAACTCTCTGAATGTCTTAAATATTCTACTATTCCTTATCATTGTATTTAAATCATTTACAATAATGACAATCTAACATAAAAATCAGGAAGTGTCAACTGCTAAAATGTAAAATATAAAGAGAACGTTCTTTACAGAGAAGACTTTCATATGGAAAGAAATTATGATAAAGTAGAACAGAGCAATGGAGGAAAGAACATGAGATTTTTTGAATATTTAAAAAAACAGGAACCTTCAAAAGAAAATGAAGAAGCAAGAAAACGAATTTATAAGCTGCATCAATTAGAAGGAAGCCTTACTTATATTGAACGAATGGAAATCATCGAAGAAGGGAAAGGCTCCATGGAAGTTGAGTTTGTCAGAGGAGAGTTGAGTGAGGGAATGACACTTTGCTTTTATGATAATCAAGGAAAAGAATCTGGAAGAGGAGAGATTCTCGAAATTTATATTGGAAAGGGAGAAGATAAAGGGAGATTCTCGGAACAAGGGAATAAGGGGAAGATCATATTTGAATATTGGCAGCCAGTAACGGACCGTTTCTGGAACAGTCAATATCTGAAAGAATTCACTCTTGAAAAATAAATTTAAAAAAATTCAAAAAAAGTGTTGACAGTTGTCGGAAACATATGATAATATAAACGAGCTGTCGCATTGATGGGGTATCGCCAAGTGGTAAGGCACAGGATTCTGACTCCTGCACCGCTGGTTCGAGTCCAGCTACCCCAGTTAAGGGTGTGTAGCTCAGGTGGTAGAGCACTTGACTTTTAATCAAGTTGTCCGGGGTTCGAATCCCCGCACGCTCAGTTGATAAGCATGATTTAAGAATGAACTTAGATCATGCTTTTTTTCTTTTACCAAATACAAAATAAAAGAAGCCTCTAAAAACAGAGACTTCAAATGCTCGCATTGATTACAAGTAAACTTATTTTTTCAAGTATGGTGCAATTGCAGAGCTGATTTCTTCAAGTTCATCTTTACCATGTACGGTTAAAGTCAAAGGTCTTGTCAGATCAAGGCTGAAAATTCCCATGATCGATTTTGCATTTACGATATATCTTCCAGAAGAAAGATCAATCTCAGATTTAAAATGTGCGAGCGTATTTGCAAATGCATTCACGTCTGCAATGGAATCAAGAGAAATAATAAAGTTGGTATCCATGTTTAAACCTCCTTAATGGTTAAATCTCTTTTATCCTACAATTTTTTTGATAGAAAGTCAAATTCGATAGATAACAGAAAAGAAGTATGATAAAATATAAGACAACGGAGGGAAAAAGATGACGGAAAAACAAAAAATGCTGATGGGAATTTTATATAATGCAGAGGATCAAGCTCTAATAGAAGAGAGGAACCATGCAAAATCTCTAACCAGACAGTTTAATGAACATTGGGAAGATAAAGGACGTCGGAATTATCTGATAGGACAGATATTTGGAAGTCTTGGGAAGAATGTTCATCTGGAAGCACCCATTTATCTGGATTATGGATATAGGACAACGATTGGAAGTGACTTTTTCTCAAACTTTAATCTGACGATTTTAGATGGTGGAGGAGTTGAAATCGGGAATCATGTTTTTATAGGTCCGAATGTAGGAATTTATACTGCGAACCACCCAGCAGATGTGAAGAGACGAGAAAAGGGATATGAATGGGCCCTCCCAGTTAAGATTGGAGATAAAGTATGGATTGGCGGAGGGGTTACGATTCTTCCTGGAGTTACGATCGGCGACAATAGTGTGATCGGTGCAGGAAGTGTTGTAACAAAAGATATTCCTGCCAATGTAGTTGCTGCAGGTAATCCATGCAGGATCATCAAAGAAGCGGAAGAAGGAGACAGATATGGGATTATTGACGAGAAAAACGGACAGCAATCCATTAAGTAAGAATATTGACGAATTACTTGATGGAATGAATCAGGAGAGGGAAGAGACAAAAGAAGGAACTTATGAAGAATCTTTAAAGAAGATTGAGGAGCGGATCAAAGAACTTGGGATTTTAGAAGAAGAGAACGAAGATTAAGAAAGGCATCGGTGGTGCCTTTCTTTTTTAGGATGATTAAAAGATTTCTTATTGTTAACTTTTAAAAAAATAAAGTTGACAATAAGGGGTTAATGATATATAATGGCAGTCAGTACAGGAAAATAATAAAAGTGAGGGAGAAATTTATTATGGAACAACAAACAATGAAAATTCAGGATTTAACACTGATTGCATTAATGGCAGCATTAACTTGTATTTTAGGACCAATGTCGATCACATTGCCATTTACACCAGTACCGATTTCATTTACGAACTTGGTGATTTATTTTGCAGTAATGGTTATTGGGATGAAACGTGGAACGATCAGTTATCTTGTATACCTTCTGATCGGAGCAGTAGGACTTCCAGTATTTTCAGGATTTAGTGGTGGGCTTGCTAAACTTGCAGGACCAACAGGAGGATATTTGGTTGGATTTATCTTTTTGGCATTGATCAGTGGATTCTTTGTAGAAAAATTCTCAGGGAACATAGTGATGGCAGTAATTGGTATGGTACTTGGAACAGCAGTAACATATGCATTTGGAACAATCTGGCTGTGTGCACAGATGCATTTAACATTTGTACAGGGATTATATGCAGGTGTGATTCCATATCTTCCAGGAGATGCGGCAAAGATCGTGATCGCGATCATTGTAGGAAGTGCAGTGAAGAAGGCTGTTGTGAAGGCGAGAGTTTTACCAGAATAAATAACAAATACTTTGTATGAAAAATAAGAATCTGTTGACATTTTGTATGAAAAAGCATAAACTATTCGTAGTTAAATGCAATGAACAGAATTAGTACAGATAAGTTGGAACTGTCAGAGAGAAGCTGCCATCGGCTGGAAGCGGCTTTGAGGGAAGATGTCTGGAATGCATCTGGGAGCAGACAAGATGAATAAAGTAGTTTTGTACGTTGCCGGCGTTAACGGATTCGAGTGAAAGTATCCTGATCAAGTGATATTAGTCAGATATATAATAAGAAGATCAGGAACTTTTAAAAGAGTGGAACCGCGGATATACTCCGTCTCTTTATTTAGAGACGGAGTTTTTTGTATTATAGAAAATTTTGATGGAATCCTCTATGATATAAAAAGTCCTGTAAATTACATATTATATATTGGAGGTTTAGAAATTATGATGGGTTTTCGAGAATTTGCGAAAAGCCAATATGATACGATCAAACTAAGAGACCCTGCGTTAAGGGAAGAGAAAGAAGTTTTTTTGTATCCTTATGTAAAAGCACTGTATTGGCATCGTGTTGCACACGAATTATATAAGAAAGGAGAGTTTTACAAAGCTAGAAAGATTTCTCAGAAATGGGCGAGAAAAACTGGAATTGAGATTCATCCAGGTGCACAGATCGGAGAAGGGTTCTTTATTGACCATGGGCATGGAGTGGTCATTGGCGAGACGACGATCATCGGAAATAATGTGACCTTATATCAAGGTGTTACATTAGGTGGAACTGGAAATGAAACTGGAAAACGTCATCCAACGATCGAAGATAATGTTATGATCAGTTCAGGTGCTAAGGTTTTGGGATCTATTACAATTGGAAAGAACTCAAAGATTGGTGCAGGAAGTGTGGTTGTATCTGATGTACCGCCGAATTCTACTGTTGTCGGAGTTCCAGGTAAGGTAGTTAAACAGGATGGAGAGAGAGTCAATCGCATTCAGAGTATTGTGCTTGACCAGATCGATCTTCCAAATCCAGTCGATATGGATATCGAAAAGCTCGCAAGAGAGAATGCTGAATTACGACAGGCACTGGAAACATTTATTATACATTATCAAAATTCAGAAGCAATCAGAAGGGAAAAAGAAAAATGAAAATCTACAATACACTGACAAGACAAAAAGAAGAATTTGTACCGGTGCATCCAGGGAAAGTTGGAATGTATGTTTGTGGGCCAACGGTGTATAACTACATTCATATTGGAAATGCAAGACCAATGATCATTTTTGATACGGTGCGTCGTTACTTTGAATATAAAGGATATGAAGTAAATTATGTTTCAAACTTCACAGATGTTGATGACAAGATCATTAAGAAGGCAAATGAAGAAGGTGTAACAGCAACAGAAATCGCAGAAAGATATATCAAGGAATGCAAACAAGATATGGAAGCGTTAAATATCAAACCTGCAACACACCAGCCAAGAGCGACAGAAGAAATCGGTGGAATGATCAAAATGATTCAGACATTGATCAAAAAAGGGCATGCATATGAAGTAGATGGAACTGTATACTTTAAGACAAGATCTTTTAAAGATTATGGAAAACTCTCCAAGAAAAATATTGATGATCTAGAAGCAGGACATCGCGAGATCAAGGTAACAGGAGAAGAAGGAAAGAAAGATCCTCTTGATTTTGTATTATGGAAACCAAAGAAAGAAGGAGAAATCGCATGGAATTCTCCATGGGGAGAAGGAAGACCAGGATGGCATATTGAGTGTTCTGAGATGTCTAAGAAATATATCGGAGATACAATTGATATTCATGCAGGTGGAGAAGACTTGATCTTCCCTCATCATGAAAATGAGATCGCACAGAGTGAAGCATGCAATGGGGAGAAGTTTGCGAATTACTGGATGCATAATGGTTTCTTAAATATCAACAATAAGAAAATGTCTAAATCAGCAGGAAACTTCTTTACAGTGCGTGAAATTGGAGAAAAGTATCCATTACAGGTGATCCGTTTCTTCATGTTAAGTGCACACTACAGAACCCCATTAAACTTCAGTGATACTTTAGTAGAAAGTGCAAAAACAGGATTAGACCGTATCTTGACAGCGATTGATCTATGCAGAGAGATGGCAGCTAAAGAAGAAACAGGTTCTTTAAGCAAAGAAGAAACAGAACATTTTGCTAATATAGAAGTACTTGTAAAGAAATTTGAAGATGCAATGGAAGATGACTTTAACACAGCAGATGCAGTTTCGGCTATTTTTGAGATCGTGCGTGAATCAAACTCAACAGTGAAAGACTTCAGTGCAGACTATGCAAAGAAAATACTAAAAGTATTAGAAGATCTTTGCAGCGTTCTTGGAATTGAAACAACAAAAGAAGAAGAGATCCTAGATGAAGAAATCGAAAAATTGATCGAAGAACGTCAGGCGGCAAGAAAGAACAAAGATTTTGCAAGAGCAGACGAGATCAGAGACCAGTTATTAGAGCAGGGTATCGTATTAAAAGATACAAGAGAAGGTGTAAAATGGAGCAGAGCTTAATTCAAAAGATCAAAGAAGGATTGTATCTTGATGGATTGGATCCCAAAAGTTACTCTCCATTATCTCTTGCTTACATTGGAGATGCGATCTATGAGATCGTGATCCGAACGATCGTTATGTCTGCAGGGAATATGAGTGTGAATAAGTATCACAAAAAATCAAGCAGTATGGTCAAAGCTTCTGCACAAAAAGAAGTGTTTGAAAAGATCAAGCCATTTTTGACAGAAGAAGAAATGGCTGTTTATAAACGTGGAAGAAATTCCAAATCAGGTTCTGTTGCAAAGAATGCATCTATGATGGATTACAGAAAAGCAACTGGAGTGGAAGCTTTGGTTGGATATTTATATCTGGCAGGAGATATGGACCGCATCATCGAATTGATCGGGATCGGTTTTGATTTGAATAAAAAAGAAGAAATAGGAGAAGAACATGAATCATAAAGAAGATCTGATCGCAGGGCGTAATGCCGTGATCGAGGCTTTAAGAGCAAAGAAACCAATCGACAAGATTTTTGTATTGGATGGATGTCAGGATGGACCGATCCGTACGATCGTAAGAGAGGCAAAGAAAACAGATGCGATTCTTAAATTTGTAGATAAAGAACGCTTGAATCAGCTGACAAATGAACATCATCAGGGAGTTGTTGCAATTGTCGCAGCATATGAATATGGAACGATTGAGGATCTGTTTAAAAGAGCAGAAGAAAAGGGTGAGGATCCTTTCTTTATCCTGTTAGATGGGATTGAAGACCCTCATAATCTTGGGGCGATCATTCGTACGGCAAATCTTGCAGGCGCACATGGAGTGATCATTCCAAAGCATCGTGCAGTTGGAATCACACCAACCGTAGCAAAAACATCTGCAGGTGCGATCAATTATACACCAGTTGTGAAAGTAACAAATATTGGAAAAACAATGGATGAACTAAAAGAACGTGGTATGTGGTTTGCATGTGCAGATATGGATGGAGAAGTGATCTATCGTCAGAATCTGACAGGATCGATCGGGCTTGTTATTGGAAATGAAGGAAGCGGTGTGAGCCGTTTGGTAAAGGAAAAGTGTGACTTTATCTCATCTATTCCAATGAAAGGAGATATTGATTCACTGAATGCTTCTGTAGCAGCAGGTGTTCTGGCGTTTGAAGTTGTAAGACAACGACTGGGAAAATAAAGAATGAAAGAATTAAAAACAATTTCTGACGAGAAATTGCTCAGACAGATCCAAAGCGGTAATGATGATGCGATGGAATGTCTGTTAGAGAGATACAGGGATATGGTAAGGAAAGAGGCAAGGAGCTTTTTTCTTGCAGGTGGGGATGAAGAAGATCTGATCCAGGAAGGAATGATCGGGCTTTTTAAAGCAGTGACATCCTATCAGGAAGAAAAAAACACTTCGTTTTCAACGTTTGCTTATCTGTGTGTGCAAAGACAGATCTATACAACGATCACTGCATTTAACAGAAAAAAACATATTCCGTTGAATACAGCAATCTCTCTGTTTGAACAAAAGAATCAGGAAGAAGAATTATCATTGGATGAAATCTTAGAAACTCCGGAGGAAACTCCGGAGGAGATGATGCTTCGAAAGGAAGAATTAAATGATTATTACAAAATGCTTGACCAGAATTTAAGTAAATTCGAAAAACAGGTGATGTATCATTATCTGAATGGAGAAACATATACAACGATTGCAAAAAAACTTGGAAAAAGTGATAAATCCATTGATAATGCGATTCAGAGGATTCGCAGGAAGATCAGAAATGATCAGGAAAGTTAAAGTAAAGATAAGAGAAATAAAAAGAAGACTTAAAACAGATGTTTTAAGTCTTCTTTATAAAGCTGCTGACGGGAGTTGAACCCGTGACCTCCTCACTACCAATGAGGTGCGCTACCTCCTGTGCCACAGCAGCAGAACTGATTAATAATTTATCATGAAAATGATATACTGTCAATAGAATTAACAAAATAAAAGGAAAATCAAATGACAAAACAATACAGGAAAAATAAGAGAAGAATCTGTGTAGTGATATGCCTTGTTCTTTGCATGATCTCAGGCATCAAAATACAGGCAGCACAGCCAGGATATTTTGATAATCCCCAGACGGTCTATGATGAATTTGCTGGGAAGATTTATGATCGTTCATTCAAAAAGAGTTATGCATTTTTGAAAAAAAAGATGAATGTTTTTGAAACATCTTCAGGAAGTAAAAAGATAGGGGTAGCGCCAAGATATTCAGGAGTGATCGTGGTTAGTAAAACATCCGATCATGTTCAGGTGATCTATGAGAAAAAGAAAGCATATGGAATTGGATGGATTGATAGAGGTTTGTATCATAAGGAAGCTATTCCATATAATGGGAATGAAAAACAGTTGCTAGGAAATGGAACTTATTGGATACAAAATAAAGCTTCTGGAGAAGGAATTCGTGTACAGATCATTTTTCTGGGAAATCAGAAATATCAAGTTTCGATTTTGAATCAAAGCAAAGAAGATCACACATGGAAACTAATACGTGAGTACGATCATTTTTATATCAAAAATATGAAAAATGAAAAATATCTGTCAATGGATGAAAATGGTACCTTGACAGACGGTAAAATAAAAGATATGAACAACTGTTTCACAAAACCACAGAAAGAAGCAGCACAGAAGTCCTATCAATGGCAGGTAATGCGTCTTAACAATAAAAATGTATATCCGTATCGTGATTTTATGCAGTTTGATCCTGCATGGGCCAGAAAAGATTATGGAAATGTTTCGGATTACAGTGGGAAAATGGCAGCAGCAGGCTGCGGAGTTGTGGCGATCACAAATGCGGTATATGCATTGAATGGGCAATTTGTTGATCCAATGTTGTTTGCAGATTATGCAGTGGAGAAACATTACAGGATCATAGGTGCCGGAACACATGATGGGATTTTTAAGGCGGCAGCGAAGAAATTTGGAGACACATATGGGTTCACTTATATTAAGACAACTTACAGTACATCAGAAGTAAGAGAATATCTGAAAAAAGGTTGTGTAGCAATCTCGCATGTACCAGGACATTATGTAACAGTTGCTGATTTTAATCCCAAGACAAAAAAATATCTGGTCTTAGATTCTCATCCGATCAAGAGCAGACCAACCAGCTCTTTTGGAAACTGGTTTAAGAGAGAACGATTAGAGAGAGGAGGGTTGACATCATCTGCATATTATATTTATGGAGTGCCAGGACAGGCATGGAAATATGAAAGTGCAAAAGGAATACAATTTCAGAAGGATTTATTCACATTTATGATTTACATGCGTTAAAATGTAAGAAAAATAACAAAGGATAGGGAAGGAGAAGTTAAATGAACAAAGTTAAAAAGATATTGACAACATTGATGGCAGCAACATTAACTGTTTCAACAGGATTAACATCCATGCCAATGTTTGCACATAACGTAAAAGCGGAGTCAAAGGCAGAAACAATAAGCAGTGATACGAATAATGGTATGTCACAGTATAAGAAAATAAATGGAATCAGCAGTCAGACGGTTTTAGGAGCAGATTTTTCCCATTATCAGCTGCAAAAAAATGCGTGGAAAAAAGTCTGGAAAAATTACAAAGGAATCGAAGTTTCCAATGTGTTTGAATATGTAAGATCACAGGGAATCAATACGATTTCTGTGAAAGTTGCAGTGAATCCAACAAAAGATAAAGAGGGTAATGAAAGCTATCTGTCTTTAGAAAACGCTAAGAAGACATTAAAAGAAGCCAAGAAAGCAGGATTAAAAACAAATGTTACATTGTTATATTCTGATGATATAACGTATGCAGAGGTGCAGAAATTACCAGATGGTTGGGATACTGATTCAGCAGAAGAAAAGGCACTGGAGTATACAAAAAACGTCATCAAAGAATTGAAGGCAGCAGATGCAGTCCCAACGATGATTACGATCGGAAATGAAGTAAACTATAATTTCTTAAATATGAGTAGCGGAGAGGGATGGGAAGGCTTTGTTGCAATGAGCAAAATCTCGAAAATGATCAGAGAAGAAGGAATCAAACCGGCTGTTAGTGTATCGGCACCAACAACAGATGCTTCAGATATTCAATGGATCATTGGAAAATTAGGAAATGCTGATGTTGATTATGATTATATTGGAGTAAACATCTATCCGGATACACACAATGACAATTATGTAAAAACATTAAAGAATACAGTAGAAGAAAAGGCAGCAGGAAAGCAGATGATCATTTCCAGTGTCAAATGTCCATGGAAAGATTCAGAAGGAAAAGCCAGTATAACGACACAGACAAAGAGCATTTATGAGTATCTTCAGGCAACGATCGATGAGAAAAATGCAGGTGGATTGATCTACGATGATGCAGATTTTGTTGGGGCATGGGACTCATTCTTTGATGGTAATGGACAAGCAATGTCTTCTCTTGCAATCTTTGCTTATGCACAAGGAAATCAGGTTGATGTAAGCAGCTACAAAGATCCATGGGAATACGGTGGAGATACAGGATTAAAAGATCAAAAAGTAACGATCAAAAAAGTCAAAGGAATGTCTGAAAGTTCTATCCGAGGAATGGATATTTCATCTTATCTTGCATTAAAGAAAGCAGGAGTGAAATATTATGATTATGAAGGAAATGAGACACCGTTATTAAAAGTACTTCATGATAATGGAATCAACTATATCAGGATCAGGATCTGGAATGATCCGTTTAATGCAGATGGGGAAACCTATGGCGGTGGTGGAAATGATGTTTCCACAGGTGTAGAGATCGCAAAAGAGGCAGCCCAATATGATATGAAAGTTCTGCTTGATTTTCATTATTCGGATTTCTGGGCAGAACCAGCGGTTCAGTTAATTCCAAAAGCATGGAAAAAGGATGTAAATAATACAGAAAAGATGTGTTCAGATGTATATGATTTCACCAAAGAATCTATTCAGAAATTTAAAGATGGCGGGGCAAACATTGGAATGGTTCAGGTAGGAAATGAAATTACCAACGGACTTCTTGGAATATACTCTAACAGAGACAAAGGAGAATCTTTTAATGTAATCTGGGGAGATAAAAAGAAATCAACAGAAGTAAATAAATATTTAAAAGCCGGAATCAAAGCGGTCAGAGAATGTACACCACAGGCTTTGGTGGCATTACATCTTGAAACACCAAATGTATGGAAATACAAAACGATCATGAATACATGGAAGAGAGATAATGTGGACTATGATGTTTTAGGATCTTCGTATTATCCATTCTGGTCCATTGCAGCAAAAGCAAATACGCCAAAGACATTAAAAGATGTGCAGACACTGGCAGCTTCTTATGGAAAGATGTTTGCAGTATTTGAGACAAGCTGGGTTAACAGCTTAAATGATGGAGACGGTACACCAAACTCTATCGGAGATAGTACAAGTACAGGTGCATACGAAGTAGGACCACAAGGACAGGTAAATGAACTTACAGATCTTTATGATACCGTGTTATCACAGGATAATGGATTAGGTACATTCTATTGGGAAGGTGCATGGATTCCGGTAAAAGCAGGATGGACAAACTGGGAATATAATAAGCAGATTGCAGATCAGTATGGTACAGGATGGGCATCGAAAGGTGCACTTGGATATTTTCCGGATTCTAAAATGTATTACAAAGGAAAAGCAGCATGGGGTGGAACAAGCTGGGATAATCAGGCACTGTTTGATATTAACGGATATCCATTACAGTCATTAAAATTCTATAAAGATTCTGTATCCAAAGGAAAAGAACAGATCATAGCATTGAAGATCGTTGATAAAAATGGAAAAGAAGTATATGCTACCCAGTATGTCAAAGTTGAAGTAGGAAAGACCCGCAAGATCACATTACCAAAATTCTCTGGATATTATCCAAGCAATAAGAATTACCAACTGACCGTAAAAGGTGTGAAAGAAGAAAATGCAACGCAAAATGTTGTATATACAAGAACAGCAGCAGGACCTGCGATCAGTTATAATTACCGAGTGAAAGTTACAAAGAAAAAATATAAACTTTACAAGAATTTCAAATGGAAGAAATCAAAAACAAAAGTTTATAAAAAGACATATGTAGCAAAATATAGATATGACCATAAGAATGGAAATAAATATCTTGCTCTTTATACAAAAGGTGGTAAATTTGTTGGGTACATTAATAAGAAAGCGGTAAAACGATTAGGATCAGCAACACAGCCAGAGCAGGGAAAAGCATACACTTATGGAAAACGTGTAAAGATCAAGAGTAAAAAATATAAACTATATAAGAATTTCAAATGGAAGAAATCCAAAACAAAAGTTTATAAAAAAACATATGTAGCAAAATATAGATATAAACATGAGAATGGAAATAAATATCTTGCATTGTATACAAAATCAGGAAAATTTGTTGGATATATCAATGCCAAAGCTGTGAAAGTTATAAAGTAATTTAGGTGAAAAAATAGAATTCTGTTGATGCAGGATTCTATTTTTCATTTATGAAAATAAATAAAGTATTGACATTAAAAGTTGGTAGTACCATAATATTGTATACAAGAAAAAAGACTTAATATGAAAAACTGGAGGATTGTATGAAATTTCTTAGACAATTTATGATTATTTTACTACTCTCTTTTTTGGGAGAAGTGCTTAAGATGTTCATACCATTGCCAATTCCGGCAAGTGTGTATGGACTGGTGTTAATGTTGTTATGTCTGGTGACTGGTATTTTGAAGACGAGTCAAGTTAAAGAGGCAGCATTTTTTCTGATTGAGATCATGCCCGTTATGTTTATTCCAGCAGCAGCTGGATTAATTGATTCGTGGAAAGTTTTACAGCCATTATTACTGCCAATACTAGTCATAACTGTAGTGATCACAATATTTGTTATGGTAGTCACAGGAAAAATAGCACAAATGATAGCACAGAAGAGAGGAATCAAAAATGAATGAAATGTTCAGACAATCATTGTTTGCAGGAGTAACGATCAGTTTGATCGCATATGAGATCGGACTATTTTTAAAGAGAAAGCTGGGATTAGCAATATTAAATCCATTATTAGTATCTATAGTTATTGTGATCCTGGCATTGAAAGTATTTGGAATCAGTTATGAAGTATATAATGCAAGTGCGAAATACATATCTTATTTGTTGACGCCAGCAACTGTGTGTCTTGCTGTACCTTTATATGAGCAGTTAGAATTACTAAAGAAAAATAAGGTTGCGGTTGTTTGTGGAATATTATCAGGAACATTAGCAAGTTTAACAGGGATTTTTGTTCTTTGTATGTTATTTGGATTTAACCACCAACAGTATGTAACGATGCTTCCTAAATCGATCACAACAGCGATCGGAATTGGAATATCAGAAGAATTAGGTGGAATTGTGACAATTACAGTTGCAGTGATCATTATTACTGGAATTCTTGGAAATGTGATTGCAGATACAGTATTTCATATATTTAAAATAAAAAATCCATTGGCAAAAGGCCTGGCACTTGGAACAGCATCTCATGCGATCGGAACGGCAAGAGCAATTGAGATGGGACCAGTCGAAGGTGCAATGAGCAGTCTGGCAGTAGCAGTAGCAGGACTTTTGACTGTTGTATTTGTATCAGGATTTGCTCAACTTATTTAAAAATAGGAGGAAGAGATCATGGTAGATGAGAAAATGATCATCACGATCGGAAGAGAACATGGAACAATGGGAGATAAAGTAGCAGAAAAAATTCGAAGACAATTTGAACTGCCACTTTATGACAAGGCGCATCTTCTAAGAGTAGTAGAAGGAACGGATGATTATGATGAATTAAATGCATTTTTTAATGACAGAAAAGTAAACAGTCTGTTATATGCGATCGCAATGAGTGAGAATGTAAGTTCTAATGATGTGCCTTTCGGGATTATCAAAAAGATTATTGGTAATACGGGAGGCGTCGTGATGGATAGCTGTGGAAATTATCTTTTCAGAGATCGTCCGAATACGGTAAGAATTTTTATGCATGCAGACAAGAACATTCGAATTAAAAATCTTATGAAATATCTTGGAATAAGCAAAGAACAAGCTAAAAAAGAAATAGAAACAGAAGATTCAAAACGTTATGAATTTCATAAATATTACACAAATGAAATATGGGGCATGTCCAATGGATATGAATTATGTCTGGACGAAGGAATCCTTGGAATCGATGGATGTGTAAAAATGATTTTGGATTATTTGAAAATAAGAAATTTAATTTAAAAAAGTTCTTGACATTACAAAAATAATATGTATAATAGATAGAGGTGGTTGCAACAGACCACCTCGAATATAAATCTGGCTCCATGGTCAAGCGGTTAAGACGCGACCCTCTCAAGGTCGAATCACGAGTTCGATTCTCGTTGGAGTCATAAGCTACAAACTTCGTATTTATGCGGTTTGTAGCTTTTTTATTTTCTGAAATAATTTCTTTGTAAAAGTTTTTTGTCAAAGTTTTTGAAATATTTTTTTCTCGTAATCTATCACGGCTTGATCTGATTGTCTACGTCTGATATGTGCGTATGTTTGTAAGAACGTCTTAGGACTGTTCCCCATGATGTCAGATAATACCTTATCAGATTCTCCCCGCTCATAATTGTTTGTTGCAAATGAGTGACGGCAATTATACAGCGGGATCACAGGTAATGGATCACTAGCGGTTTCATTGTACTTTCTTAGTGCTGTTCTAAATTGCATAGAATATCGATTAGGGTTCACAGGACGTCCTTTTACAGTCGTAAATAAAAAGTCGTGCTGATAATCGGGATGATAGCTTTTAAGTCGTAATTTGCGTGTCTGCGTTTGTTTTACAATATCATAAAGAATATCGGGAAGATATAACGCACGTACAGAGTCGGAAGTTTTAGCATCGTTTACAAGTCCGCTCTTGTCTATGGTTCTGTGAAATGTTAATTCATGACATTCATCAACTAGATCATCATCGCAGAAACCGCACACTTCCCCAGGTCTCATACCTAAGATCAGAGACACGCAGAACATCGGGTAATAATGGTTTGCTTTAATTTCTGGATCAGTGAGAAACTGTGCGATCTGCTCATCGGTCCAGGTAACTTTTTTCTTGTATGGTACTTTCAGGCGTTTAATCCCGATCATAGGGTTTTCACTTTCTGGTAATGCCTTTAGCGGTTGAATAGCAAATTGAAATATATCGGATAGTATGTTGATACATTTATTCACTGTTTCTGGGGCATATTTCTTACTCATGGTATTAACTAACTCTTGAATCTGTATAGACTGAATATGGTCAATCTGTGCGTTCTCAAACACATTCTTAATATGTCGGTTATAGAATGAAACGTAAGTTGTATAGGTGCTGTTTCTGTAAAGGTTAGGTGCAGACTCTAACCACAGATCAGCACACTGCCCGAACGTCTTATGATCTGTAACCGACAGTTTACCAGAAGCAAGCTCTTTTAATATCTGCGATTCATCAAGAACGGCTTCTTTTCGCTTTTTACGTTGCTTTCCATAGATTGGTTTATTGGTTGTAGGATTCCACACGTTAGCATAGTATCTTATTCTTACAGTACCATTCTTTGTGGTCCATGTTCTTTTCTGTATACTCATTTTTGTATCATTCCTTTCTAATAGTCGGGGCGATGGCTTTAGAATGAATAAATGATACATATTCCTTGATTTTTGTTGCAGAAATGCGGATAAATGCGTATTTATCCAAGAAAAATGTGTTTTATTCTTGATCCTGGTTATCGTTTCCAGGGTCTTTTTTGTATTCTGGTATCTTAGTAAGCAATTCCACTTGTTCAATGGCTTTTTCTTTGCCGGTGTCGTTCAGATCATCAAAGCAAAATAATAATCTTTCTTCTTTTTGCTTATTTATAATATTTTCTACTTGTTTTTGAGCTGATCCGGCATACAGTTCTAATATTTTAGGATTTTTTTTAAGTTTAGAATTAAATAAATCGAACCCCATTAAAAAACTTATAGGAACATCCAAAGCGTCTGCAATTTTTTGTAATGTTTGAGTTTTGGGTGTTGATTTATTATTTTCAAATTGGTTTATAGCAGATTGAGAAACTCCCAACATTTCACCAAGTTCTTTTTGAGTTATCTTTTTTTCTTTTCTTATTCTTTTTATATTGTCGCCTATTATGTTTTCGTTTATTGCCACAGTGTCACCTCTTTTCTTTTTTACAATAATATCATAATTATTTACAAAATAAAAGCTAAAACTTATATTTCTGTATTGACATAAGTCTAAACTTGTTTTATACTACAAGCAACATAAGTTAAAACTTATAAAATGAAAGGAGATAAACAAATGAGAATCAACAGAAAAAAATTAGTTGTCGCAATGTTAGACGCTGATCTGAACCAAAAGCAATTAGCGGAGATTGTCGGAGTATCCAGGGCAACGATCAATAACGTAAGTTGTGGCCGCAGCTGTTCAGATAAGACAGCCTACGGAATCGCAAAGGCATTAAATGTCAAAGTAGAGCAGATCATGGAATAGAACCAAAGTCGGGGCGATGGCTTTGGAATGAAAAGGAGTAAAAGCATGACAGGATTTATCAGAGAAAAAGAAGTGGAAGAGCTGTTACAATGCTCATCCGCGATGGCTTACCGGATCATAGCTCGGTTAAATAAGGAGCTAGAATCTAAGGGATACATAACCATTAGTGGAAGAATCAGCAAAGACTATCTTTGTGAGAGGATGGGAATTAAGAATGAACAGCAAAGAGGAACTGATAGCGATGATTAAGCCAGACATGAAGCTGACTGAAAGCTTTTTTAAGGCAATCTATGGATATGAATTAACTTATCCAGGATTCGCAGAAATGGCAATGATCAAGTTTATGGCAATGGGTAGCAAGAACGCCAGGGCATACTATAAGCAGTTTTCAGAGAAATACGAGAACGAAGCAAGGCAGACATTTAGAAATGTTGGTGTATGGTATATTGAACAGCTAGAAAGAAAATGGGAAGAAAGGAAGATGAAGCGGGAACGACAACAAAGAAAAGTAGAATATTACCAGAACATGACTGATAAAGAACTACTGGAAAAATATGAGCAACTAAAGAAAGAGACAGAAAAATAAAGAAAGGGGGTTAATAGGAAAATGGAAGAGAGATCAGACCTAACAGAAGAACAACGACAGAAAATAATCAACGACATGATTAAGTTTGAAGAAATGGGTGGAACAAAAGGAACGGTACTGGACAATGGCAAATTTAGAAAAGCTAAACATCTAAATTTTAAACCTATCAAGACAGTAACAGCATCAGAGCTTGATGAAATGGATATACCACCGATCGAGTGGTTAGTTGATAAGATTCTTCCTGTTGGTTTGGCCATGTTGGGTGCACCTAGTAAATATTACAAAAGTTATATGGCATTAGATCTTTGTATAAGAATTTGCAACGGCTCCAAGTTCCTGGGGTTTAATTGTACAAAGCACGCTTGCTTATATTTGGACCTAGAGAGTACAAAAAGACGACCTAGAAGCCGACTAAACCAGATTCTAGGCGATCAGAGAAAACCAGATAACCTTTATATTATAACAGGCGACGACGAACCAGGAAGAATCAACGATGGATTAGAAGAACAGATCAATTATCAGTTGTCAGAACATCCAGAAATTAAGTTCATTGTGATTGACGTGTTTCAAATGGTAAGACAACAGGCAAAACGTAATCAATCTGGATATGATCGAGATTATGAAGATTTTAAAGTTCTAAAAAAAATTGCAGATAGTAACAATGTTGGTTTAATGCTGATCCATCACACCAGGAAGATGGTTGATCCTACAGACCCATTCAATAACCTATCTGGATCAGTGGGAGTTATGGGTGCTTTAGATTGTGCTATGGTTATATCAAAAGATAAGAGAAATGACAAAGAAGCAACCTTGCATATCACAGGTCGAGACATGGAAAGCATGGAATTAAAAATCCAATTTAATAGAAAAACTTTCCAATGGGAATGTATCGGTACAGCCGAGGACGTAGAAAAACAGCGAGAAGTTGACGAATATAATAACAGTCCTATTACTAAGACCATCAAGAAGTTGTTAGAACAGAATGGCGGGGAATGGTCGGGAACGGCTACGGATATATCTAACGCAAGTAAATTCTTAGGTTGTAGAATTTATGATAGTTCTGATAAAATCGGTACTTTTATAAAAAACAATGAACATTTATTTTATTTTGATTCTATTGAATATAGTTATAAGAGGGGCAGTAGTGGTAGAAAACATTGTTTTAAAGTGTCACAGGTGTCATAAGTGTCATATATGTCACAGGTGTCATAAGTGTCACAATAATGACACTAGTGACACCATGACACTATATTTATACAAACAAATAAAATCAAGATTGTTATAAAAAAGGAGTGAAAGCATGAACAAAGAAAGAATAGGAATTGTAAATAAGGTGGTTGATGATATAGGCGAGATGATGAGTGAACACGAACTTGCACCAGATAGAGCACTAGAGGTGCTAAAAATCGCAACAATGATAGAACTTATCCAGGCATTAGAAGAAAGGAGATAAAACCAATGAATCAGTGGGAATTAGATGAAATGGTAAAAAATGCAGAAAGAGAGGATGCAGAAAAAAGAAAATTGAATCATGATTGGGTGGTGGTAAGGCTGAAACCATGGCAATCAGTGGAAGATGTAAAGAATGATATTGAATGCATACAGTGCGGAAACGCTAACGTCAGAGTATACGTTGGAAATATAAGAGTAATTGTAATGTCTGAATCAGAAGAAGAAAAAGATTATCAAGAATTAGATAAATATTACAATTTATACTTAGATGGTGTTGTTAAATTAATGAGCAACTATAAAATATTGCTTAACTTTGAGGATATAACTGTTGAACAGAATGTAGATTTACTTAATTTTTTACAGCTTAAGCGTATTATTGGAGATGATCGCACGGCATTAGAATTATTAAAAATAGATACGATAAGAAGGTTGGGTGGTAATTATGAAAGATAGACACTTAGGACAAGCAATTATTATTATGGGGTGCTTACTGCTGATCATGGCAGTAGTACCCGATTGGATGGTAATAGTATTCATACTATCTGGAATGTCACAGCTATAGAAAAAACCCCTTGATACAGTTGACGACCATATCAAGGGGGATAAACCAAAGGGTTGTGTTTATATTGTGAAAATTCGACAAATTTAATATAACACAACCCTAACACAGAAAGGAAGTGTTTTTTATGGAAAATAATAAATTTAAGGTGGAATCATTGATCACGGACGTTGAACTTGCTACAGAATCGTTAGGAGTGATCTTACGGGATCAAGAAAATACAATGTTCCAATTTGAAGATACGGACGGCTTAAATCGAGCCTACATTCTGGAAGCATACAGAAACGGAGCAACCAGGAATTATACCATGATCAAGATACTACAAGAGATCACAGGAAAGCTTGACGAATTATGCAGTACATATCAAACAATGATGAAAGAGAGGTAAGAAGTGACAAAGATAAAAATAAGCTATGAGACACAACAGGAGCTTGATAGATTGATTCAAATACTAGAGCCTTATATTTTATCGCTTAAGACGGTAAAACAGCAAGACGGACGATATTTGAAAGCATACATAAAGTTAAGAATGAAAGGAGAATGCAGCAATGAAATTTAAAGCAGTTTGTAACAGATTACCAATAGAAACAAGAATAGTAGTGATCGGGCTACCAGGATGCGAAACAATATGCGAGTTAGAACAAGGAACGCCAATCCCGAAAGAAGTCTGGAAAGCGGACGTACTGCAATTAGTGCCGATAGAAAACGGAGTGATCAAAATTTATATTCCTGGTAAGATAAACTTGACGGAATAAGGAAACCGGATCAACCAAGATCGAAATGATATATCTGACTGAACTCAATTTAAGGGTGCTGCATTATGTGGCATCCTTTTATTGGCCATTGCTGTCAACGGGCTCAATTTTGAGCCCGGTCCAAAACTGGACACGGTGACAAGGGAAAACTCCCTAGTGAAACAATATTATGTAACACGATAAACGCACGAGATCAGAAAAAGCGTATACGGAATTTCAGAAACCGTAATAAGTTACGCTTTGGGTAATTAGCAGAGAGCAAGATTACGCTGTCAGTTCAAGACATAGCAGCGATGTTAAGAAAGGTTAAGACTAAAATTCCTGGTAATGGTAGACACAGGTAAATGCACCCGATCAGATGCACACAGTCGCACCATGGGTGCAATGTAAAAAATAATTATCAATTCAGAACCGTAAACGTTCGAAAAAAAGTGTTAACATTGTAAACATTAAATTCTTTAAAAATAAAATATAAAGGGAATAGGGAGAACGTAATACCCCATGTACCTCATGTACCCCTATATACACGTATATATAGAGTTAAACGTTCACAATGTTAACAAAAATAAGTCAAAAAAAATACTGAAATAAGGCTTGTAATACTAGTCGGTAGGTGGTATGATAGCGACATAACAAATAAAAAACATGAGTAAGGCAACAGGATTTATGGTCCTGGTGTAAGTTGGAGATTTTGCCGACGTCAGAAAGGTTATTTTGTGATAGCTTTTTTGGCGTCGTTTTTTATTTGTTGAGAACCTTTTATACCATTTTGTGAGGTTTTGAAATTCTGTTTTTTAAATTTTCATTTTGGGCGAGTGCAACGCACGCACATGAAGAAAGGTCCTCGGCAAGACTTGAAACTGCCGATCATTAAAGTAATTTAGCTCATTTTGAGCATAAGCATATAAAACTCTATCGGAGGTATAAAAACATGGAAGACATGGGAAATAACACAACCCAGAACGGGGAAACAAACACAACAGAGCCAACTGGAACAAATGGCAAAGAACCGAAGTCATTCACACAGGAAGAGGTTGATAGGATTGTACAAGACAGATTAGCCCGGGAAAAAAAGAAATATCAACAGCAAGAGCCGGATCCATTCCAGGAAAGAGAACAGGCACTTGCAAAACGTGAAGCGGCTTTAGGAGTGAAAGAACTATTAACAGCAGAGGGTTATCCCATGGAGTTATCCGAGATCATAGAGTATAAGGACCTGGATGACTTCAAGCGAAAATATGAAGCATTGAAAGAGTTTCTTCCAGACCCGAACGCACCAAGAATAATGATCAGTAAATCAGTAAACGGCGGTACATATAACGAGGATGGCACGGAAGATAAGGAGCTCAGGAAAGCCATGGGATTAAGATAATACCCTCACATGATCAGAATGTAAGGAGTAAATAAAATGGCTATAGAATTAGCAACTAAATTTGCTCCGTATGTAGATGAGAAATTTACTACGGAAAGCAAAAAATCAATGTTAACAAATCAAGATTTTGATTTTGTTAACGCACGCACTGTAAAAATTTATAAGATCAGCACGTCAGAGATGAATGACTACGATCGTAACGGTGCTAAGTCTGGAGAGCAGTGGAGCAGATACGGAGCTGTAAAAGATCTAGATGCAACCACTGAAACAATGACATTAAAGAAAGACAGATCGTTTACGTTTGTTATTGATAAGATGGACAATGATGAAACAGTAAACCAGTTAGAAGCAGCGGCAGCACTGGAAAGGCAGACAAGAGAGGTAGTGATCCCAGAAGTGGACACTTACACATACGGCATTATGGTAGCCAGTGCCGGAACAAAACCAGTAGCTAAAACACTGACACCGGAAAATATCTATGATGAGATTTTGGCCGGATCTGAAACATTAGATACTGCGGAAGTACCAGAAACAGATAGATATCTGGTTGTTTCTCCTAAAGTATACGCAGTAATGAAAAAGAGTAAAGATATCTTGATGGAAACAGATATCGCCCAAGAGATCAAAGCAAAAGGTGTGATCGCTGAACTTGACGGATTCAAAGTGATCAAGGTACCAGTAAATCGAGTACCAGAAAACTTTGGATTTATGCTTGTTCATCCATCCGCTACAGTAGCACCTACAAAGCTAGAAGAATACAAAATCCATCAAGACCCGCCAGGAATCAGCGGATCATTAGTTGAAGGTCGTATCTGTTATGATGCGTTTGTCCTGGAGAATAAAACAAAAGCTATTTATTACCAGGAAAACAAAGCAACAGAATAAGATTTCATAGGATTCTCCTTTAAAATATATTGTTAATTTGATGAATATAGCTCACTGTGATGCAGTGGGCTATATTCATATTATGAGGTGTGATCATGAACAACGAAGAATTAGTCTTAAGGATACAACAGGGCGAGGATATAAAAAAGAATATGCAGCAGCTATATGATCAGAATTACTACTTGTTACGCAAGACAGCGAAGAAGTACAGTAATATTGATTCAATGACTGATATAGATGATCTGATGCAAGAGTTATATATACCTCTGTATGAAGCCACGATCAGCTACAAGTCAGATAATGGAGCAACCTTTATAAGTTATGCCTTAACTTGCATTAGCCGTCATTTGAAGAGGTATTTAGATGATGTGGGGCGAGTGATCAGAGTTCCAGTCCATACCCAAGAGAAGATATACAAGTATAACCAGGTATCAAGTTATTTCATGAGAACACATAACAGAAAACCAACAGATCAAGAGTTTAGAGCATGCCTGGAACTAACACAGAAGCAGTTAGACAGTTTAAAGAAATCAATGGGAATCATGTCAGTTAGTTCTACAGAGGATAAGATACTGGAAGATATAAAGATAGATGATACGATCGCAGACCATACCGCAGATATGGCACAGGTAGAAGATAAGATTGACAAGGAACGCTTGACCGTGACACTGTGGGCAGCAGTGAGTGAAGCAGTAAAGGATCCGAAAAACTACCAGGTAATAGAGGATCGATATAAATACGGCTGCACATTAAAGGAATGTGGTCAACATTTAGGAGTGAACGGAGAAAGTGCCAGGGTCAGAGAGTCTAAAGCCATGCGACAGATGAGAAATAATAAGAGAATCAAAGAGATCGGAGAAGCAGAGGGGATCATAAGACCGTACAAGAGGAACAAAAGGGTATCTATTGACTATGGATCAATGACAGATGATGAAGTGTTTTCAATGTATGAGGCTATGATATAGTTTTGTCAAGGTTTTGTAAAAGTCAGTATGTAAAAATGGGATATAATATAGAAGAAACAGAATAGATTATATAGAAAAGCAAGGAATATGTATCAGATTATTCAAAATAAATCCCTCTCAAGGTCGAATCACGAGTTCGATTCTCGTTGGAGTCATAAGCTACAAACTTCGTATTTATGCGGTTTGTAGCTTTTTTATTTTGTTTATATTTGAATTGGTTAAAGAAAAGGGTTAAAGTTTTTGAAATATTAAATCTGGAATAAAAATATAACGATCAAGAAATAAAAAATCCCCCTGGCATATAAAATGCCAAAGAGGATTCAAACAAATGTCAAAGTGCTGATTAAAGCACAAAGATATTATATCACACAAAAAACAAAATGCAATAATCACTTGACAAAAAAATATCAATATGATAATCTACAACAAGAGTGAATCTGAACTATCGGGTCCATGAAGGGGCACACCACCTCGGGTGTGATGCTTCTTTGTGGACCCTTTTTTGTTCCTTTTAAAGATAAAAGGAAAGTCAGTCAAGGAGGAAAGCAGATGAGATTAAATGGAGAGACAAAAACATTAAAAGACCCTGTCGCATTATCTGATTTCTTAACACAGGAAGGATTTTCAGATAAGAGAATCGCAGTGGAAAGAAATGGAGAAATCGTTCCTAAAGGGGAATATGCGAATGTGATCTTAAGTGACAGTGACACATTAGAGATCGTAGCCTTTGTCGGTGGCGGATGATCTGAGGATAACAGATACAAAGAGATAAGAAAATTATGCATATATAAAGGAGAATAACATGAAACAGGACAAGTTAATCATCGGTGGACATGAATTTGATTCAAGATTTATCTTAGGATCAGGAAAATATTCCTTAGATCTGATCAATGCAGCAGTGCAGAATGCAGGAGCACAGATCATTACATTAGCACTTCGAAGAACGAACACAAATGATACAGCTAATATTCTTGACTATATTCCAGAAGGTGTCACACTTCTTCCAAATACATCTGGAGCAAGAAATGCAGAAGAAGCAGTTCGTATTGCAAGACTTGCAAGAGAAGTAGGATGCGGAGATTTTGTTAAGATTGAAGTTATTCATGATTCTAAATATCTGCTTCCAGATAACTATGAAACGATCAAGGCAACAGAAATCCTTGCCAAAGAAGGATTTGTTGTTATGCCATATATGTATCCAGACTTAAATGCAGCCAGAGATCTTGTAAATGCTGGGGCAGCTGCAGTTATGCCTCTTGGGTCTCCAATTGGATCTAACAAAGGAATCTGTACGAAAGACTTTATCCAGATTTTGATCGATGAGATCGATCTTCCGATTATTGTAGATGCAGGAATCGGAAAACCATCTCAGGCATGTGAAGCAATGGAAATGGGTGCAGCAGCAGTGATGGCGAATACAGCAATCGCAACTGCAGGTGATATTCCAGCCATGGCAGAAGCATTTAAGAAAGCAATTGAGGCAGGAAGAAGCGCATATCTGGCAGGACTTGGAAGAGTCATTGAAAAAGGTTCTAGCGCATCATCACCATTAACAGGATTTTTGGAGGATTAATCATGAGTGTAAGAATTGATGAGAATACAGATCATATGAAATATACGGATGACATGGAAGCGATTGATTCAGATATCATGGACCGTGTCATCGCAGAGATGAACAGCTATGATGCAGACATTTATACAGCAAAAGATGTCAAAGAAGCATTGGCAGCAGAAACTTGTTCTGTTGATAATTTCAAAGCCTTATTATCGCCAGCGGCATTGCCGTTTTTGGAAGAAATCGCACAGAAAGCACAGAAAGAGACAAGAAAACATTTTGGAAACTCTGTAGCGATCTTTACTCCGTTATATATTGCAAACTACTGTGAAAATTATTGTGTTTACTGTGGATTTAATTGCCACAACAAGATCAAACGTGCACAGCTTAATGCAGAAGAGATTGAAAAAGAAATGCAGGCGATCGCAGAGACAGGATTGGAAGAAGTTTTGATCCTGACTGGAGAAAGTCCAAACAAATCAAGTGTTGAGTATATCGGGGAAGCATGTAAGATCGCAAAGAAATATTTTAAACTGATCGGTCTTGAAGTATATCCAATGGATTCTAAAGATTATGCATATCTGCATGAATGTGGGGCAGATTTTGTTACAGTCTTCCAGGAAACATATAATTCAGACAAATATAAGACACTGCATTTGGGTGGAAGAAAGAGAATATTCCCATACCGTCTCAATGCTCAGGAACGAGCGATCATGGGTGGAATGAGAGGTGTCGGATTTGCTGCTCTCTTAGGATTGGATGATTTTAGAAAAGATGCACTGGCAACAGGAATGCATGCATATCTTTTACAGAAAAAATATCCACATGCAGAAATCGCATTTTCATGTCCTAGATTACGTCCGATCATTAATAACGATAAGATCAATCCAAAAGATGTTCATGAACCACAGCTTCTACAGATTATTTGTGCATATCGAATCTTTATGCCATTTGCAAGTATTACGATCTCAACACGTGAATGTGAAAGATTCCGTGACAACATCATTCAGATCGCAGCGACGAAGATTTCAGCAGGAGTAAATGTTGGAATCGGTGGACACAGTCAGGAAGAAGAAAAAGGTGATGAACAGTTCGAGATCAGTGATGGAAGATCAGTTGATGAGATTTATCAAATGATCGAGGACAATGGCATGCAGCCAGTTATGACAGATTATATTTATGTATAAGAAAACAAAAAAAGTATATAGTATACACAATCCCGGATCAAAATAAAAGATCCGGGATTTTTATCCTAGGAAAATCCGATGGAATCCCCTATGCAATAAAAAGCTCGCCGCTCCTAAAAAGAAGAATATAGAGAAAGATCAAGGATTTTTAACATAATATAGCTTGTAGATACTTGGCTCAGTAGAGCCATTGAGCAAGAAGCCTCCACTTCAAAATCAGGGATTTAAGTGGTGGGAGCATGTTACCGAGATCTGGGCGGTTGCAACCAATATATATATTGAAGGAACCTTTCCGAATGGTGTACAATATGATATGGCAAGTGCGATCCAGTTAATGCACAATATGATGGTGGCTCATGCAAAAGCTGTTATTGCATACAAAGAAGCAGGCTATGAAGGGAAGATAGGTATCGTTCATTCGTTAGAAAGTAAATATCCTTATGATGAAACGAAAGACGAAGATGTTAAAGCGGCAAAAAATGAAGATGTATTAAATAATCAGTTCTTGTTAGATGCAACATTCCTTGGGGAATACAGGGATGAAACAATGGAGATCATCAATCGTTTGGTAGAGTTAAACAACGGAAGCTTTCATGCAAGCAAAGATGATATGGAGATCTTAAAAGAAGCTGCATACTGGTATCGCGAAGTAAGCAAGACAAAAGAACTGTAAAATTGCAATGGAGGAATGAGAAATGGAATATCAGGGAATCATTTTTGATTTCAATGGAACATTATTTTTTGACAATGATAAACATGTGAAAGCGTGGAATGAGATCTCTAAGATCTTACGAGGAAAAGAAATCACGTTAGAGGAATTACATACGAAACTAAACGGAACACCAAATATACAAAATATTTTATATTTTACAGATGGGAAGGCAACAAAAGAAGAATTAGAAAAATATTCTCAGAAAAAAGAAGAATATTATCGTCAATTCTGTAAAGAAGATACGGAAAAATTTCATCTGGTAGATGGTGTATGTGAGTTTTTTGATCATTTGAAAGAAAAAGATATTCCATTTACGATTGCTAGTGCATCAATCAAAGAAAATATTGATTTCTTTATTGAGTCCTTTGGACTGGACCGCTGGATCAAGCCAGAAGATATCGTTTATGATGATGGAACATATGAGAATAAGATCGCAATGTTTCATAAAGCAGCCGATGTGATCGGCATTGATATGAAAGACATTAGAATTTATGAAGATTCCAATTCTGGAATCCGAAATGCATATGATGCAGGATGTGAACAGATCGTTGTGATCTGTGACAAGGAAAATGAAGAAGAATTTTTAAAACGTCCAGGAGTTATAGAAGTTATGCAGGATTTTTCCTTTGCAAAAGAATTGTAATACAAATTTAAAATTGATTTTAGGGAGTTTCGTAGACGAAACTCCCTTTTTGTGATAAGATAAATTGAATATACCTTAATCAATAAATGAGAAAGGGTATAATCTTTTGAAATATAAGAAGAAAGATATAAAGGAGAGTTCGATGATCAATCAGTTAGTAAACAATATTAAAAAATTAGATGCCCCTATTGTTGTTGGATTAGATCCAATGCTTGATTATGTACCAGAATATATTAAGAAAGCAGCATTTGCTGAATATGGTGAGACTTTAGAAGGAGCAGCAGAGGCAATCTGGCAGTATAATAAAGGAATCATTGATGCAACTTATGATCTGATTCCAGCAGTTAAACCACAGATTGCTATGTATGAACAATTTGGAGTTCCAGGACTTGTTGCATTTAATAAGACATGTGAATATGCAAAGAGCAAAGGTCTTGTGATCATCGGAGATATCAAACGTGGAGATATTGGATCAACATCTAAAGCTTATGCGATCGGTCATGTAGGAAAGGTTGCAGTGGGAAGCAAGACATACAGCGGATTTTGTGAAGATTTTGTAACAGTTAATCCATATCTTGGAAGTGATGGAATCCGTCCATTTATGGAAGTATGTAAAGAAGAGAAGAAGGGAATGTTCATCTTAGTTAAGACATCAAACCCATCCAGCGGAGAATTCCAGGATCAGGAGATCGATGGAAAACCGTTATATGAGATGGTAGCCGAGAAAGTTGCTTCCTGGGGAGAAGAACTGATGGGAGATTCTTACAGCTATATCGGTGCCGTTGTTGGAGCAACTTATCCTAAGATGGGAGAAGTATTAAGAAAGATCATGCCAAAATCATACATCTTAGTTCCAGGATACGGAGCACAGGGTGGTCAGGCAAAGGATCTTGCGCCATTCTTTAACGAAGATGGATTAGGTGCGATCATTAATTCTTCCAGAGGAATCATCTGTGCATATAAACAGGATGCTTACAGTCAGTTTGGAGAAGAAAATTACGCAGATGCATCAAGACAGGCTGTTCTCGATATGAAAGAAGATTTAAAACAGGCCTGGGTAAAATAAAAGAACACCTATTTTGTGAGTAAAGAAAACAGCCAGATAAAGGAGAATTGCAAGATGAGTAAGAAACAGGTAATGGCAGAGATCATTCGTCATACATCTTTATCAGACGGAATCTTTGATATGACATTGAAAGCAGAAGAGATTGCGAAAGAAGCAAAAGCAGGACAGTTTATTTCTGTTTATCTGAATAACAAGAGTAAGATCCTTCCAAGACCGATCAGTATCTGTGGGATCGATAAAGAAGCAGGGACATTAAGGATCGTCTATCGTACGGTTGGAGATGGAACGAAGGAATTATCCGATTACAAAGAAGGTGAGATGGTCAAAATCTTAGGACCTTTAGGAAACGGATTTACACAGAAAGACAAAAAAGCAATTTTAATCGGTGGCGGAATCGGAATTCCTCCGATGTTAGAATTAATGAAGCAGTTAGATTGCGACAAAACAGCAGTTTTAGGATACCGTGACAGTGATATGTTCTTAAAAGACGAATTTGAGGCAGTTGGAGATGTTGTGATCTCTACAGAAGACGGATCTTTTGGAACGAAGGGAAATGTCATTGATGCGATCAAAGAGCAGGGCGTGGAAGGAAGCATCATCTATGCATGTGGTCCAACACCAATGCTTCGAGGAATCAAAGCATATGCAGAAGAGATGGGGATCGAAGCACAGATTTCCATGGAAGAGAGAATGGCATGTGGAATCGGTGCATGCTTAGCCTGTGTTTGCAAGTCAAAAGACGTGGATTCCCATTCACATGTTCATAACAAACGTGTTTGCAAAGATGGACCAGTATTCGACGCCAGGGAGGTGGAACTATAATGAATTTATCAGTTGATATTGCCGGAGTAACAATGAAGAACCCTGTGACAACAGGATCAGGAACATTTGGTTCCGGAGAAGAATTCAGTGAATTTGTTGACCTTTCCAAATTAGGAGCAGTGACAACCAAAGGAGTTGCTAATGTTCCATGGCCGGGGAATTCTGTGCCTAGAGTTGCAGAGGTATATGGTGGTATGTTAAATGCGATCGGATTGCAGAATCCTGGGATCGATGTGTTTGTTGAACGAGATATTCCATATCTTAAGAAAGCCGGAGCAACGATCATTGTTAATGTTTGTGGAAAATCCGAAAAGGATTATCTCGAGGTTGTAGAAAGACTTGCTGACCAGCCAGTAGATTTATTAGAGATCAATGTATCTTGTCCGAATGTGAAAGAAGGCGGGATTGCTTTTGGACAGGATCCCAAAGCGTTATATGATATTACGAAGGCAGTGAAAGCAAAAGCAAAACAGCCGATCATCATGAAGTTAAGCCCGAATGTCACAGATATCACAGAGATGGCAAAAGCTGCAGTTGATGCAGGAAGTGATGCTCTTTCTTTGATTAATACATTAACAGGAATGAAGATCGATATTGAAAGAAGAGATTTTGTGCTTGCCAATAAGACAGGTGGGATGTCCGGACCAGCGATCAAACCAGTTGCTGTCCGTATGGTATATCAGGTTGCTAACGCTGTGGATGTGCCAATTATCGGTATGGGTGGAATCTCAACAGCTGAGGATGCATTAGAGTTTATCATGGCTGGTGCAACAGCGGTATCAGTAGGAACAGCAAACTTTATCAATCCTGCAACGACACTTGAAGTGGTTGATGGAATCAAAACTTACATGGAAAGACATCAGATCAATGATATTAACGAATTGATCGGATGTGTCAAATAGATAATAAAAGGAGGATGAGGGTATGAATATTTTATTTTTCCTGACTCCGAAAAGTGAGGTTGCCTATATCCCTGCCGATGAAAGTTTAAGGCAGGCGTTTGAAAAACTAAAATATCATGGATATTCAGCAGTGCCGACATTAACTGATGATGGTAAATACGCAGGAACGATCACAGAAGGTGATGTATTGCGTGCCATGGAATCTATGTGCCATTGGAATATATCAGAAGCTGAGAAAGTCAAACTTATGGATGTAAAGAGAAAGAGAAACATTCAGGCAGTGACGATCAGCACAGATATGGATGATCTTGTCGATGTGATCACAGATCAGAATTTTGTTCCGGTCATTGATGATCAGGAGAAATTTATCGGGATCGTGACAAGAAAAGATGTGATTCGTTTTTATCATGACGAATACCGCAAATTAGCAAAGAATGAATAAGATGGAGGTTTAAATAGAAGATGGAACAGTATAAGAGAGAGTTTATCGAATTTATGGTAGAAAGTGATGTATTAAAATTTGGAGAATTTACATTAAAGAGTGGAAGAAAATCTCCATTTTTCATGAATGCAGGAGCTTATGTGACAGGATCTCAGTTAAAGAGACTTGGAGAATATTATGCAAAAGCAATCCATAGTACTTATGGAGATGATTTTGATGTGTTATTCGGACCTGCATACAAAGGAATTCCATTAGGAGTTGTAACAGCGATCGCATACAGCGAATTATATGGAAAAGAAGTTCGTTATTGTTCTGACCGTAAGGAAGCAAAAGATCATGGTGCAGATAAAGGAAACTTCCTTGGAAGCGAATTAAAAGACGGTGACCGCGTGATCATGATCGAAGATGTTACAACATCTGGTAAATCCATGGAAGAGACAGTTCCAAAAGTAAAAGGAGCAGCAAACGTAGAGATCGTTGGATTAATGGTATCCTTAAACCGTATGGAAATCGGTAAAGGCGGAGAAAAATGTGCACTGGATGAAGTGAAAGAATTATATGGATTTGATACAGCAGCGATCGTTGATATGGAAGAAGTTGTAGAATGTTTATATAACAAAGAATGTAATGGAAAAGTTGTGATTGATGATACATTAAAAGCAGCAATTGATGCATACTATGAACAGTATGGTGCAAAACATTAAGGATGGTTCTTGTGACGGTTGAGAAAAAGAAGTTAGCCAGACGAGGAATAAAAGTTATATTTTATCTTTATATCATAGTTATATTTTATTTTGTATTATTGAGTGAACGATATGGGAGGGATACAGGATATGATACCTCCCATGTGAACTTAATTTTATTCAAAGAAATCAACAGGTTCTGGACATACAGATATCTTTTGTCCACCGAAGCAGTGGTCACAAATCTGTTTGGAAATATTTTTGCATTCAGTCCATTTGGTTTTATGATCCCGATCGTGATCAATAAGAAAAAGGCATTTTTTCGTGCAGTGTTTGCAACTTCCTTTTTTAGTTTAGTGATCGAGACAAGTCAATTGATCATGAAAGTAGGGGTATTTGATGTAGATGATCTTCTGATGAATACGGTTGGTGGATTGATCGGGTATATGATATACAGGGTCGTAGTAGCAGTATATGATTTATATAACAGAAAGAGGGCGGCAAAATGAAGAGAAACAAAAGAAAAACATTTGCATATCGTCCATCTGACAAAATTATTTCACGGGAATCAATTGTTTCTGTGATTTTAGGAGCAGCAGGGATCATTGGATATTACCTGCTGCTTTTCGGTTCCATAAAGACAGGAGGAACAAGTAGTCCATTAAGTGGAGCTGGAGGATGGATCTTGCTGGTAGTATCAGCTATAGGATTATATTTTGGAATACAAAGTATGAAAGATACCGCAGCAGTGATGAAATGGAAGATCATTGGATGTACTTGCAACGGAATTGTGCTGGCAGTATCTGTGATCATTTTTATGATTGGAATAATTGCAATGATCTAAGTAAAGAAAGGAAGAGATGACTTGAATACAATGTTATCAGAAAGACATGAATTAAATAAGATCGCACTGTTAGAATTAAAGAAAGATGTAGAAGAAACAAGAGAATTTTCTTCATATTTTTCTAAAATGGCAGATCTTTTATTATATGTAAATGAGATTTACGATACCAAAGAGAGGACATTAGAACAGTTAAAACAGTGGAATAGAATATGGTATGAAGAGATCAGCCAGGAACAATATGCACATAGTTTTGGGAATCCAAAATTTTGTACAGAAAAGTTTGGAAAAGAGTATGGTCAGATCTTCGCATTTTTATATGCAGAGATGCGCAGTGGATTTATCTATGCGATCGAAGGAAGACTGTTTGACCTTGTGATCAACAATGAATTGTTCTTGGAAATCAGCAATTTATTTTTGTCAGGAGAAGAACATCCGCAGAAGATCAAGCATATTGTTTTTGATCATATGAGAGATTACAGCGAGGATGTTTTTGAGTACAGAATTAGAGAACAGTTAGACCCAGAACTTGATTTTGCAACAAAGATCGTGATGGAATCTGATCTCAGTGATCCAGATATTTTGTATCAATATGGAGAATATATTTCCGAAAATGAAATTGATACTTTAAAGTTTTTAAATAAATTGCCACAAGAAGAGATCACAGCAATGGCCAAAACATATGTTGATGGATTTCATGAAGGATTTATCATCAATAACATTGATATGAGTCCAAAACGAAGTGTTAATATCCGTTATACGATCGGATTTGAACCAGTTGTCAGAGAGGCAGTTCGTTTATTTTCAGAAATTGGGCTTGCACCGATCATCTATAGAAGTGGCGTATCTGTTTTAACACAAGGACTTCATAAGATTGGTTATGTTTCATCTTCTCCAAACCCACAGTATGAATATGACCACAGATATGATCAGGCGATATTCTTTGATAATCGTTTTATGAAACACAAATTAGAATGTTATCATAATGCATATGAACATTATAAAGATGAAGCGTATGTGTTTGCTGGACCAGCTTGCATGGAAACATTTGGGGAAATACCTTTTTTACCAGAGAATAAAGAAGAGAATTTAAAATTAAGCAAGAAGCAGCAGGAGCTTTCTGTGGAATTTCAGATGAAAGCCTCAGAGATCATGAATCAATATATCAAACCAGAGCAGAGGAGCTTTACGATTATTTCATATCCAATTCCTGAGATCGGGGATAATTTTGAAGAGATTTTTAAAGAAGTCGTGAAAGTTAATACATTGGATAAAGACAAATACAGACAGATTCAGCAGCATTTGATCGATGCCCTGAATCAGGCAGTGGAAGTTCATATCAAAGGAAAAGGAAAGAATAAGACCGACCTATACGTAGCGATGCATGAGATGGATGACCCATCCAAAGAAACGAATTTTGAAAACTGCCTTGCAGATGTCAATATTCCAGTTGGAGAAGTGTTTACCTCACCAAAATTAACAGGGACCAATGGAGTACTGCATGTTGGAGAAGTCTATTTAAATGATCTGAAATTCATTGATCTTGAAATTACTTTTAAGGATGGAATGATTTCTGAATATACATGCAAAAACTTTAAAACAGAGGAAGAAAATAAGACATTTATCAAAGAGAATCTCTTATATAACAGAGATACGCTCCCAATGGGCGAGTTTGCGATCGGAACAAATACAACAGCATATGTGATGGCGAAGACATATGATATCTTATATCAGCTTCCGATCCTGATCGTTGAGAAGATGGGACCTCATTTTGCAGTGGGAGATACTTGCTACAGTCATTGTGAAGAAACTGAAGTTCACAATCCAGATGGCAAAGAAATCGTTGCAAAATATAATGAATGCTCCAAAGAAGGCGAGTATTTCCAGTGTCACACAGATATTACGATTCCATATGAAGAACTGGATTCTATTTGTGCGATCACCCTTGGCGGAGATGAGATTTTACTGATCAAAGATGGTAAATTTGTACTTTCTGGTACAGAAACATTAAATGAACCATTGACGGAAATCGGTTAAATCAGTACAATGATAAGAAAGATAAAATCCTGAAAGGGAAGTTTTTGTTAATTTCATAAGATAAGGAGAAAGAACATGGCAAAAGTAGCAATTGTAATGGGCAGCGATTCTGATATGCCTATCATGAAAAAAGCAGCAGAGTTTTTAGATCAGATGGGGATCGATTTTGAGATGACGATCATTTCCGCACACAGAGAACCAGATATTTTCTTTGAGTGGGCAAAAGGTGCGAAGGACCGTGGAGTGAAAGTGATCATTGCAGGTGCTGGAAAGGCAGCACATCTTCCAGGTATGTGTGCAGCTTTATTCCCAATGCCAGTTATCGGTATTCCGATGAAGACTTCCGACCTCGGTGGTGTTGATTCTTTATATTCTATCGTACAGATGCCATCTGGAATACCAGTAGCGACTGTAGCGATCAATGGAGGACTTAATGCAGGAATCCTTGCAGCGAAGATCCTTGCAACATCAGACGAGAAATTACTTGAGAAATTAGAAGCTTACAGCGAAGAGATGAAACAGTCAGTTGTAGAGAAAGCAGAGAAACTTGACAAAGTTGGATACAAAAATTATGAATAAGAAGATTCTTGCAGCGTTTTTATGCGTATGTATGGTTGTAGTTACAGGAAGTTTTCCAGTAAGTGCAGCAAAAACAAAGAAGACATACAAGATTGCAATTGATGCAGGACACCAGGGAAAGGGAAACAGTAAGACAGAACCTATCGGACCGGGCGCGAAGATGCGTAAACCCAAAGTAGCATACGGAACGCAGGGAGTCAAAACGAAAGTACCAGAATCCAAATTAACTCTGCAGATTGCATTAAAGCTTGAGAAAGAGTTAAAGAAACGCGGTTATGATGTGTATATGATAAGAAGAAAACAGAATGTAAACATTAGCAATAAGCAAAGAGCGATCCGTGCAAATAAAAGTGGTGCTGATATCTGTATCAGACTACATGCGGATGCAGCATCAGCGAATGTTCGTGGTGTTTCTGTGCTATACCCATCACAGCAGAATCCTTATGTAGCAAAATTAAGCAAGAAGAGTAAAAAACTCTCAAAGAATATACTGGACAGTTATTGTAAGTCAACCAAATTCAAGAAACGTGGTTTATCAAAACGTGACGATCTTACAGGAACAAACTGGAGTAAGATTCCAGTGGCACTGATAGAGATGGGATTTATGACAAATAAGACCGAAGATAAACAGATGCAGAAGAAGCAGACACAGAAGAAGATGGTAGACGGCATTGCAAATGGTATTGATCAATATTTTAAATAATCAGGAGGAGAAGTAACAATGGATTACAAGAAAGCAGGCGTGGATATTGAAGCAGGATACAAATCTGTAGAACTGATGAAAGAACACGTAAAGAGAACCATGAGAGAAGAGGTACTTGGTGGATTAGGAGGATTTTCCGGAGCATTTTCTTTAAAGAAGATCAAAGATATGGATGATCCAGTCTTACTTTCAGGAACTGATGGATGTGGAACAAAAGTAAAACTTGCAATGATCCTTGATAAACATGATACGATCGGTATCGATGCAGTTGCTATGTGTGTAAATGATATTGCATGTGCAGGAGGAGAACCTCTGTTCTTCTTAGACTATATTGCCTGCGGTAAAAACTATCCTGAAAAGATCGCTGAGATCGTAAGCGGTGTAGCAGAAGGATGTGTACAGTCAGATGCAGCCTTGATCGGTGGAGAGACAGCAGAACATCCAGGACTTATGCCAGAAGAAGACTATGACCTTGCAGGATTTGCAGTTGGTGTATGTGACAGAAAAGACCTGATCACAGGAGAAAACTTAAAAGATGGAGATGTCTTGATCGGTATGGCATCTACAGGAGTTCACAGCAACGGATTCTCTTTAGTAAGAAAAGTATTTGATATGAGTAAAGAATCTTTAAATACATATTATGATGAATTAGGAAAAACATTAGGAGAAGCATTACTTGCTCCGACAAGAATCTATGTAAAAGCATTAAAGAGTGTGAAAGATGCAGGAGTTACAGTTAAAGCATGCAGTCATATCACAGGTGGTGGATTCTATGAGAATATCCCACGTATGCTTCCAGAAGGAATGAAAGCAGTTGTGAAGAAAGACAGCTATGAAGTACCAGCAATCTTTAAACTTCTTGCCAAAGAAGGAGATATCGCAGAAGAGATGATGTACAACACATTCAATATGGGACTTGGAATGGTTGTTGCGGTTGATAAAGAAGATGTTGACAAAACAATGGAAGCAATCAAAGCAGCAGGAGATACACCATATATCGTAGGGCATATGGAAGCTGGAGAAAAAGGAGTTACTTTATGCTAAAAGTGGCAGTACTTGTTTCCGGAGGAGGAACAAACCTTCAGGCCATTATCGATGGAATCGAGAATGGAAGCATCACAAATGCGAAGATTGATGTTGTGATCAGCAATAATAAGAATGCATATGCACTTGAGCGTGCGAAGAAACATGATATCGAAGCAGTTGCACTTTCTCCCAAAGATTTTGAGACAAGAGATTTATTTAACGAAGCATTGTATAACGAGCTTGTAGACCGTAAGATTGATCTGATCGTTCTTGCGGGATGCTTGGTTGTGATTCCGGAGAAGATCATTCATGAATTTGAAAACAGGATCATCAATATTCACCCATCATTGATCCCATCATTTTGCGGAACAGGCTATTATGGATTGAAGGTTCATGAGAAAGCCTTGGCAAGGGGAGTTAAAGTTTCTGGAGCAACCGTTCATTTTGTCGATGAAGGAACGGATACAGGTCCGATCATTGCCCAGAAGGCAGTAGAGATCAAACAGGGAGATACTCCAGAAGTTCTTCAGCGAAGAATCATGGAGCAGGCAGAATGGGTTATTATGCCGAAAGCCATTGATGACATTGCTAATGGAAGGATCAAAGTCGAAGAAGGAAAAGTCATTTATCTATAAATCATTCAGATCACGAAAGAAAGGAAATGAAAGATGAAAGTTTTAATCGTAGGAAGCGGTGGAAGAGAACACGCGATCGCATGGTCTGTCGCTAAAAGCCCAAAAGTAGACAAGATTTATTGTGCACCAGGAAATGCAGGAATTGCTGAATTTGCGGAATGTGTAAATATCAAAGCAATGGAATTCGATAAACTGGTTGCATTTGCGAAAGAAAATGCAATTGATCTTACGATCATTGGAATGGATGATCCATTAGTTGGTGGTGTTGTCGATGCATTTGAATCAGAAGGACTGCGTGTTTTTGGACCAAGAAAGAATGCAGCGATCATCGAAGGTTCCAAAGCATTTTCTAAAGATCTGATGAAGAAATATAAGATTCCAACAGCTGCATATGAGAATTTTACAGATCCAGATGAAGCTATCAAATATTTAGAAACAGCTAAGATGCCAATCGTATTAAAAGCGGATGGATTAGCACTTGGAAAAGGTGTATTGATCTGTAACACATTAGAAGAAGCTAAAGAAGGTGTTAAGACATTAATGCTTGACAAACAGTTTGGTGATGCTGGTAATGAAATCGTTATTGAAGAGTTTATGACAGGAAGAGAAGTATCTGTTCTGGCATTCTGTGATGGAAAAACGATCAAATGTATGACATCCGCACAGGACCATAAACGTGCTAAAGATGGAGATCAGGGACTTAACACAGGAGGAATGGGAACATTCTCTCCAAGTCCATTCTACAATGATGAAGTAGAAGCATTCTGTGAAAAATATGTCTATCAGTCAACGATCGATGCGATGGCTTCTGAGGGAAGACCATTTACAGGAATCTTATTTACAGGATTGATGATCACAGAAGACGGACCAAAAGTCTTAGAATACAATGCACGTTTTGGAGATCCAGAAGCACAGGTTGTTCTTCCAAGAATGAAGAATGATATCATCGACGTGATGGAAGCCTGCATTGATGGAAAATTATCTGATGTAGAATTGGAATTTGAAGATAATGCAGCAGTATGCGTTGTTTTAGCATCTGACGGATATCCAGAGAAATACGATAAAGGATTCGAAATCAAAGGATTAGATACATTCAAAGACAAAGATGGATATTATGTATTCCACGCTGGAACAAAGTTTGATGGTGATAAGATCGTGACAAATGGAGGACGTGTCTTAGGTGTTGTAGCAAAAGGAGAAAATCTAAAGGCTGCAAGAGCAAATGCTTACAAAGCAACAGAATGGATTGATTTTGCAAACAAATATAAGAGAAATGACATCGGAAAAGCAATTGATGAAGCATAATCTTTAAAGGATGATCATATAAAAAGGATGGCTGAGAAATCAGCCATCCTTTTTGTAGTAGTACACATATATGAAATTACATTGTGATAATTCCAAAAGCATTTGCAACTGAGCTGATCAAAATGATCGCTGCAAAAAGCGGGCACAGATATTTGATCATAAAACAGAAAATCTTCTTGCGGCGAAATGCCTGTCCGTCTTTTTTGATTTCTTCTTCTATTTTATCAACTCCAACAACTTTTGATACCAGAAGGCAGGTTGCGATCGCGGCAATCGGCATCATCACAGAGTTTGTTATGAAATCGAAGAAATCAAGAAATTGCATTCCAAGAATCTTAAAATTCGCAAGAGGTCCATACCCAAGGCAGGAAAGCGTTCCAAGCAGTAACATAACCATTCCCATGAACACAGTTGATTTTTTACGGCTCCAGTGTAGTTCATCTTCGAACGTCGAAACAGCACTTTCTGTCAGTGCGATCGAACTTGTCACAGCTGCAAACAGTACTAATAAGAAAAATACAACACCGATCGCAGTTCCAAATCCCATGTTTGCAAAAACTTTCGGGATTGTGATAAACATTAAGGCAGGTCCAGACTTTAATGTTTCGGCATTACCGCCAGAGAAAGCAAAAACAGCAGGAATGATCATAAGTCCAGCCATGATCGCGATCGCAGTATCAAAAATCTCAACATTCTCTGTAGATTTTTCAATGGAAGTATCTTTCTTCATATAAGAACCAAATGTGATCAATATTCCCATTGCAATGGATAAAGAATAAAACATCTGTCCCATTGCAGATACAACGGTCATCCATGAAAAATGATCAAAGTTTGGCACAAGAAAGTATTTTACCCCTTCAATAGCACCTGGTCTGGTTACAGAATACACAGCGATGATCAGTGATAAAACGATCAGGATCGGCATCATAAATTTTGATACACGCTCAATTCCATTTCGTACACCGGCGTAAATGATACCAAGTGTAAATAATGTAAAAATGATAAAACAGATTTCTGTAGACCACCCATTGGAAATAAATGTCGTAAAATAAGCATCGCCAGCTAAAGTTTTACTATGTCCGGCAAAATATTCAATCAGGTATTTGATCACCCATCCACCGATCACAGAATAATAAGGAACGATGAGGATCGGAATGATTGCATTGATCCAACCACCAATAGATATAAAACGTGAGTTTCCAAAGCTTTCAAATGCTCCAACAGGGCTTTTTCTTGTCATGCGTCCAAGAGAAGTCTCCGCCATGATCAAGGTGTAACCGAAGGTCAGTGCAAGTATGATATAAACAAGTAAAAAGATTCCACCGCCATATTTAGCAGCGAGATATGGAAATCTCCAGATGTTTCCAAGCCCTACGGAAGCACCAGCAGCTGATAATACAAAGCCAAGCTTTCCAGAGAAAGTGCTTCTTTTGTGTTTCTTCATTATAAATTGTCTCCTTTAACTAATGTTTCCATACGCATTGAGCGTATCTGAATCAGTTTAACACAGCAGCAGGAAAAAAGCAAAGAAACTGATAAAAATATTGTATGGAAAATATTACATATGTATGCCATAGAAAGACAAATGTTTTTGTATAGTGTGCTGAAAGTGACTGATTATTAAAAAAAATACTTGCAAATATCAGAATCATCATATAAAGTAAATATTGCGGATAAGAAAAATAAACATAGGCATTTCTTTCTGATGAACAAAAAGAAATGAACTCTGGAGAGTCTCATAAGTGAGCGCCGAAGGTGTACAGTTTCTATTAGGAAACTAATCTCTCAGGCAAAAGGACAGAGCTTTATAAGCAATGTATTCGATACTCTTTAGAGCTGATTTAATCAGCTCTTTTTTGTATACTCAGATATGCAAAAATCAAGCTGTTCAAGGTTACATTCGCAAAGATCTATTTTTGGAGGAATGAAAAATGTTAAACACGCTAAACGATGTACTAAACAACGTCGACAATTTTATCTGGGGGATGCCCCTCATCATCTTGATCCTTTTTACAGGAATCTTATTGACAGTCAGGCTTCGAGGACTACAGATCAGACATCTTGGAAAGGCACTACATTATGTATTTCATAATGAAGATGATGGAGAAGGAGAAGTTACAAGTTTTGGTGCATTATGTACGGCACTTTCAGCAACGATCGGAACTGGTAATATCGTAGGATGTGCGACAGCAATCGTTGCAGGTGGACCAGGAGCATTATTCTGGATGTGGCTTGCAGCCTTTTTTGGAATGGCAACAAAATATGCTGAAGGAATGTTAGCGGTTAAGTATAGAGTGATCGCAGAAGATGGTCACACACTTGGCGGACCATTCTATTACATTGAAAAAGGAATGGGTAAGAATTTTAAATGGCTTGCAAAATTGTTCTGTGTATTTGGAACAATGGTAGGTTTGTTTGGAATCGGAACGTTTACACAGGTAAATGGAATCACATCAGCAGTTAATAACTTTTTTGACCCATCCAATGTACATACGATCAGCTTATTTGGAATGAATTATTCTATTAGCGTTGTTGTAGCAGGAATTATCGTAACAATCTGTGCAGGACTTGTTATCATTGGAGGAATCAAGAGAATCTCTAAGGTATCAGAGGTTATCGTGCCATTTATGGCAGTGACATATATTGGTGTCTGTCTGATCATTGTATTCACACATTTACCACAGGTACCAGCAGCATTTGCTGAGATCGTACAGTCAGCATTTGGACTAAAAGCAGTTGCAGGTGGAGCAATCGGAGCTATGACAGTTGCAATGCAGAAAGGTATTGCAAGAGGAATCTTCTCTAACGAAGCAGGACTTGGATCAGCGCCGATCGCAGCGGCAGCAGCTCAGACAAATGAACCAGTACGTCAGGGACTTGTATCTATGACAGGAACATTTATTGATACGATCATCGTATGTACAATGACAGGACTTGCAATCGTTATGACAGGTGCATGGGATATGGGACTTGAAGGAGTTGCAGTCACAACAAAGGCATTTGCATTAGGACTTCCATTCCCTGCAAAAGCATCAGCATTTGTATTAATGATGTGTCTGGTATTCTTTGCATTTACAACAATTCTTGGATGGGCATATTATAGTGAAAGATGTCTGGAATACCTGGTAAATGGAAAGAAATTCGTTATCACAGCGTTCAAATGGTTTTATATTTTAGCAGTATTTATTGGACCATTTATGACAGTTAGTGCTGTATGGACTATTGCGGATATCTGTAATGGATTAATGGCATTCCCGAACCTTGTAGCACTGCTTGCGTTGAACGGAGATGTTGTATCTGAGACAAGAGGATATCTTGAAAGAGTTGGTATTGTGAAAACAACAGTAGGAGAAGCATAAAGAAAATATTGCTTTACTTTAACACTCTGATATAGTATAGTGGAACTATAAGATCAGAAAGGGAGTAAATGCTAATGAGCAAGAAAATCAAGACAGAAGCGGCAAAAAGATTATTTCAGGCAGTACTGACATTAGAGACAGAAGAAGAATGTTTTACATTTTTTGAAGATCTTTGTACAGTAAATGAATTAGAATCGTTAGCTCAGAGATTTGAGGTGGCTTCGATGTTATATGATAAGCATACATACTTAGAAGTTGCAGATAAGACAGGTGCTTCCACGGCAACCATCAGCCGAGTGAATCGTTCATTGAATTATGGAAGTGATGGCTATGATATGGTATTTAAACGAATGAAGAAATAGGCAGATGCCTATTTCTTCTTTTTCTTTTCTGCTTTATTGTTTGACTCTGGTTGATAGAGTTCATCGATCATTTTCTCAATCACCTGTTTCCTTAGATAGATATCATATCCAAGAAGTGTAATAAAAGCAAATTGCTGCAGCTGTTCTTTCTTCTTCGACTCCTTTAATTCAGCAAAAGTAGCCTCAGATTTATGAAATACATCTGCGATCGAATCTCGGATCGCCGTATTATGATCATGCTCCAGCTTGAAAATCTCATTATAAATCGTATAAAAAGAATTCTTTGAGTCCTGATCATCAAAATGTTCATTTAAAGGATCTAACAGATTCTTAATATCTGAAATTGATAAAAAATTCTTCAGATAATAAATATAAATTAAAAGAATCATGTGATTCCTGGAATATTTCTTCTTATTAGAAGGTGGAAGAAGATGGTTTTTGGTATAGTTGTTGATCATGGTTTTTGTAAATATCTTATCTTCTTCGAAACGCTTCGTATTCTTTAGCTGTTCTTCTAAAAAAGTAGTGACCTGATCCATATACAATTCGATGTTTGGAAGGTCTTCTGGAAGCACATAATCGAGTTTCATCCATTCTTCGAGTTGTTTTTCAAATTCCATAATGATTTCTCCTTATCTTATGACTATATTATACGGTTATTCAAACCATATGACAAGAGAAAAAACATCAGGTGCAACGGACTGGACTCGCTTCGCTTGATAAGGTATAATAGCAGTTAAGCTTTGAGAAAGGAATTTATCTATGGGAATTTATGATACATTAAATGAACAGCAGCAGGAAGCCGTTTTTTGTACGGAGGGGCCGCTTTTGCTTCTTGCTGGTGCAGGGTCTGGAAAGACTCGTGTGTTGACGCACAGGATTGCTTATCTGATGGATCAGGGTGTGAATCCTTATCATATTATGGCGATCACATTTACAAATAAAGCAGCGAAGGAAATGAGAGAGAGGGTCGATGATCTGGTCGGATTTGGAGCAGAGCATATCTGGGTCAGTACTTTCCATTCAACTTGTGTGAGAATCTTAAGAAGGCATATTGATAAGCTTGGTTATGGAAACAGTTTCACGATCTATGATGCAGATGATCAGAAATCCCTGATCAAACAGATCTGCAAGCAGTATAAGATTGATACAAAGATGATGCCAGAGAGAAGGATCATCAATGAGATTTCTTCTGCCAAAGATGAATTTATGACACCTTCCGAGTACGAAACAAGACATCAGTATGATTTTAAGAAGAAAAAGATCGCACAGATCTATAAAGAATATCAGAAGCAGTTAAAGGCAAATAATGCACTGGATTTTGATGATCTGATCTTTAAGACCGTGGAATTATTTCAGTTCCATCCAGAAGTGCTTGATTATTATCAGGAGAGATTTCGTTATATCATGGTTGACGAGTATCAGGATACAAATACGATTCAGTTCCAGTTAGTCAGTATGCTTGCAAGAAAATATCAGAATCTCTGCGTTGTAGGTGACGATGACCAGTCTATTTACAAATTCAGAGGTGCGAATGTAAAGAACATCTTAAACTTTGAAAATGTATTTCCAGAAGCAGTTACGATCAAACTTGAGCAGAATTATCGCTCCACGAAGAATATCTTAAATGCAGCGAATGAGGTGATCAAACACAATAAGGGAAGAAAAACGAAGAAACTTTGGACTGAGAACGAAGAAGGGGATCTGATCGAATTCCATCAGTATGGAACAGAATATGAAGAAGCAAGAAAGATCATTCATGAGATTGAAGATCTATCCAAAGAAGGTTATGATTATAAAAATATGGCGATCCTTTATCGTACTAATGCGCAGTCTCGTGTATTTGAAGAAAGTTTTATGATCAAAAATATTCCATACCGTATTGTGGGAGGCACAAACTTCTATCAGAGAAAAGAAGTGAAAGATATTTTGAGTTACTTAAAAGTTGTTGATAATGGGCTGGATGATCTGGCAGTGCGAAGGATCATCAATGTTCCAAGACGAGGGATCGGTGCAGCAACAATCGAGAAGATCAATGTGTATGCAGTTGAGCATAATATTAGTTTTTTAGATGCATGCTTTTCTGCGGATAGCATTGATACATTGGGAAATGCAAAGAAAAAGATCAATGGATTTGCTGATCTGATCCGTGAATTCAGACGCAAGATGCAGGAAGGGTCGCTGGAAGAATTATTTAAGTATATTACAGATGAAACAGGATATATTGCGAATCTGAAAGCTGAAGAAACGGAAGAAGCTGAAGGAAGAATTGAAAATATCAATGAGCTTTTAAATAAAGTTGTAACATATGAACAGGAAGCAGAAGAAGCGAGTCTGTCAGAATTATTAGAAGAGATCGCATTGGTTGCAGATATTGATAATCTAGAAGATTCAGATAACAGGGTTGTATTAATGACACTGCATAGTGCAAAAGGTCTGGAATTTCCATACGTATTTATTTGTGGTATGGAAGATGGAATCTTCCCAAGTTATATGACGGTGATGTCTGAAGATGATGACGATATGGAAGAAGAAAGACGTCTTTGCTATGTAGGAATCACAAGAGCAAAGAAAAAGCTTTATTTAAGTGCGGCAAAACGAAGAATGATGCAAGGAAGAACTCAGTTTAATAAAGTTTCACGGTTTATCGATGAGATTCCGGAACAGCTATTACAGTTAGACACAGGGGTCAACTTCAAAGAAAAACGTCCAGATAAAGCATTGTTTTCATCAAATCGCAGTAATCGATTTAGAAAACCATATCAAGCAAAATCATTTACTTCAACGAAAATGGATACTTTACCATATGATGTTGGAGATATGGTGAAACATATAAAATTTGGAAAAGGAAAAGTGCTTGAAATTGTCTCTGGAGGCCGTGATTACGAGGTAACAGTAGACTTTGAGAAAGCAGGAGTGAAAAAAATGTTCGCATCCTTTGCAAAACTAAAAAAAGTCGAATAAAATGAACGAAAAAGTTAGTAAAATATAGTTAGAAGTGATATAATAAAGAAAACGCATAAGAAAGGAATGAGCGGCATGGAAAAATTAAGTGATCTTTTAGAAATGGCAAAAGTTTCAGACATCATTGCAACAAAAAAAGAAAAAGAAGATAACAAAATCGTTTGGGCGTTAGCGATCATCGGAGCGATCGCAGCAGTTGCAGGAATCGCATTTGCGGTATATAAATATCTGACACCAGATTATATGGATGATTTTGATGAAGACTTTGATGATGATTTTGACGATGATTTCTTCGATGAAGAAGATGATACGGATGTGAAAGAAGAAGACATCGAGGAAGTAGAATAAGAAAGCTTCATATAGGAAACTGAAACGAAGAAAGAACACCTGTTTTTGGTGTTCTTTTTTTGATACAATTAGCGGCTTTTTCCTATGATTTTTTTAGTAAGTCTAAGAAAAATAAAAAAGGATAATAAAAAAAATAAGATCAAAAACCGCATAAACAGGGGATTTGCGACAAAGTGTTCAAGAAAAATAAAAAAAGTTGAAAAAAGTTGTTGACATTTAAAGGACGATTCTATATAATAAATCTTGCTGTTGATGAAATAGAGAAACAGCAAAGCACTTACGGGGTGTGGCTCAGCTTGGCTAGAGCGCTTGATTTGGGATCAAGAGGTCGCAGGTTCGAATCCTGTCACCCCGACTGATCTATTGCGGCGGCGAGCCGAAGTTCGGGCTTGCCCGAGATTTTGGCGGACGCTTGCGATTTCGGAGCGTGCTTTTTGGCACTTCCGGTGATTTTTGATATTGGGAGTTATGTCTTTTGAAGTGATATATATATCAACTTGATTATGCAAAATAACATCAAATGTTCCGTATTATACAAAAAGTAAAAATAAAAGCAACATTTTTGCACAAAAAAGAAAACGAAAACATGCTATAATTTGTAATATATTTCATTGAAAGAAGGAGAGATGAGCATGAAGAAAAAAATAATGGCGGTCCTTTTGGCACTCGCTATGGTGACCCAAGGCGCCATGCCTGTTTTTGCTCAAAATGAAGGTGCGGAAGGAATTGAGACAGCGGCAGATGCAGAAACGGCAAAAATTTTGTGCAAGGAGTATTTGAGTGAAGAACAGCAGATTCAAGGCATTGATCAACGTTTTGAAATACCACAAGAAGACGTGTCTTTTGTAAACGATTTGGGAAGTGGTACGATCACGCTGAGTTTTAAGACAGGCAGTACTAATTTGCAGGCGCTGGCCGCGATCAACGGAGACAAGCATGCGAATCATTACATGTCTTTGTATATCAGCAGCGGAAATAAAATCGGCTTTGAATTCCGTAAAAACGCAACTGTAAATGATCACAGAAATTTTACGGTAGATAATGTGAATCTTGCGGATAATCAGTGGCATACGATCACGCTTGCGGTAGAAAAGGACAGTTATTATAAAGTATATCTGGATCAAAAACTTGTACAGAAGTGGGAAGTTGACGAGACTAATTTTGTTGATAAAATGGAGTGGGAACCGACTTCAGTGACATTTGGAGGCGCAAAACGGATTTCGGGAAACAGTTATCCTTTTACCGGAAGTATCAAGCAGGTAAAACTGTATAATGAAGCGGCTTCCGAAGATCAGATCCTGGCAGATCACGGTGCAGTTTCTGTAGGAACACCGATTTTTACTTATCAGAGAAAAACTTTTGACGGAACAGAAGGAAAGATGGTTCAGCTTCCGGAGCAAAAAGAGACAATTTCCGGATTGAAAAAAGGAACGTTTTCTTTTGCATATCGCTTGAACGAGGCGGCTGTAGGCAAAACGATTTACGGATTATTATCGCTGTCGAACAGCAATGCGGATAAAGAGTACGGAGCGCTTTATATTAAGCCGAAGGACAATCGGATCGGATATGAAGTGCAGGGAAAAGGGGATAAATATATTACGCTCAAAGACGGAAAATCTGTCAATAATGTCCAGTGGCATACGGTGACATATGCCTTTGACGGCACACATGCAGAGTTTTACTTAGACGGAGCATCCATCGGAAAATTCGAGACAACGCATTTGCTGAAGGGAGATTGGACTCCGGATATGGTTACGCTTGGCGGAATCAGCAGAACGAATAAGACGCCGGGCGCGAAATGGCCGTTCTACGGAACGATCGACAGCGTCAATGTGTTTGATGAAACGTTAAATGCGGAACAGGTTATGGAGCTTCATAGACGTACTTTGCCGCAGGATGAACCGGAATACGGAGAGAACGTCTATAAGACAGGCGAGTACGGTATTTATGATATGGGCGATTATGATTCTTATAATTACCGTATTCCCGCAATGGTTACAACGAGCAAAGGAACTCTGATCGCAGCAGCCGATCAAAGAAATACACATTGGTCCGACTGGGGAAATATTGATACAGTTGTCAGAAGAAGTACAGATAACGGACTGACATGGGAAGAGCCGATCGATGTAATCGATCTGAAATCACAATCCTATTTTAACGGCACACAATCTGCGTATACGATTGACCCGGCATTGATCGCAGAGGGCGAAAACGGAAAGAATCCGGGGCGTGTCTGGATGCTTGTAGATATGATGCCGGAATCGACGAATGGAAGCCAGGGTACATATTCGATCAAAGAAACGGGAACAGGCTATGTGAAAGTAGATGGAAAAGATTATCTGGCGCTTTATGATAAAGACAATAATCAATATACGCTTCGAGAGAACGGAGAAGTATTTGATAAGGAGAATCGCAAAACCGATTATGTGGTAAAACAGTTTGAAGGAAATGATAAACAAGGATACCACGAAAAAGGCGATCTGTATCAATCCGGTAAATATGTGGGAAATATTTATCTGAGAAGCGCTTCTAAGAACAACGATTCCGCTCCGCTTCATCCTAAGCAGACATGCTATTTGTGGCTAAGTTATAGCGATGACGACGGTATGACGTGGAGCGAACCGGTAGACATTACGCCGCAGGGAAAAGAAGACTGGATGAGATTTTGCGGTGTCGGTCCTGGATTCGGAGTTCAGCTTCGGTATGATGAAAAGCATCCGGGAAGACTTATATTCCCGATTTATTATACGATTGCCGGAAGCGGTATAGGATTCCAGTCTTCGGCTTGTGTTTACAGTGATGACGGCGGAAAAACATGGCATAGAGGAGAATCTCCGAATGACGGAAGAATCAACAAAGACGGACAGGAGACTTCTTCGCAAAATCCGGTCGGCATCAGTGAACTGACAGAAAGTCAGATCATTGAACTAAGCAGCGGAAATTTGCTTCAGTTTATGAGAAATACACGCGGAAACGGAAAAGTTGTTGTTTCAAGAAGTACAGACGGAGGAGCGACATGGAGTGATCCGATCGATACAACGGCGCCGGAAGTATACTGTCAGTTATCTGTTTTATATTATGATAAAAACGGAACAGGCGGCAAAGACAGAGTGATCATGTCGAATCCGGGAGGGACAGGAAGAAATAACGGAACATTGCGAATCGGAGAAGTGACAGAAACAAAGGATAGTTTTTCTGTAG
>OGPH01000352.1_pt1 | contig 50873 bp, 43 predicted proteins | sample 1552891 | NCBI WGS metagenome assembly OGPH01 (sample SAMEA2580272, study PRJEB22360) | human gut metagenome | biome: human gut; feature: human-associated habitat; material: faeces | place: Denmark | collected 2008/2010 | reverse complement strand
CGCATCTCCATGGCATGGAGAGGGTCAGGGGTTCGAATCCCCTTAGCTCCACAGAACAGAACGTCCCTCCTTCCGGGAGGGGCGTTTCTTTTTTTTCGAGCCTATACCCGCAGGCGAGGATTCTCGGCATCGACAGCTCCCCGGACATGATCGCCTCGGCGCGCAAGCTCCACCCCGATTGCGATTTCGATGTAGTCTTCTCCAACGCCTGCCTGCAATGGGTGCCGAATCATGAACGGGTGCTGCCCTCCATGCTGCGACGGCTTAACGCCGGCGCAATTCACCGAGAACATCAACCTGCCGCCGCACATCATCCTGCGCGAGACCGCGTGCGAGCCGAAATGGCGGCAGTGGATCAGCGAGATACGCCGCTACTACAATCTCGGCGGCGACAATTTCGACGTAAGCGCATACTATGATCTGCTCGCCCCGCTCTCCGCGCACGTCGACGTGTGGGAGACGAACTACTACCATGCGCTGCCTGGGTATGAGGCAATCCTCGACTGGTATCGCGGTACCGGTCTGCGCCCGTATCTGGCCCAGCTGCCCGATGACGGCCTGTATCTGCGAGTTTTGAGAGCGTCGGTTGAGCGAGCCATAGATTTTTCATATGTCCGCGGTCTTGTGTCGCGCCCTGCGACGTGCTTCGATGGTGGGTGCCGGCGGCAAGGGGCTTCGCCGGTGCCATATCAATGGTTCGCACGTCAAGAAGGGGGTTGTGATGGTGTCCACCACATTGGACTTCGCCGAGAAGTACCTGCTGAAAACCGAGGTCAGGACCGTCGCGGTCATGCCCGACGACGATGATTCGGTGCGTGATGATGATTCGCACGACGCATAGTGCGGTGATCGTTCTCGATGATGTTTGTGCGAGGATGACTCATATTCCCGCACAAGTGCGCATGATGCGGATTCCCGGAATCCCGAGACTTGCTTTCGCTTGATGCCCGATTGGCCCGGTACCATACTCGCGCCTGTATCATTGAGGGCGATTCGTTGCATATCTTGCCGCCGGGAAGGGTCATCATGGGGCGCAGTCGGTGATGCATTTCCACGTGCACTTAATCCCGCGCAGATATGGGGACGGATTGGACACCTGGCCCAAGCTGCCGGGCCGCTCGCTCGACCTCGATACGGCATGGCGGCGGTTGCGGCGGGGAAAATCGATTTCGTGAGGATTGTGATATAGGACATCAAAACGGCGGGATTCCGCCGATGCAACCTGTGGTTGCGCGCGAATATGCAACCTGAAGATGGTGGCGCGGAACTGGTTTGCCGTGGCATAGTGAGGGCATCGGCCGAATATGTCATGATGAGCATTACCTATGAAGGGACACTCCGATGAGCTTCCGCGCCAACCTGCAATACCTGCGCGCACAACGCAACATGCCCCAGGAACAGCTGGCCATGTTGCTCGGCGTCTCGCGCAGGCCATCTCCAAATGGGAATCCGAGAAGGCCTATCCCGAGATGGACAAGCTGCTTATGATCTGCGACCTGTTCGGTTGCACGCTTGATGACCTGGTACTTGGCGATGTGAGTGCGAGCGTGAACGTGGGTGCGGCCGCGCGCGGCGCAGCGGAGGGCGACCATGGCTCGGCTGCCAGAACCGTAACCGGGGAGGGAGCCGGGGAACCCGCGTATATGAAGGATGCTGATGGGAACATCGGTGAATCAGCGCGGTCCGGCGGTGACGGCATCAATGGCCCGAGCTCCGCAAATGCATTGCCCGGCGAAATGTTGCACGGAACCAGTTCATCACGTCCCGGCACGCTGGCTAATGTGGCTGCCTTACCGCAGGATCTGACCGGCTACGATGAACACCGCTGCCGATTCGCGCTACTGATTGCCGGCGGTGTCGCGGCGATTATCGCGGGAGCCGGCATCGGCAACCTGTTCGATTCCGATAATTCCATTCTCGGCGTGACGCCACTCAACGATTTTCTGACATTCCTGGGCATCTGCGTGGGCGTGATTATCGGGCTGGCGATGCTGATTCCGGGCGGCATGTCACATACCGACTTCAAACGGCGGCATCCCTATGTCGAGGATTTCTATGCTGCGAGATGTCGCCCTCGGCACAGAGTTGCCGAGGGCCGGCAAATCACTCCCGCGTCGGGTCCTTTTGCAGGAGCAGGAAGACGAGTGCCGCGACGAGCAGGACGGCGATGGAGAGCACGCCGAGCGAGGCGTTGCCGGTCAGGGACGTGGTGGTGGCCACCAGGAAGGTGCCGATGATCGAGGCGGTCTTGCCGAAGATATCGTAGAAGCCGTAGTACTCGTTGGCGTGATCCTTGGGGATGATCTTGCCGTAGTACGAGCGGGAGAGCGCCTGGATGCCGCCCTGGAACATGCCGACCAGAATCGCCAGAATCCAGAACTCCACGGCCGACTTCAGGAAGAACGCGGCGAAGAACACGATGCACATGTATGCCACGACCGCCGCCGTGATCATCACTTTGCAGCCGAACCGGCCGGCCAAACGACCGTAGAGAATCGCGCAGGGGAAGGCCACGAACTGCGTGACGAGCAGTGCCACCACCAGCTGGGTGGAGTCGATGCCAAGCTCGGCACCGTAGGAGGTACTCATCGAAATCACCGTGTTCACGGCATCGATGTAGAAGAAGAACGCGATCATGAACATCCACAACGGCTTGTTCTTCACGATTTTGCCGAACGTGCCCGCCAGTTCGCTGAACGTGCCGCGCACGGCCGAGCCCAGCTGGTCACGGGTGGCGCGATAGTGCACTTGGCGGTAGCTGGTAAGCAGCGGGATGGTGAATGCCACCCACCAGATGGCGGTGATGATGAACGAGGCGCGCGTGCAAGCCACCGTGGACCAGTCGAAGAGCGACGGGCCGCCGAAGATCAGCGCGATGCAGAAGATGAACGGCACGGTGGAGCCGATGTAGCCCCAGCCGTAGCCATGCGAGGAGACCTTGTCCATGCGCTCGTTCGAGGTGGCGTCGATGAGCATCGAATCGTAGAACGTTAGCGAGCCGTTGAGGCCGATGGTCGCCAGAATGTAGACGACTAGGAACGGTAGCCAGGTCAGGGGCAGGGCCATTGCGCAGCAGGTGACCACGCCAGTGCCGAAGAAGCCAAGGAAGAACTTGATTTTCATGCCTTGCACGTCGGCGATGGAGCCGAGCAACGGCATGAGCAGCGCGATGACCAAGGAAGCAATGGTTTGCGCGTAGCCCCAGGCGGACACGATGTTGCCGTCCGCCGGCATCAGCGATTTGGCGTAAATGGGGATGACGGCGGTGGACAGCAGCACGAATGCCGAGTTGCCGACGTCGTAGATGATCCACTTCTTCTCGCGGGCGGTCAGTTTGGCGCTTTGCGGCACCGGTTCGTGGACATTCGTGGGATCAGTCATATACACTCCTCGACAGTATTCAACTCAATCTATCGTAGAAGCGCGGACTAGGGTAGGGGAGCCATTCCGGTTGAACGGCGGATGAATAATGCCGGGCCTCTTTCTAAGGGGAGCCAGAGCAAAAATAGCTCCCCTCGCTGAGGGGAGCTGGCCGCGAAGCGGACTGGGGAGCTACCTATAGTCGACTATTCGCCGATCAGCGCGATGGCCTCGTCGTAATCGGGGCATTGCGGCACGCCGTTGAGGCTGTGCTGGATGGCGATGGATGCCGCCGCGTTGGCGATCTTTACCGATTCGGCCAGACTATGGCCCTTTGCCAGCATCGCGCACATCACGCCGGTGTGGCAACCGCCCGCCGAACGGGTGTGTACGGCCTTGGTCGGGTATCCCTCGATATGAATCGTCTCGCCACCTGGCTCACGAATCCAAGCGCCGCGGGCGCCGACACGCACCACCAGCGGCGCGCGCAGTGTAGCGCCCAAGCCGTCGCACAACTGGTGCATGAAGTCGTCAAGTCCGCCGCCAATGGTGACTTTGCTGTCGTCGATTGGCGCACCAAGTCGCTCGGCCAGCGTCATGGCCTCCTGACGGTTGCAGGACCAGACCGGGCGTGCGAGCACCAGGTCCTCAAGCATATGGTCGTTGACCAAACGCAACGTATTGGTGGGGTTGATCACCAGCGTGTAGTCGCGTGCAGCCGGGTCGGTACCGGCCTTGAGCAGGAATCCGTCCACGCCGGTGGCCGTGTGGTCCATCAGTGTGTTGCCGCTGATGTGCACCACGTCTTTGGGCTGCGGCTCCAGCGTGTCGAACGTGTCCGAGTCGCCATGAGCCTCGGCGCCATAGGAAGCGATGAACGTCTTCTTCGGCGCGCCGGAGCTCAGCACCACGCGGAAGCCGGAATCCTCATCAAGACGATCCTGGCCGATATGCGTGATGCCGTTGTCCTGGAATGACTGGCGGATGAAATGCGCCCACAGGCCGTTGCCCAGAATGCCGGCGTGCTCGGTCGGCACGCCCATGCGGCTGGCCGCCTGCAGCACGCGATAGCTGCCGCCAATGGAGGGCTTCGGATGATCGGCCACGGCGAATCCGCCCTGTGCCGGCACCTCGTCCACATTGAGCATAATGTCCACCCAGACTTGCCCCAGTGAAATCACGCTGGGCTCGTGAGTGCCGATACCTCGCCTGAGATTCAACATGACAGCCTCCTTCGTCGTAAGTTGCACGAGGACCCCTTCGTCCCTTGCCGTCTCTTATACCGAGATTATATGAGAGTTTGCTGGATGCGGAATAGGCAGGCCGGCGTGTTTTATCGGGTAAACGCTACGATTTGCAGCGTAATTCGCCGCTGGCGAACTGCTGGCGAACTACTTGCGGACCGCTGGCGAACCAATGCCGAACCGCTCGCGAACCGCTGATGGCCCACTCGCAAGTTACGCTCGAACCGCGCGTGAACCGCCGAGGTTCGCCCATGATACACGCAAGAGTTGCGGTTGTCGGTATTGGGCTATATATTTGTGAAGTTGTGTGTTCGGCATGTCGGGTGAAACCGGCGGTCGAATGCGTGAAAGACTTGACACATCAAGGTTAAGGGAGTCCATCATGGCAGCTCGTTGCGCAGTGTGCGGCAAGGGACCGCAGACCGGTTTCACCGTTTCCCATTCGCACCGTCGTACCAAGCGTAGCTTCCGCCCGAACCTGCAGTCTGTACGCACCACGATTGATGGCGAGAACACTCGTCTGCGCGTGTGCGTCAAGTGCCTCAAGGCCGGCAAGGTTCAGCGCGTGGCCGCGTGAATCGCGTACTAACGTGGAGCAAAACCCGTTTGAGCTTCGGCTCAGCGGGTTTTGTTGTTTCTGCGGCCTAAAGAGGCCGTGCGAATAGAATAGGCCAATATGAGCATCACTATGGACACCACTCTCGCTTCGCTGGTCACCAACAAGCGTCGCGTGTCCGCGCTCAAATCGCTGGGAATCGTCACTGTCGGCGACGCCCTGACCTACTATCCCTTCCGCGTCACCGAACCGGTGCCGCTTCGCGCCATCCGCGAGGCCGCACCCGGCCAGCAGATGGCATTTGCCGCCGTGATACGAGACATGCGCGTGGTGCCGATGAACGCTCGCCGCGGCTACCGACTCGAGGCGACGGTCGATGACGCCGACTTCGCCCGGTCTTGTCGCGTACCCGGCAGCACGGCTCGGCTCACGTTCTTTTCGTATCGTAAATCGTATGTGGATTGGGTCAGCGTGCGGCTGCGCGCCGGCACGTCTGTGGTGGTCTCCGGTATGCCCGGCGAATACATGGGTCAGCTGCAGTTCACCCATCCCGAAATCCTCACTGTCGCGCCCGTGCCGGCCGGAGCAGGAGCGGGGCTTGAGGGTTACGCTCGGGGCGCGGCATCCGGCAATGGTGCGTTTGCGGGAAGTGCCGATCCGTATGCCAGTGCGCAGTCCGCGTATCCGCCGGCCGCGACTGCCCCTTCCGGGGCCGCGTTGAAATACGACGCCGATACCGTGCAAGAGGCGCTTACCCGCGTCTGCCGGCCCCGCCCGGTATATCACGCCAGTTCGCGTATCTCGTCCGAACATATTCATGAGACGATTCTGGGATTGCTGTGGATGATGGGGGCCCGCACGTCATCCACGCCTGACGGGCAACTCGCTGGCGCTGGGGCAGCCGGCATTGTGGCTCCCGCGACTGACACCATCGCCGTCCAAAACGGGGAAGAGAAGTCCGGCACGACCGCCGAATCCGGTGCTGAGGCGCTCTCCCAATCCATCCCAGATGTGCTGCCCGAATCGGTGCGCAAGGCCAAGAACCTCATGCATCGGGCTGAGGCGTTCCTAGCCATTCATGATCCGGCCTCCACGGCCCGGTTCAAGGAGGCCATCGAAACCCTGCGCTATGAGGAGGCTTTCGTTTCGCAGACCTCGCTGCTGAAGTCTCGACAGCACGCGCACAAGTCATCGGCGCATCCTTGCCCGCTGAACGAGGCGCTGGAAACAGCTCGAGCGTCGGTGGGCGAAGCGGTTGCGGAGCCAAGTACGCAACCAGAAGCATCGGAGCGCGGTTCTGCGACCGATCTGCCTGATCTGCCCAATTTGCCCAATTTGCGCGACCGCTTCATCGCATCGTTGCCGTTCACACTGACAGCCGGGCAGAGTCAGGTGGTGGACGACATCGCGTCCGATCTTGAACGTGACTGGCCCATGCAGCGTCTGTTGCAGGGCGAAGTCGGCTCCGGCAAAACCGTAGTGGCGCTCGCGGCCATGCTGCAGGCGGTCGGCGCCGGCTATCAGGCGGTGCTGGTGGCTCCCACTCAGGTGCTTGCCGAACAGCATTACGAGACCATCAGCAAGATGGTGTCGGGGTTGACCCTTGCACAGCCGGGTGCCAAGGAGACCGATGCCGCGGCCGACGTTGAGGGCGCGATGGGCGCGTCCGGTGCTTCGACGGTCTCTTCTTCCAAGGTGACTGCGGAAATTCCCGTCACCCTGCTGACCGGTGGTATGAAGCTTGCCGCCCGGCGTAAGGCGCTCGCTGCGGCCGCCAGTGGTGAGCCGGGCATTATCGTGGCCACGCACGCGGCGTTTTCCAAGACCTTCCAAGCCCCGCACTTGGCCTTGGTGGTGATCGACGAGCAACACCGGTTCGGTGTGGAACAGCGCGAAAGCCTCAACGCCAAAACCGATGACGGCACCACGCCGCATCTACTGGTGATGACCGCCACGCCCATCCCGCGCACCGCCGCCATGACTTGGTTTGGCGATCTCGATATTTCCTGGCTCACCGAATTGCCTGGTGGCCGCAAACCGATTCGTACCGTGGTGGTCAATGAGGCCGACGCCGCCACCATGGGGCGTATGTTCGCGCACATTCGCGCGCGAGTCGACGCGGGGGAGCGGGCCTATATCGTGTGCCCGCGCATTGATGCGGATGATGAGGAGAACGAAGGCGGTTCCGGCGTTTCGGCAGCAGCCGGTTCTGCCCTCGGACGCGCCGCAGCATCTGGTTCCAGTGCCCGCACAGCTGCGGGCGGCCGTGCGACGCGCGCGGCGGCCGATGCCATCGGCATCGACGACCCCTACGAAACCTTCGACGAAAATGGCGAAACCGTGGCTCGCCCGCCATTGCATGCGGTGGCCGAAATCGCCGACCGGTTGCAGAAACTTCCACAGTTCCAAGGCATTCGGTTTGCGACTCTGACCGGCCGCGACAAGGATGACGTCAAAACCCAGGTCATGGCCGATTTTGCCGGCGGCGAGACTCCGATCCTGGTGTCCACCACGGTGATCGAAGTCGGCGTGGACGTCAAGCAGGCCAGCTGCATCGTCATCTTTGATGCCGACCGATACGGCCTCTCTCAGCTGCATCAGCTGCGCGGCCGCGTGGGGCGTGGCGGCACCAACTCGTGGGCGTTCCTTATTTCCCGTGCGGAACCCGGCTCCCCGGCCGAGCAACGGCTCGAAGTGATTCACCACTCGCTCGACGGTGCCGAAATCGCCCAAGCCGACTTGGAATTCCGCGGTGCCGGCGATGTGCTCGGCGACACCCAATCCGGCGGCAAGTCCAGCCTGAAGCTCCTGCGCGTGGTCAAGGACGCCGACATGATCGCCGACGCCCGCACCCGTGCCGGGCAGCTTCTGGCCGCCGACCCCGAACTGGCAGGTGAGGTCCAACTCGCCGGTGCCGTCCTCGACTTCACCCGAGGCAACGAAACCTTCCTGACCTCCAGCTGAGGCACCTCCAGCTGAGGCTAGGGCTGCGCCCCCGTAATCGCACGATATAGTTTTTCCGTATGCCGATCGTGAGGAAATCACGGTCGGGAAGCCCTCGAATGTGCTTCAGTGGAGGCAAGACCATTCGTACATGAGGTACTCGAAGTGCATATATCATTGGTGCGCTTCGAGCACCCCATTGTTGTTCATGATTGGTATGCGCAGATGAACCTGTACAGTGAAAGCTATGCGTGTAATTTCTGGACGATTCAAGGGTGTGGCGCTTGCTACGCCGAAAACGGGTACCCGGCCTACCACGGATCGCACCAAAGAGGCGATTTTCTCGCACCTCGACTCATGGGGAGTGCTGGATGATGCCCGTGTACTGGACCTGTTCGCCGGTACTGGTGCGTTGGGCATCGAAGCGCTGAGCCGTGGCGCGCGAGAACTCGTGGCCGTGGAAAGTTCCCGGCCTGCGGCGGCGCTGATTACCAAGACCTTGGCGCAGCTACAGAAGAATCGTTCGTGGGATGCTTCGCTCAAGGCCCGTGTGCTGGTCAAAAAAGCCGAGCAAGTGGCTGGCGGCTTCGGCGAACCATTCGACGTGATATTCATCGACCCGCCCTATGCCTATGAGACCGCTGAATGCAATCAGCTACTGTCCGATCTGGCGGCGGGCAGCGCCACCAACGAGAACACGGTGATCATGCTCGAACGCTCGGTACGCTCGGATGATCCCACTGCCCCCGGAGGCTGGCAAATCACCGAAAGCCGCAACTACGGCGAAACCGCCGTCTTCTACATCGAATCCGCGGATGACGACTCGGATATAGAGCGTTCCGACGATTCCGCCGCGTAGTGAATCTCCCCCCGTGTGGTGAATTAATCGGCGAGCCGGCGCGGATGGGCGGCGGAGACCTCCCAGCCCAAGGCCATCAGGGTCTTGCGGTCGGCCTTATCCAGCGCCTTGCAATCCAGTGCCGCGATAAGGTCTGGCCGAATCTCGGCGGTGCGGGCCAGCGCTTCGTCGCGGCGAAAACGGTCCACCTTGCCGTGGTCGCCGGACAACAGCACATCCGGCACCGCAATACCACGCCATACGGCCGGTTTGGTGTACTGGCGATGTTCAAGCAGTGCGCCCTCGCCGGTGTAGGATTCCTCAACAATCGAATCTGGGTTGCCCATGAATCCGGGCATCAGGCGGGTGATGGCCTCAAGCATCACCGATACCGCTACTTCGCCGCCGTTCAGCACATAGTCGCCGATCGAATATTCGCGTACGTCGACGCCTTGGGCGCGGTAGTAGTCCGGGATGCGCGCATCGTAGCCCTCATACCGGCCGCAGCCGAACAGCAGATGGTCGGCATGGCTGAGCTCGGTGGCGTCGCGCTGGGTGAACAACGGGGCCGATGGGTTCGGGAAGATGAGCACCGGTGCGCCGGATGGGGCGGGGGAGCCGGACGGCTGCGAGAATCCCAGCAGTTCGTCCAGACATTCGCTCCACACTTCGGGCTTCATCACCATGCCGGCCCCGCCGCCGACTGGCGTATCATCCACCGAATGATGCACATCGTGGGTCCAGTCGCGCAGGTTGTGCGCCTTGATCTCCAACAATCCCTTGGCCTGGGCTTTGCCCATCAGGCTGAGGTTCATCACCTCAAAGTATTCGGGGAACACGCTCACGATATCGATCTTCATGTCATCCAGCCTAACGGTAGCCCCTCCCGCATTACACGGCCACCACTACACTATTGCGGTGATGAATACGACGATGAACCTCCCCACCCGCAAAAAGCCCGAAGTGTTGTCCCCGGCCGGCAACCTGAGGGGCCTGAAAACCGCGGTCGATTATGGTGCCGACGCCGTCTACTGCGGCGGCAAAGCCTTCGGCATGCGATCGGCCCCCAAAAACCTTAGCCTTGAGGATTTCGAGGAAGGATCGCGCTACGCCCATGAACGCGGCGCTCGCGTGTACGTGACCTGCAACGTGCTGCCGCGCAACAACGAGATCGAAGCCATGCGCGAGTACGTCGGCCAGCTCAAAGACACCGGCGTGGACGCGCTGATCGTCTCCGATATTGGCGTGATGATGATGGCCCGTCAGGTGGCTCCGAATCTGGAACTGCACGTCTCCACCCAGGCCGGCGTGACTAATTATCAGGCTGCGAACGCCTTCTACGAGCTTGGTGCTCGCCGTGTGGTGTTGGCCCGCGAGATGGACTTGCAGGCCGTGCGTGATATTCGCGCCAACATTCCCGATGACCTCGACATCGAATGCTTCGTCCACGGTGCTATGTGCATGGCCTTCTCCGGCCGCTGCCTGTTCTCCAACTATCTGACCGGCCGCGATGGCAATCACGGCGAATGCGCCCAGCCATGCCGCTGGAAGTATTCGATCGTGGAAGAGAAGCGCCCCGGCCAGTACTTCCCGATCGAGCAGACCGAGAACGGCGCCTATCTGTTCAATTCGCAGGACATGAATATGCTGGGACACTTGGATGATTTGATTGACTCCGGTGCCACCAGCCTCAAAATCGAAGGCCGCGCGAAAAGCGCCTACTATATCGCCGCCATGACCAACGCCTACAAAACCGCGGTTAATGAATACATGATTCAACGCGGTTTTGAAGACGCTGATGGCAATGTTTTGAAGCCTTTCCATGACCGTGTGATTCGCCCGGGCGACCCCGATTTTGGCCAAGGAACCGAAGATCAAGTGATGCGCAATGCTGATGCCGCGTTCGCCGGTGTGGCCGATGAGGGATATGACCGTGGCTCTGATACTGCGGTTGCCGATTCGGTCACCGGCTCGGTTGCCGCAGAACGTGACCGCGTGACGGTTGCTGATGCCGTCGACTCAACTGCCTCTGGTACGCCGGCCGGCACCGCCGTCGAACCCGACGGCATGAGCTCTCACGCCCGTTCCACGCGCCGCAAGTCCAACACCGCGGTCGAACAGATTGAGACCGATTGGAAACATGCGGCCGTTCGCCCGGCCCCACACGTCGAACTGCCCGAATGGCTGCTCGAGGAAACCGACAAGGTGGCCCACCGCGACTACTCCACCGGCTTCTATTACCCGGAGCACAAGGTCACACAGAACACCGACCGCTCCGCCTACTTCCGCTCATGGCTGGTAGTGGGCGAAGTGCTGAGCTGGAGCGCGGACGAAGACGGACGTGTCACGCTGATGAGCCGTAACAAGATTGAGCCCGGTCAACAGGTCGAATTCCTGCTGCCTGGCGAGAGACCATTGGTCTTTACCGTGCCGGAAACCGGCCTGCGCGATGCCGATGGCGCGCCAGTACCCGCCATCAATAATCCGGCGCACGTGTTCTCGATGCCCTGCCCGCACCAGGTGCCCGTCAACGCCGCCATCCGCTCGCGCACCAAAAAGCCCACCCTCAAAGCCGAATAACCTACCACTCCGCCCCCCCGCTGACTGGGGGGTGGTCATGAAAATCATGAACACCGCCCGCACCCAAGAAAGAATGCCTTATGCCTGAATACAGCGAAGAAATCCTCGATTCCAACAGCATCAGCTCTACCGATAAAGCCGGTCGCCCTATTCCGGTGACCATCCCCATCGCACTGGCCCCCGGCATCAAGGTGGTGTACACCACGCGACTGGGCGGCCTGAGCGCCGGCGATTACGGCAACCTGAACCTCGGCGGCAAGTCCGGCGACGAACCTGAGGCCGTGCTGTCGAACCGCATCGCACTCGCCGAAGCGGTGCAAGCCCGCCTATCGCTGGTCTCCCAAGTACATTCCGGCGTGGCTGTGGACGTGGACGACTCGTTCGTCATCAACACCCCCTTCGGCTTCGACGTGTCCGGCACACATGGTGAGACTGACACTCCGCACGTCATCGAGGCGGACGGCCAGGTCACCGCACAATCCGGCATCGCCCTAGGCATGTTCGCGGCCGACTGTCTGCCGGTGCTGCTGGGCGACCCGGTCACCGGTATCATCGGTGCGGCCCACTGCGGCCGTCGTGGTCTGGAGCGCGGCGTGATCGGCGCCACGGTGGACCTGATGAAGAGCAAGGGTGCCGACCCGGCGAACATCGTGGCCACACTCGGCCCGCGCATCTGCGGCGACTGCTATGAAGTGGGCGACGAGATCGCCGACCAGTTCATCAAGCGCTTCCCGCTGACCAAGACGAAGACCCGTTTCGGCGGTGCCGGCATCGACATCGCCGAAGCCGCGATGATCGACCTCGCCTTCGCCGGTGTACATCAGGTGGTCGATTCGATGCCGCGCGTGCACGCCGCCACCCAGTACCTTGAGGAAGACCCGGAACTCGCCGAACTGTGCCGTACGGACGGCGAAGGCCCGGCCGAGCTCGCGGAGCGCATCGACAACATCAGCCACAGCATGTGCACGCTCGAAAACCCACTGTGGTACTCGCACCGCCGCGCCGCGCTCGCCAACAAAACACACGAAGGCCGCCTCCTCGCCCTCATCGTGCGTGACTAAACGGAGAATGCGAGCACATTCCGTGGAGAAGATGTGATGCAGTTCACGGACGGCCAGCCCTCACCTTACGGTGGTGCCTATGACTGAGAGAGATTTCGATACCCCCGTCGAGACGCCTACCGTCCAACCGGCCCCCGCTCAGGGTGCCAAACCGGCGCAAACCGTGCCGGTGGTGGCCGTGGTGCTGGCCGCCGGCTTCGGTACGCGCTTCGACCCCGATAATCCCAAGCAGCTTGTCTCCGTGGGCGGCAAGCCCATCGTGTGCTGGAGCATTGATGCCTTTGAACATTGCGATCGCGTCAGCGACATCGTGGTGGTGGTCAATCCCAAGGTGCGCGGTGAAGTGGAAACGTTGGTTGGCGAGATGGGCTACACCAAAGTCCGCGTCATCATTGACGGTGGTGACGAACGTGTGGACAGTACCGCCGCCGCGCTCGACATGCTGGCTACGGCTGGCATTCCGGACGATGCCAAGATTCTGATCCATGACGCCGTCCGTCCGTTCGTGGAACAGTCCGCCATCGACGGTTCGATTGATGCGCTCGACCAGTTCACGGCCGCAACCGTGGCCTACGCCTCAACCGACACCGTGCTGTTGACCGAGGATCTGGGCGATTTGAAAGTGGTCAAGTCGGTGCCGGACCGCCCGAACACCTTCCGCGCGCAGACCCCGCAATCCTTCCGCTTCGCGACGATTCGTCACGCTTACGATTTGGCTGCCGCCGACCCGGACTTCCATCCCACCGACGACACGCGCGTAGTGGTCGATTATCTGCCTGATGAACCCGTCGCCATTGTCTCCGGTGCGGAAACCAACCTGAAGATCACCACGCTGGAAGATATTCCCACAGCTGAGCGTATCGCCGAGGAGATTCTCGGTCGTGATCCCAAGGAAGAGGCCCGCGCCCGCATGCACGCCCTGCTGGCCCAAGCGGCCGGCCAGATGCATCGCTAGACTGGCATTATGCGTGAACTCAATGTTGTGATCTCCGGCTTCGACCACTATGACGGCGTGGAGGTCAATCCCGCCGTCGAAGTGCCCAAGGCCATCGCCGAGCAGGGACTGGGCGTCTCCTCTGCTCCGGACGATCCGTTGGAGCAGGTCGCCGTCACCGTTCATGCTGTCAGCATCCCGGTGAGCTTCGCCAAAGCCTGGCCCACGCTGAAAGAGACGATTGAGGCCACCAAGCCCAATATCGTCATCGCCACCGGGCTCAAGCACGCAGCCCGAGGCGTGATGCTTGAACGATGCGCCACCAACCTGATGGACGCGATCAAGCCAGACGCGGACAACGTGATCCCACGCCGCGAACCCATCGATCCCAATGGCCCGGCCGCCTATTGGACCCGCCTGCCGTTGCGCTCGATCCTGAATGATTTCACGGACGATTCGATTCCGGCCACCTTGAGTTCGGACGCAGGTACGTTCGTATGTAATTCGCTGTTCTACAACTTGCTCAACTGGACCGCCACCCAGGAGCAGGTGCTGGGCGGATTCGTCAGCTTCCCTCCGGTCGTTCCGGCGCATTCCAGCCAGCATGGTCTACCACTCGACCAGCAGATCGCCGCTGGCCGTGATGTGGTGCGCGAAGCCGTGCGCTACTATCTCAAGCCCTCCAGCTCCGACATCCTCATCGCCTAGCACGCTGTGCGCCACGCCGGAATAGAACATGGTTCGCACGCATTGTAACGATTGCGCGTCGCTCAACGCTCAGCGCTAGTGCGATGCGCTACAGTGCTTCAAGGATGTGCCAAGAGCTTTATGCGTGTGCGAAAGGAATAAACAGCGATGGTGGATCGTTTCCCGGTGGTGCTGCGAGGATATGACAAGGAGAAGGTTGATGCTGCCTTCGACGCTACTCAGGAGAGTATGAAGCGTGCGCAGCAGACGTTGGCCAGCATGCGTGAGCAGATTGCGGCGGATGACGACCGTATTCTGCAACTGCAGGCCCAACTTCAGGAAGAGAAGAACAAGAAGCCGGAAGGCAACAGCTTCGCTTCCTTGGGAGCGAACGCCCAGCAGATGCTTGCCTCCGCCGAACAGACGAGTACCGAACTGCTGGAACGCGCCAAGCAGGACGCGTCCTCCATCCGTACCACGGCTCAGGCTCAGGCCGAAACACTGATCAACAACGCCAAGCTGGATGCCCAGCATATTGTTGACGACGCCAATGCCAAGGCCGCCTCGATTCTGACGAACGCCAGCAATCAGGCCGAATCAGTGACCACCTCCGCTAACGAGGATGCCGCACAACTGCGCTCCGAAACTGCCAAGACCATCACCGAACAGCGTCAGACCGTCGAGCTTGAGCTCAGCAACGCGCGCGAAGAGCACACCAAGAAGATGGCTTCCGAACGCTCCACTCAAGAGCGCGAAATCGCCGACATGAAGGCGGAGGCGACCCAGCAGGTTGCCGCAATGCGCAAAAGCGCCAATGAGGAGATCACCAAGCTTAAGTCTGATTCCAACGATCAGATTGAGGCGGCGCTCGCCGAGGCCAACAAGAAGCTCGCCGACGTGCGCGAGCAAGTGTCCAAGATGATGACCGAAGCCCAGCGCAAGGCCAGCGAAATCATTGATGCGGCCAAAACCAAGGGTCAGGAAATCACTGATGAGGCCGAGGTCAAGCGCACCAGCACGATGAGCCAGGTCAACGCCGAGGTCGAGCAGATCCGTCACGACATCGCCGCTCAGCAGGATGAGGCCACGAAGAAGGTCAACGAACTGCTGCAGCACCTCGAAGAGCGTCGTGTGGCGGCCAAGCGGGAAGCCGATGAGTTGGTCGGTCAGGCCAAGAACACTCGCGACCAAGCCGATTCGTATGCCGCGTCCAAGCGCGAGGAGGCGGACATCCAGGCCGCCGCAATCGTACATAAGGCGGGCGAGGAAGCCGATGCGCAGATCGAGGAGCGTCGCGCCGCCGCCCAAAGCGAGCTTGACGGTCTGTCCAAGCGCATCGCCGATCTGCAGGAACGCGAGTCCGTCATCACCCAGCGTGTTTCGGAACTGCGTTCTATGTTCTCGCAGGCGTTCTCCGGATTCGCTTTCGGCGGTAATGCGGCGGCCTCTGGCCAGGATCAGGAAGCCGCTGCCGTGGCGGCATTGCCGGTGGTTGCGCCCGTCCCGGAAGTCAAGCCTGTACACAACGAGGCCGATGACCAGCCGGGTGAGTTGAGTGGAAACGAGTCGGCTGCCGACGATCACAATGAGACAGATGCGGCACCGGCTGATTCGGCTGATTCGGCTGATTCGGCTGCGCAGAATGAGCAGTCCGAATCGTCTGAGCCGTCCGAGCACCAGACACAGGGCGAACCGGAGGCCCCGACTCAGGAGAATCCGGCCGTATCTGAGCAGAACGGCGAATGACAGGCCTTCGATTAGACTGCTAGCGGTAAGAATTACGGCACCTGCGCTTTCGAGCCAGGTGCCGTATTCGTTTGAATCTGCGCCACAAGCGCACCATCACAGAAGGAGTATGACATGAGTGAATTGACGCCTCTGACCGGTGAAGCGTTGAATACCCTGCGCGGCGATTTCGCACAGAGCGGCACCAACCGTCTGGCCATGAACGCGGTGACCGCCGCCGGCATCGACAAGGTGGCTCGCAATTATGACCGCGCTCGTCTGATGCAGCGTCGTTTCTCCACCATCGTTGACAATGGCGAAGCCACCCATCAGGATCGCTCCGGCCGCTGCTGGCTGTTCAGCTCCCTGAACGTGGCCCGTTTCGTGGCCAAGAAGAACATGAACTTGAAGGAGTTCGAGTTCTCCCAGAACTACGCGATGTACTACGACAAGCTGGAGCGCGTCAACTACTTCCTTAAGGATGTGGCCGCTCTGGTGGCTGCCGGAGAGCCTTCCGACTCCCGCCTGATGCAGCACCTGCTCGCCGACGTGATGGGCGATGGCGGCCAGTGGACCATGGCCATGAACGTGTACAAGAAGTACGGCGCTGTGCCCAAGGACCTGTTCCCGGAGACCGAATCCTCCAAGAACACCGGTGAAATGAACATCCAGCTGCGCCACATGCTGCACACCGCCGTGGCGCACATGTACGCCGCTGACGGCGATGCCTCCAAGGTCGAGGCGATTATTGCCGACGCCACTGCTGCCGGCCACCGTATTCTGACCATCCACCTGGGCGAGCCGCCGGTTTCCTTCGACTGGGAATGGACCGACAAGGATGGCGAATTCCACCGCGACGGCGAGATTACGCCGGTTGAGTTCTGGAAGAAGTACGTGGGTCCGGCTGATCTTGAGGACTACGTGTGCCTGGTGGACGATCCGCGCACCGAGCACGCCAAGGGCAAGAAGATCGGCATCGAGCACCTCGGCAATGTGGCTGGCGGCGACGCCACCGAGTACCTCAACGTGCCAAACCAGTTCATGAAGGACTGCGTCAAGCAGATTCTCGTTGAGCAGGGCATTCCGGTATGGTTCGGTGCCGACTGCCACCCGTTCATGGACCGTGAGAACGGCGCTTGGGCCACCGACCTGTTCGAGTACGGCCGCGTGTACGACGTGGACTTCGATTTGGACAAGGAAGCCCGCGTGCGCTTCGGCGACTCCGCCATGAACCACGCCATGGCTTTCGCCGGCGTTGACGTGGCCGACGACGGCACCACCCGCCGCTGGCGCGTGGAGAACTCTTGGGGCGCCAAGATCGCCGACAAGGGCTACTTCACCATGTCCGACGACTGGTTCACCGAATACGTCTACGAGGTAGCCGTCCCGAAGGCCCTGTTGCCCGAGGAATACCAGAAGGCCCTCGAAGAGCCAGCCACCATGCTCCCCGCATGGGATCCGATGGGCGCTTTGGCCTGACTTCGTCAGCCTCCCGGAATCGGCCTGACGGCCAATGCTGTGTTTTCTCGCAGCCTGTCGGCTGCTAGGGTCTCTCCCTCTGTCAGCGCGAAGCCGCTGACAGAGGGAGAGACCGCGGTCGCAGGCCGCACAACAACACAGCATCGCCGCAGGCGAGTCCACACAGGCGAGTCCACCCAAAGTCCATAACTGCCGGCCCAACAAGCAGTCCCCGTAACAAACTGCTATAGTTGGGCTTTTGCGTCTATGGCGACATACCGACAGTACGTATACAAGGAAAGGAGTCGAGCAATGGCAGCACTACGTGGTCCGGATAGTTCCGAGGATGAACGTCGTTTGGGGGAGCAGGCCGTCTTTCCTGAGACCGTCGATGTCAACATTCGTCAGCTTGACCCCATTCCCGCGCCGCGTGCTTTCCTCAGGGAGCAGCCGCTCACCGATGAGATGAGCGAGCTCGTGCTCCACTCGCGGCAGGAAATCCGCGATGTGCTCAACGGCCGCGACGACCGACTGCTCGTCATCGTGGGCCCCTGCTCAATCCACGACCCGAAGGCCGCGCACGAGTACGCAGAAAAGCTGGCTGCCGTCAAGCGCGAGTTGGAAGACCGACTCGTGATCGTGATGCGCGTGTACTTCGAGAAGCCGCGCACCACCATCGGCTGGAAAGGCCTCATCAACGACCCCGATCTGGACGGTCGCTTCAATATTCGTAAGGGCATGTGGCTGGCCCGCAAGGTGCTCACCGACGTGCTGAGCCTCGGCCTGCCCGCCGCCACCGAATGGCTTGACCCCATCACCCCGCAGTACATCTGCGACGCGATCAGCTGGGGTGCCATCGGCGCGCGTAACACCGAATCCCAAGTCCACCGCGAACTGGCCAGTGGCCTGTCCATGCCGGTGGGCTTCAAGAACTCCACCGACGGCTCCATCAAGGCCGCCGCCGATTCCTGTTTCGCGGCCGGCTTCGAGCATCACTTCCTGTCCATTAACTTGGACGGTCGCGTGATTTCCGCCGAAACCAAAGGCAACCCGGATTGCCATCTGGTTCTGCGCGGCTCCAGCCACGGCCCGAACTACGATGCCGAATCCGTGCGTCAAGCTCTGGAAGACCTCAAGGTTTCCAAAGCGTCCGGCCCGAGCCAGCATGGCCTCGTCATCGATGCCGCCCACGGCAACTGCGGCAAAGACGAAAACCGCGAAGCCGAAGTCATCGAAGAGATCGCTGAGCGCCTGGCGCACGGCGAACAAGGCATCACCGGCGTAATGATGGAAAGCTTCTTGGTCGGCGGTCACCAAAAGCCGGCCCCGCTCGACCAGTTGGTCTACGGTCAGTCCGTCACCGACTCTTGCGTGCCGTGGGAACGCACCAACGAACTGCTGCACACCCTAGCCGACGCCGTCACCGCTCGCCGCTCGGCTAAATAGCTTTGTCTTTGTAAAAATGCTCACTGAGACCCACTCAGTGAGCATTTTTTGCCAATAACGGTGGTCATGTCAGTTTGTTCCCGTGACACCTTATCCTTGGGAAGGATACTGACCCAAGGAGAGATGTTATGCAGCAGCAGGAGGAAGCAGCACATTCGCTGCATCCGTTGCAAGTCGGTCCGCAGCCGTTGAACACCCCAGAAGAGCTTCGCGCCATTCGTCAGGCGATGGGGGAGGGGAAGAACCCGCTCGTTGCCACTGATGTGCCGCGTTGGGAAGATCAGGTGGGTGTCAGTCGCATCATCAACCGCCGCGTATTGGAGTTGGAGCCGCTGCCCACGCCCGCGCAAGTGCTCGCTGAACTCCCGCTGACTGATCAGGCTCAGGAAATCGTCGCCTACTCGCGTGATGAGATTCGCGCGTGCCTGTACGGCCAAGACGACAGGCTGTTGGTCATCGTCGGCCCCTGTTCGGTTCATGACCCGAAGGCCGCGCTGGACTACGCGCGCCGATTGGCCAAGCTGAAAGATGAGCTCGGTGAACAGCTGCTCATCGTCATGCGCGTGTACTTCGAGAAGCCGCGCACTACCATTGGCTGGAAGGGCCTGATCAACGACCCGGATATTGATGGCAGCCACAATATTCGCAAGGGCCTGTTGCTTGCTCGCAAAACCTTGCTTGGTGTGCTGAAGGAAGGATTGGCGGCCGCCACGGAATTTCTGGAGCCCACCAGCCCGCAGTTCATCTCGGACGCGGTGAGTTGGGGCGCCATTGGTGCGCGCAACACGGAAAGCCAGATCCACCGCCAATTGGCCAGCGGGCTTTCCATGCCGGTCGGCTTTAAGAATGCCACTGACGGCTCGGTGAAGGCAGCGGTCAACGGTTGCTTCGCCGCTGCTCAGCAGCACACGTTCTTCGGCATTGACCATCTGGGGCGTGCCTGCGCAGTCGAGACCCTTGGCAACCCGGACTGCCATGTGGTGTTGCGCGGCTCGATTCACGGCCCGAACTACGATGCCGAATCCGTGGCCAAAGCCATGGAAGACGTACGCGCCGAAATGCCCGCCGAATCCGCAGCCTCGCATGGTCTGATTGTTGATTGCTCGCACGGTAACTCCGGCAAGGACGAACATCGTCAGGCCGAAGTCGTGCGCAATATTGCCAGCAGAATTGCAGCTGGCGAACAGGGTATTACCGGCATCATGATGGAAAGCTTTATTGAAGGAGGCAATCAGAAGGCCGCGCCGCTTGATCAGCTGGTCTATGGCAAGTCGATTACTGACAAGTGCATCAGCTGGGAAGAAACCGAGGCCTTGCTGCGCGAGCTTGCGGAAGCCGTAGCCACACGGCGTTGGCACTGAGTTGCGTCATCGGCTCTCTCGCGGGAGCAATGCAACGAAACGTCTCTACCCCTCAGCCTGCCATTCGGCGGCCACCTCCCCTGACAAGGGGAGCCGAAAGTGTTGTGAAAGGAACTTACGTATGGGTATGAAAACTGTAGCTATTATTGGCGCATTGGATGAGGAAGTGGCGCTGATCGCCAAATCGCTCACGCATGTGACGCACACCGCCAAGGGCAGCCTTGACATCGTGTCCGGCACGGTCGACTCCTTCGGTTCTGACGTCATCAAGGTTGCCGCAACGGTAGGCGGCATGGGACTGGTCAATGCGGCCGCCACCACGCAGCTGCTGATTGACGAGATTGCCCCGGACGCCGTGATTTTCAGCGGCATCGCCGGCAACCTCAACACCCACCTGCACATCAACGACGTGGTGCTCGGCGGCACCCTGCGCTACCTCGACACTGACATGCGGCTCGTAGGCCAGTGGAAGCCCGGCACTGCGGACGCTCCGGTGGAGGAATTCCACTCTGATGACCGTCTGCTGGAAGTCGCCGACGAGGCGCTTGCCAATGCGGGCATTACCCACATCACCGGCATCATCGCCTCCGGCAACTACTTCGTGGACACGCCCCAAAAGGTCGAGGAGGTCATCCGACTCACCGGGGCTGACGCCGTGGAGATGGAAGGCGCCGCCGTGGCACAGGTCGCCGCCCGCAATAACGTGCCGGCACTGGTGATTCGTGCCCTTTCCGACAACGCCGACACCGATTACGAGGTATTCAAGGAGTTCGACATCTCCGAATACGCCGATACCGCCGCCCGTCTGGCTGTCGACATCGTCAAGCGCCTGTAACTGGTCACCTCCAAGTTCGGCGTTGCCGGTGTGGGCTGGTACATGGCTATCATGACTGCCCTCGCTCTGCTCGCTCTGTTCCTGATCAAGGAAAGCAAGGACAAGGACTACGAGCTGTAAATAGAGCTCCCCATATTATGCTCCCGCCAGCGGGAGCATTTTGTTATGTCGTCCCGCCAAAAATGAACAATAGACGAACTTACGTAGTTTAGGCATCTCACTACGCCTCGCACGTTTTACTCTGGAAATCATGGATATCTGGCAGATCGTCGTGATTGTGGTGCTCGCCGCGCTGATACTGGTGTGGGTTGCCGTCATCGCCTACAACAAAGGCCGCGTTTCAGGCCGGCTCGCCGCCGAACAGGACCTGTCCGGCGACGAGGATACGCATTCTCTATTCGGTGATGATGCGCCCGTGCGCCCCACCGAGCGTCGCCTGATTGAAGTCCTGCCCGAAGCCCTGATCGTCACCGACCGCAACGGTCTGGTCCAATATTCAAGCCCCGGCTCAGTGCCATTCGGCCTAGTCTCCGGCGACCGACTCAACTCGCGTGAAGTCGAGGACATCCTCACTCAGGCCGCCGCCGACGGTGGCATGCGTGAGCGTGAGGTTCAGCTGCCGGTCAATCGCAATTCCTATCCGTCCTCTAATGGCCGAGGACTGGAGGCCGGCCAGTCACGCCCGTCCAACACGCTGTATTTGCGTGTGCGCATTGGCGATATCGGCGATGACCTGTACGCCATCTTCATCAACGACATGTCCGAGCAGCGCCGTTTCGAGGCCGTCCGCCGTGACTTTGTGATCAACGTTTCGCACGAACTCAAGACTCCGGCCGGTGCCATCGCGCTACTGGCCGAAACCGTGACCGACGCCGCCGATGATCCGGACGCCGTACGGTATTTTTCCGGCCGTATCTCCAAGGAATCCGCGCGCCTGACCGAACTGGTGCATCATCTTATCGACTTGCAGAAAGCCCAAAGCCCGCAAAGCGTGATCGATGCGCGGCGCATTTCCGCGCTGGATGTGGCACGCGCCGCCATCGCCGCCAATCAGACCCAAGCCGACTCCCGCCATGTGGATATCCGACTGAGTGTCAACGGACAGTCAGTACCCACGAAGGTCGAGGAGCCGGCCGATGGCGAAGGTTCCTTGGAAGAATCAGGCAGCCCAGCCACGAACGGTCCGATGATCAAGGCCGACAAAGAGGCCATGCAAACCGCCGTCAAGAACCTCGTAGAGAACGCCATCCATTACTCGCCCGAACACACCACTGTGGCGGTCGGCGTGGGGGAGCGCGATGGCAAAGTCACCATTCGCGTGGTCGATCAGGGCATCGGCATCCCCGCCAAATCGCTGGACCGCATTTTCGAGCGATTCTACCGGGTCGACCCGGCCCGTTCGCGCGAGACCGGCGGTTCGGGACTCGGCTTGGCCATCACCAAGCACTGCGTGCAGGAGAACGGCGGTCGGATTTCGGTCTGGTCGCGTACGGGGGAGGGGTCGACGTTCACCATCGAGCTGCCGGCCGCCCCGGATGAGGATGACGACGAGGCCCGGTCGGACGAGTCGACACAAGCGTAGGGCCTTGGTTGGTGCCCGACATGGTGCCATTCCACTGCCACACAATCACACAGTGGGCGAGGTGCGCACACCGCGCGTAGCCCAATTACGCAATTACGTACTTTCGGGAAACAGCAGGCTAACGGAGAACAAATGGTTACGATAATGTCGGAAAACTTTGCGCCTATGCGCACGGGAACATACCCAAGAAAGGCTACTATGACACGCATTCTTATCGTCGAAGACGAGGAATCCTATCGCGAGCCGCTGGTATACCAGCTCACACGCGAGGGGTACGACGTGTCCGCCGCCGCCACTGGCGAGGAAGGTCTGGAACTGTTCACCAAGGGCGGCATCGATTTGGTGCTGCTTGATTTGATGCTGCCGGGCATTGACGGCACTGCACTGTGCCGCCGCATTCGTGAGCAGAGCCGTGTGCCGATTATTATGCTCACCGCCAAGAGCGCCGAAATCGATAAGGTCGTTGGCCTTGAGATTGGTGCGGACGATTATGTGACCAAGCCGTACTCTTTCCGTGAGCTGCTGGCACGTATTCGTGCCGTGATGCGTCGCAATCAGGCCACTGCCCAGGCTTCCGGCACTGTGGATGACGATATTCCGCTGGTGTGTGGCGATATCGCCATGCAGGTTGGCCAGCATCAGGTCACCGTACGCGGCGAAACCGTGTTCTTCCCGCTCAAGGAATTCGAACTGCTCGAATACCTCATGCAGAACAAGGGCCGTGTGATGACGCGTCACCAGCTGATCGACCGCATCTGGGGTTCGGATTATGTGGGCGACACCAAGACGCTCGACGTGCATGTCAAGCGCGTGCGCTCCAAGATCGAGGAAGATCCGGCGCACCCCAAGTATCTGACTACCGTGCGCGGTCTCGGATACAAGATCGATACTCCCGCGGAGTAAATGGAAGGCGGCCTTCGGGTCGCCTTTTTTTGTTGTGGATTGTGGGCTCGCTGTGGACTCGCCGCAGGCGAGCCCGCTCCAAAAACTACGTAGCCTCAACGTAGCCCACAAACATCCAAGTGTTCATCTTCTGTTTACTGATTTCGGTTTTGGGCCCTTGAAACCACCAATACGCTTGTAGTTGTCATGAATTGACCGGGCAGCGCTGAGCCGCCCGCGAATAGTTGATAGAGGGATTAAGTAATAATCATGCAGAAGAACATCCTCGTTCGCTCCATTGCCGCTCTGTCCGGCATTGTGATGCTCGCTTCCGTGGCCGCCTGCGGCGATAACACCGCCACCACGACCGACAACAGCTCCTCCTCCGATTCCACTTCCAAGTCCACCCCGATCTCCGGCAACTTCTCGGGCGCCGGCGCCTCCTCTCAGCAGGCCGCTGTTGAAGCTTGGATCGCCGGCTTCCAGGGCACCAACCCTGAGGCCAAGATCGCCTACAACCCGTCCGGTTCCGGCGCTGGCGTGCAGACCTTCCTGACCGGTGCCACCGCTTGGGCCGGCTCCGACAAGGCCCTTGCCGATGACGAAGTTGAGCAGTCCAAGTCCGTGTGCACTGAAGGCACCGCCTTCGATGTCCCGGTCTACATCTCCCCGATCGCCGTGGTTTTCAACCTCAAGGGCGTTTCCGATGCCGGCAAGCACATCAACATGGACGCTGCCACCATCGCCAAGATCTTCGACGGCAAGATCACCAAGTGGAACGATCCGGCCATCGCCGATCAGAACAAGGACCTGAAGCTGCCCGACACCGCCATCACCGTGGTGCACCGCTCCGATAAGTCCGGCACCACCCAGAACTTCGTCTCCTACTTCAAGGACGTCACCCCTGACAACTGGACCTACGACCTCTCCGAGAACTGGCCGAACGAGGTTGGCCAGGGTGCCAAGGGCACTTCTGGCGTGATCTCCACCGTCAAGCAGGCCGACGGCACCATCGGCTACGCTGACTTCTCTCAGGTCGGCGACCTGGGCACCGTGGCCGTCAAGGTCGGCGACAAGTACAACGAGATTTCCGCCGAGGCCGGCTCCAAGGTCATTGGGGATTCCAAGCAGGACGACACCGTTAAGGGTGACAACCGCATCGTCATCAAGATCAACCACGCCACCGAGGCCGAGGGCGCTTACCCGATTGTCCTGGTCTCCTACGACATCGTCTGCCCGGCCTACAAGGACACCAAGCAGGCTGAGTTCGCCAAGGCTTGGCTGACCTACGTGACCTCCGACGAGGGCCAGAAGGCCGCTCAGGATGCCGCCGGCACCGCTCCGCTGCCCTCCTCCCTGAAGTCCGAGATCACCAAGTCCATCGAGGCCATCAAGACCAAGTGATGACGTCGGCCCGCAAGGGTCGTGTGGACTGGACCTGACAACTGAACGATAGACTGTAGTAGTAAGAGCAGTCGCCGCCAACTTTAAGCCGCAGTCGTAAACCATACGGCTGCGGCTTAAAGCGGGTCAGGACCCGAACGGTTTGGCGAAGTCACAGACGAAAACCGCACCACTTGAATACTTGATAACCACCCTATATAAGGAGAATCCGTGAGTTCGCAAGACAAAACGGCTGTGCAGCCAGTTGGTGGCAAGACCGCCGACAAGGTGTTTCGCGGTGTGGCATACGCCTGCGGCATCCTGATCCTGGTTGTACTTGCCGCTGTGTTCCTGTTCCTGTTCTTCCGCGCCTGGCCACTCATCGGTGGCGATCAGGCCGCCAACAGCCAGACCGTGTCCAGCTTTACCGGCGGCAAGGCCAGCAGCTTCTGGGGCTACGTGCTCCCGCTGTTGTTCGGTACTGTGCTCGTGTCTTTGCTGGCACTGCTGATTGCCTTCTTCGTGTCCATCGGCATTGCGCTGTTCATTTCGCATTATGCGCCTAAGAAGCTCGCCACCGCGCTGAGCTATGTGGTCGATCTGCTGGCTGCCATCCCGTCCGTTATCTACGGTTTGTGGGGCGGCCTGATTCTGGTGCCGGCCATCTACCCGTTCTGGAACTGGGTTGCCAACCACCTGGGCTTCATTCCACTGTTCGAGGGCCCGGCCGCCAACCCGCCGCGCACCGTCGCCACCGTGGCTGTGGTGCTCGCCGTTATGATTTTGCCGATTATCACCTCCATGTCCCGCGATATCTTCATGCAGACCCCACGCCTGCACGAAGAGGCCGCGCTGGCGCTCGGCGCCACCAAGTGGGAGATGATTCGTCTGGCCGTGCTGCCCTTCGGCAAGTCCGGTATCGTGTCCGCCTCCATGCTGGCTCTCGGCCGCGCGCTTGGTGAGACGATGGCCGTGTTGATGATCCTGTCCCCGGGCCTCAACTACTCCATCAAGCTGCTGCAGGCCTCGCAGAACCAGACCATCGCCGCGAATATTGCCGCACAGTACCCTGAAGCCAACGATCTGGGCGTCTCCACGCTGATCGGAACTGGTCTGATTCTGTTCCTGATCACGTTCGTGGTCAACTTCATCGCCCGTAAGCTTACCGAGAAAGCGACTGCGTGATGACTGCTGCTGAGAACACTGAAAAGACTCCGATGGACGGCGCGCCCGAAATCGACTTCGATCGTTTCCGCCCGACCCGTTCCGCCATCCAGCGCCGTAATATCATGGACCACTTCATGTGGGTCCTGATCGCGGTGGCGTTTGTGATCGCCTGCATCCCGCTGATCTCCCTGCTGTGGACCACTATCGTCAACGGCATCAAGCGCCTGAACCTGAACTTCCTGAGCTACAACATGACCGGTGTGGTCGGTGGTAACCAGACCCCGTCCGGTGGTTACGGCGGTGTGCTGCACGCCATCATCGGTACTCTCGAAATCACCGCTGGCGCTATGGTTATCTCCATTCCGATCGGTTTGATGTGCGCCGTGTACCTGGTCGAATACTCGAACCGCGGCAAGCTCGCCACCACGGTCTCCCTGCTCGTCGACGTGATGAGCGGCATCCCGTCCATCGTGGCCGGCCTGTTCGCCTTCTCGATGTTCACGATTCTGCTGGGCCCCGGTACCATCAACGGTTTCGAAGGCTCCGTGGCTCTCTCCCTGCTGATGTTGCCCACCGTGGTCAAGTCCAGCGAGGAAATGCTCAAGATCGTGCCGAACGATTTGCGTGAGGCTTCCTTGGCTCTGGGCGTTACCAAGCAGCGCACGATTACCAAGATCGTGCTGCGCACCGCTCTGCCGGGCATCGTCTCCGGTGCCATTCTGGCCATCGCCCGCGTGATTGGTGAGACCGCACCGTTGCTGATGACCGCCGGCTACATCTCCAGCACCAACGTGAACCTGTTCTCCGGCCAGATGACCACCCTGCCGGTGTTCGTCTACCAGGAGTACTCGAAGCTCAGCGCGAACTGCCCGCCCAACGCCGACGCCACCTGCGTGACCACGATTCCGATGGAACGTGCGTGGGCTGCGGCTCTCGTGCTGATCGTCATCGTGCTGCTGCTGAACCTCATTGGCCGAATCGTGGCGAAGGTCTTCGCCGTCAAGACCGAACGCTAAGCCAGTCGCTAAGCCTAAGCCTTAAGAACACAAGGAAATATAAGGAAACATCATGGGACAACGTATTGACGTCAACCACGAAAACATCTACTACGGCGACTTTCTGGCCGTGGAAGATGTGAACATCAACATCGAGCCGAACAAGGTCACCTCCTTCATCGGCCCGTCCGGCTGCGGCAAGTCCACCGTGCTGCGCACCTTGGACCGTATGCACGAGATCATCCCCGGCGCTCACGTCGAGGGCGAGGTGCTGCTCGAAGGCAAGAACCTGTACGACAAGGACGTGGATCCGGTGGCCGTGCGCCGCGACGTCGGCATGGTCTTCCAGCGCCCGAACCCGTTCCCGACCATGTCCATCCGTGAGAACGTGCTGGCCGGTGTGCGCCTGAACAACCACCACCTGGCCAAGTCCGACGCCGACGATCTGGTCGAGTGGGCTCTGCGCGGTGCCAACCTCTGGGAAGAGGTCAAGGACCGTCTTGACAACCCTGGCATCGGCTTGTCCGGTGGCCAGCAGCAGCGTCTGTGCATCGCCCGCGCCGTGGCCGTCCACCCGCAGGTGCTGCTCATGGATGAGCCCTGCTCCGCCTTGGACCCGATTTCGACCTTGGCTGTCGAGGATCTGATCAACGAGCTCAAGAGCGACTACACCATCGTGATCGTGACCCACAACATGCAGCAGGCCGCCCGTATCGCCGACTACACCGCCTTCTTCAACCTGAAGGCAGTGGGCCAGCCCGGTCACCTCGAGTACTTCGCGGACACCATCACGATGTTCAACAACCCGCAAAACGAAGAAGCCGAGCGCTACATCTCTGGAAGGTTCGGCTGATCGTTTCCTGCGCGCAGCGTAATGATTTGTGCGTAGGAGAAACGGCAAAGCCCGCCGCAAGGCGGGCTTTCGCATATTCAACGCGAGTATTGCCGAGTATTATCGTTCTCGCAACGGAGCGAGCTGGAATACTTTGTCGGACTGGGCGGCGACTTCCCGCTTCGGTCGATCGACGGGAGAACGGCGGGTAAAGCGGTACAAGACAAGTCCGCACGATGAATACTCTGTGATGAATCTTCTGTTTACGGTGCGAGTGTGGAAGAATGGTCACAGCAAGGTCCAGCAAAGGAGCATAGGTGAGTACTGGTCTGATCGTCGGCATTGTCGTTGTCGTTATTATCGTTGTCTTGATTGGTTGGGGCGTCAGCGCCTATAACAACCTGGTGACGCTGAAGAACCGTGTGAAGAACGGTTGGGCGCAAATCGACGTGCAGTTGAAGCAGCGCGCCGACCTCATCCCGAACCTGGTGAATACCGTCAAGGGGTACGCATCCCACGAGTCTGAAGTCTTCACTCAGGTGACCGCCGCCCGCGCCGGCGTAGTGGCTGCGGCCAGCAACCCGAGCACGACCACTGCTCAGCGCGCCGCCGCCGAAAACCAGCTGTCCCGCGCCCTGTTCAACCTGCAAGCCACGGCTGAGGCATATCCGCAGCTGCAAGCCAACCAGAACTTCATGGATCTGCAGAACCAGCTCAAGGAACTGGAGAACAAGATCGCCTACGCCCGTCAGTTCTACAACGACGTGGTCCTGAAGCTCAACACCGCCATCGAAACCGTGCCGACGAACATCATCGCCGGTCTGTTCCACTTTGAGCAGGCGCAATACTTCGAGGCCGATGACGCTTCCCGTCAGGTGCCACAGGTCCAGTTCTGACCCGCTTCAGGCCCGTCCGGTAAGCCGCCGGCCGGGCCCGTATTGTCTTAAGAGAGGGAAGACATGCGGATACGATTCATTCGCGCCGGAATCGTCAGCATTGTTGCCACGGTGGTGTTGGCAGTTATCACCTTGGCGATAATCGGGACTTCCGCGTTCGGCGATTCGGCCGACCTCAGCTACCGCACGCTGGACTATGACGTGACCGCCACCGCGAACGGTGATTTGAAGGTCACGCAGCATATCGACGTCAAGATGCGTGAGCGTACCGACAGTGACGACAACACCAAGCCGTGGAAGCAGCTGTTCCAGCAATACACGCTGAACTCCGGCACCTTGACTGATATCAGCGATATCAGCGTGCGCAACGTCACCGACGGCATCGACTACGCACAACAGAGCGAGCCCAAGCTGCCCAGTGACGTCTCTTCCGACAAGGAATGGAACAGCGACTACGCCAACCATTGGTATGTCGCCGATGTGAGCGATGGCAGCGACCATCCAAAGGCATACACGCCCGGTACCGATGGCCTCAAGCCCAGCGCCTCCGCCACCGAAGATGACACAACCGTGGAGATCGGCTGGAATATTCCGGTCACCACCGAGGCCGACAGCATGAAGTTCGATGTAAGCTTCACCATGCACGATGTGGCCACCAAATGGAAAGACGTGGCCTCCTTCCAATGGGAGCCGTTCGGCAAGAAGAACCAAGTGCCTATCGGCACGGTCACCGGCACCGTCCACTTCCCCAACGGCATCACCGGCAAAACCTCATGGGCATGGCTGCACACCGAGCGCACTTCGGAAACCAAGCGCAACAGCGACGGCAGCTACACGTTCACGGCCTACAACATCCACAATGGCGACTACCTCGATGTGGTCGCGGCGTTCGATGCCGCCAAAGCCAAGGGCATCGCCCGCAAGGGAACCGGCAATCATCTCAAGGACCTGAAACAGGACGAATATAAGCAACAGCAGCGCTGGCTCGACAAGCAACGATTCGCTGCCAGAGCTCGTCTCGTGTCCTGGATTGTCAGCATCGTGCTCGGCATCGCGTTGTGCGCGTGGGGTATCTGGGCTGTGATCTCCAGCAACCGGCGTGCGCAATACCGTGGCAGCGTCGAATACTGGCGCGACCAGCCCGGCATCAGTCCGGCTTCCGCAGCCCGTCTGATTCGCGTGGTCGATCCGTCGACGCGCCAATCCGATGAAGACCGCCAGCTGACCGCCACCATGCTGTCGCTCGCCGTCAAGAAGGCCATTGCCGTCTATCCGGGGCCGTCGGACATGTATCGCGGCATCGACATGAGCCAGGCCACGCCGGTAGGCTTGAGCCAAATGATTGCCGCCGACCAAGGCAAGCAGTATGCGGCAGGCATCACCAGCACCATCGTGATTCTGCCGCTCGCCATTGATGAGGCACCCAACGCGCAACAGTTGGGATTGAGTGAATCGGAAGATGCGCTGCTGAACCTGCTCATCGTCATTTCGCAGCGCGTGGGCAGCCCGGTATTCGACCTGAACCAGATGAAGGCGACCTGCCAGAATCGGCAAGACGGCTATATTGAGCTCGGCAAATTCACCGGTGCATGCAGCATGGAATACCAGCGGCTGGGTGCCACGCGCTCTGTGGGCTGGCAATGGATCCTACCCGGCGTATTGGCCGCCGTGCTGGGATTTGGTTCGCTGCTGGCCAACAGCTTTATCGGATACCCGGTGGCTGGTCTTATCGAGCTGCCGATATTCCTGGTCGGCCTGTTCTGCTCGATGGCCGGCGCGATGACCGTGCTCACCGACCAAGGCCAGGATATTGCCGGCCGGACTCTGGGCCTTAAGCGTTATATGGAAGACTTCTCCAACTTCACCGACCGTGGTGCCGCCGATTTGGCCTTGTGGGATTGGTATATGGTCTACGCCGCCGCGTTTGGCATTTCCGATCGCGTGATGCGTGAGCTGGCCAAGGCCTATCCTCAGGTCAACGATCCGGCTTGGCTGGATGCCAACGCCTCCAACTCGTTGTTCTACTGGAACTACCGCCCGTATGGCTGGTACAGCCACCGCCATAATGGTCCGTTCGACCACGATGCTGCCGGGCAGATGGACCCGGGCATTAGCGGCCCAGCTCCGGCTTACGGAGGCACATCGTTTGCCGGCGGATTCTCCGACCTCGGCTCGCAGCTGAACTCCGGACTCGCTGACATCAGCTCGACCATCAGCGCGGCAGCACCATCCGCCGATTCCGGTGGCGATTTCTCCAGCTTCGGCTCGGGTGGCGGCTCCGGTTTCGGTGGCTCGTTCGGCGGTTCGGGTGGCGGCTCGTTCGGTGGGCGGTAAATCCAGCGTTCTGCTTACGCTGGAATCGGACACAGACCGTCTCATTACTGTTGAAGGGAATCACCATGGCATTGTTCCGTAACCTCGGACCGTTCTCCACCACCGCCATCGGCCACGGCGAAATGCCGCTGACCATCGAAAACAATCGCGGCCACGAGGTCGGCATCGAAACCCTGCATGCCTCGCTGGACGCCGGCTGCCGCCACATCGACACCGCTTGGGCCTACTACTGCTCCGGCGGCGAAGAACAGACCGGTGAAAAGCTGGTGCGCGAGGCCCTTGAGACCTGGAAGGGGCCGAAGGACGAGGTGCTGGTGGCCACCAAGGTGGGCCACTTCCGCAACTTCACCGACGGCCGCCCCACGTGGGATGTGGACGGTCGCCCGGAGAACCTGATTCGGCGCGGCAAGGAGAGCGCACTGGCGCTCGGCGTGGACACCATTGACCTGCTGTACTTCCACCGCCCTGATCCGAAGGTGCCGTACAACGAGTCCGTCGAAGCCATCAAGCAGCTGGTGGACGAGGGCGTGGCGCAGGAGGCCGGTATCTCCAACGCCTCCATCGAGCAAATCGACATTGCGCGCGGTATTCTGGGCGACAAGCTCGTGGCCGTGCAAAACCAGTACTCGCCGATTCACCTGGAGACCCAGGACACGCTCGACTACTGCGCCAAGGTTGGCTTGGCCTTCGTGTGCTGGAGTCCGCTCGGCGGCTACCGTCACCCCTATGATGAGACCAAGTTCGACCCGTTCCGCGAGGTCGCGGCGGCCCACGGCGTGAGCTACCAGCAGGTCGTGCTGGCATGGGAGCTCGCCAAGGGCGACCACATGTTCGTGATTCCCGGCGCGCACCGTCCCGAAACCATCCTCGACTCCCTGAAGGCCGACCAGCTCGAACTCACCCCCGAAGAACTCGCCAAGCTCGGCTGAACTTTCTCAGCTCCCCTTGTCAGGGGAGCTGTCTCGCGTAGCGAGACTGAGGGGTAGTCGCCGGAGTAGTCCCGGGTAGTTCCACAAGGAGATAATTGTGCGCAAAAAACTCATCCTCGACCTCGATACCGGCATCGATGACGCGCTCGCCATCGCATATGCCCTAGGCAGTGCCGACGAGATCGATTTGATCGGTATCACGGCCACCTACGGCAATGTCGCGGTGCCGCTGGCCGCGCGTAACGCGCTGGCGGTACTGCACTTGTTCGGCCGTGACGACGTTCCGGTCTATCCCGGAGTCGACCATCCCATCGCCCCGGCAACATTGCCGAAAATGCGTGGCACCACACCAGACGAGCGGGCCCAGGCCTACGCGCGCTGGCAGAACGGCGGCGCGGACGGCTGGCAAACGGACGCTTCGTGGTCACCAACTCCCGGCTCGGTGGCGGTCCACCATTCCAACGGCATCGGCGGCGCAATCATCCCCGACTCCCCGCGCGCTCCGGAAGCACCAGGCTCGGCGGTCGATTTCATCATCACCGCCGCGCGCGAATACGGCCCGGACCTGACCATCGTACCTACGGGCGCGATGACCACCATGGCCACCGTATTCCGCAACGCTCCGGACCTGAAGGATTCCGGTGTGAACGTGACGTTGATGGGCGGTGCCCTTACATTGCCCGGCAATGTAAGCCCGGCCGCCGAAGCGAACATCTCCCAAGACCCAGAGGCAGCAGACTATCTGTTCAAGTGTGGCGCACGCACCACCATGATCGGCCTCGACGTGACCCACCAGACCGCGCTCACTCGTGAGAAAGCCCATGAATGGGCGTCTCTGGGGACGCCAGCCGGCGACTTTCTCGTCACCATGACCGACTACTACATCGACTTCTACCTGAAGAACCAGCCGGAGATTCGCGGATGTGGACTGCACGACCCGCTGGCCGTGGCCGCCGCGCTCGACCCATCGCTGGTCACGACCTTCGGGTTCAACTTGCAAGTCGAACTCGAGGGCCCGTTCCGAGGCCGTACCATCGGCGATCGTTCACGGCTTCAGGACCCCGACAAACACACGCAGGTCGCCTTGGGCGTCGATGTGCCGGAATTCCTGGATCGTTTCATGGGGCGCGTCACCGCGGCGGCCCGGTGACGCGGACGGCGGCCGTCCGGTCCGCTCCACGCCGTGGATGGATATGACCCATGGCGTGGAGCGCCCTTTTGGGAACCGACAGAACATAGGGGGGGGCGCTGCATGCGCAGCGCCCCCCCTATGTGTCAGATCACGCCGCAGCCCGGAATCAGGCCGCCGGGCGGATCGAGCGTGAGATATTGCTCCTCCAGATCGATGTCGGGGACCAAGGCCTCCACGAACGGGACCAACGCGGTCTTTTCGACCACATCCTCGCCCTTGGAATTCTGGCCGGTTACCACCGGCTCGGTCAAACGAATCTTGAGCAGGGATTGGGCGGGGGAGTCGATCACATCCACCACTTTGCCGACCACTTGGCCGGCGGGCAGTCCCAGACCGTTGCCCTCGACTAGACGGGCCTCAAGGCCAATAAGATCCTTGGGATACCATTCGTCGGCCTCGAGCATGTCCTCCGCATCGTCGACCTCGCCGTAGAGTTCGACACCGTTTAGGGCCTCGGCGGCATTGCGGTCGTCGACGCCCTCAAGCTTGAGAATCCAACGATCCTTGAACGTGCGCGAGCCCTCGACGATGTACTCGGTCTCGCCATCCTGGCTGTAGAGCACGGAGTCCGGCTCGAAGCGCCACTCGGGATCATCGGTGTACAGGCGCACGGTGACTTCGCCCTTCAGGCCCTGTGCGCGGCCAATACGAGCGACCCTCAGCAACTCGAGCTGCTGAGGGTCGTCGTGCATGTCTTGCTGTGCCATGCTGTGAATCGTTCCTTATCGGTTATCGACGGACGTCCATGATGTCAACGCGGACCTTGTGGTCAGACAGTGCCTGAATCACGGTGCGAATCGCGTTGGCGGTGCGGCCGCCACGGCCGATCACACGGCCGATGTCTTCCGGGTTCACGCGTACGCGAAGCAGTTCGCCGCGCGCGTTCTCATGAGACTTGACGGAAACATCGTCGGGAAAATCAACGATGTTCTTGATGAGGTGTTCCACAGCTTGTGCAAGCATAGCTAGCCTTTCGTTTCCGCTCAGGCCTCAGCCGGAGCTTCTTCGGCGGCCTCTTCAGCCGGGGCTTCCTCAGCGGCGGCAGCGGCTTCGGCTTCAGCCTTGGCCTTGGCAGCAGCTTCGGACTTGGCGGCCTTCAGCTTCTGAGCCTGGTCCTCAACGGCCGCGATGCGGGCCTCGGCGTCCGGGCCAGCCTCAACGGTCTTCAGGGTGCCTTCGGCACCTTCAAGGCCCTTGTACTTCTGCCAGTCGCCGGTGATGTTCAGCAGCTTGAAGACGGGCTCGGACGGCTGAGCGCCGACGCCGAGCCAGTACTGAGCGCGATCAGACTTGATCTGGATGGTCGAGGGCTGGGTGTTGGGGTTGTAGGTACCGATCTCCTCGATGACCTTGCCGTCACGCTTCTTGCGGGAATCGACGACCACCACACGGTAGAAGGCGTAGAACTTCTTGCCCTGTCGCTTCAGACGAATCTTGGTTGCCAAAATGGCTCTCCTTGTAATGCTAGGTGTGCGGGTTCTCGGTTTGCCATGTGGGGCATGGCCGTCCGGAATCCACGTGTCCTCGCGGCTCGGGGTGTAGAGGGCGCCACGCGCGCGCGAATAACTGGCCTATTATAGCGCACAGGGCCGGACTGGGCGTGGCGCACTGTGGTTGCGGTGTGGTGCGCGTTCCCCGTTGCGCAACATTCCGGGGAATGTATCGCGAAAATGCCGGCTATCGCAGTGCAAGCGTTGCGGTCAGGGCCAGATGATCAGTGCCCTCGACCTCAAACGACTTCACGCCGGATGGTTTGAGCCCGGGAGTGAACAGCACGTGATCCAGCTCGATGCGCGGCCACTTGAGCCAGCTCGGGAAGGTGAGATTCGGGCCGGCGGCTTGAATCAGACTTGCGTCCTTGAATCCGGACTTGAGCAACGCGCGGAAGCTCGGATGGTCGGTGCTCGAGTTGAGATCGCCCATAACGACGACGATATTGCGATTGCTGACGGATTTTGCACGGGCGAGTTCTCGCAGACCCAGAATGCCGGCCGACCAATCCGCGCAGCCGCGCATCGGCGATTTCGGGTGAGCCGAACAAAGCGTCACCGTGCGATTACCGGAGGTTTTGAGGGTGATGGCGGGAACGTCGGCGGCGGGGATGGAGACCACGTTGGGCACCGCTGCGCTCGGCTCGTAGCGGGAATAGATCACGTTGAATCCGCCATTATCGGTCTCTTTGGCGTCTCCGAACTGATGGTAGGGGAGAAGTTCGTTGATGTCGGCTTCGGTAAGACGTGTGATGAGGTCGTCGGTGACTTCCTGCAAGGCCAATACGCTGATATTGCGTTCGCGAATATTGCGAATGATTTCAGCGGCGTCGGCGCGTCCGTATCGACAATTCATCGTCATAACCGAGAACTGGGGCGAGAGTGTTTCACGCGTTGTTTCACGGTGTCCATCGGAGATGGTTTCGGGCCCCTCCTTCGAAGTGTTTGAGGTACCCGATGTATTGCTGTTATGGCTTTTTGACAGCGTCGGCGAAGTTGTTTCACGGGCTGTTTCACGGTGGGATTCTTTGCGTTTCCCGGCCGGGTCGATTGACGTACCCCAGTAGTTGATGCGCTGTGAGCTGGCAATCAGCGCGACCACAATAAGCAACGACATCGCAGTCCATTCATGTTGCCATGCGGCGACCGCGGCCAGAATCATCAAAGGAACACACAACAGCGGCGTCAGGGCAATCATGTACGGAAGCGGCATACGGGCCTCGAGACCGGCGGGCAGCGCGCTTAAGGTCGTCCATAACAGTGCGATGATTGCCACCGCGCTGAGGATTGTCGTCATGGAAGTTCCTTTCGAAATATAAATTGAACCGAGATATAATTTGGCTCCCCTCTGCGAGGGGAGCCAAGTTGTGAGATCAGCGACCGAACAGTCCGCCAAGGCCTCCGCCGAGGTTCGGCGGCAGTTCAGTGCCACCGTCGACGTTGCCCATCATCTGCTCAAGGCCAGCGGGCAGGGCCGGGTTCTGTGGCTTCTTGGCGAAGGCGGAACCGCCGGTCGAACCGGAGGACTTGCCGGCCAGCTTATCGCGCAATGCCTTCTCCTCGGCCTCGCGCTTCATCGGATTGCCGGACTTGCCGCCCTTCTTCTTGTTCTTGCCCTTCTTCTTGCCGCCGCCCATAGCCGGGCCGCCGAAGCCGGGGATGCCGCCGCCCATGCCGCCACGATTGGACATGCGCTTCATCATCTTTGCGGCCTGCTCGAAACGCTGCAGCAAAGCGTTCACCTGAGAAACCGTCACGCCGGAACCATAGGCGATACGGGCGCGGCGGGAACCATTGATAATCGACGGATCGCGGCGCTCGGCCGGGGTCATCGAGCGAATAATCGCCTCGGTGCGGTCGATTTCCCTCTCATCGAACTGCTCGAGTTCCTTGCGGTGCTGGGCCATGCCCGGAATCATGCCGAGCAGCGACTTCATTGAGCCCAGCTTGCGCACCTGCTGCAGCTGATCGAGGAAGTCGTCCAGGCCGAAGGAACCTTCGGAGATTTTCTCGGCGGCCTTGCGGGCCTCTTCCTCATCGAACTGCTTCTGCGCCTGCTCGATGAGCGTCATGATGTCGCCCATGTCGAGGATACGCGAGGCCATGCGGTCCGGGTGGAAGACCTCGAAGTCCTTCAGGCCCTCACCGTTGGAGGCGAACAGGATCGGCTTGCCGGTCACGGACGCCACGGACAGCGCGGCACCACCGCGGGCGTCGCCATCGAGCTTGGAGAGCACCACGCCGGTGAAGTCCACGCCTTCGTCAAAGGCCTTGGCGGTCTTGACGGCGTCCTGGCCGATCATCGCGTCGATGACGAACAGGATTTCGTTGGGACGCACGGCATCGCGAATGTCGCGAGCCTGCTTCATCAGCTCCTCGTCCACGCCCAGACGACCGGCGGTATCGATGATCACCGTGTCGTAGAGCTTCTGCTTGGCGAGTTCGATGGAATCGCGGGCCACCTTCACCGGGTCGCCGGAGGTCTGGCCCGGAGCTGCGACGGCCTCGCCGCCATCGGATTGGACGCCCTTTTCGGGAGCATAGACGGGCACGCCGGCGCGTTCGCCGACCACCTGCAGCTGCGTCACCGCGTTCGGACGCTGCAAATCGGCCGCCACCAGCAGCGGCGTGTGGCCGGAATCCTTGAGCCAGTAGCCGAGCTTGCCGGCCAGCGTGGTTTTACCGGCACCCTGAAGGCCGGCGAGCATGATGATCGTCGGCGGGTTCTTCGCGAAGTTCAGCGGACGGTCGACGCCTTGGCCGAGCACGTCGGTGAGCTCCTCGTTGACGATTTTCACCACCTGCTGGGCGGGGTTGAGTGCGTCGGACACCTCGGTGCCCAGTGCACGCTCACGCACCTTGCCGGTGAAGGAACGCACCACGTCGAGCGCCACGTCGGCGTCGAGCAGCGCGCGGCGGATTTCACGGATCGTGCCGTCGATATCCGCCTCGGAAAGCTTGCCCTTGCTCTTCAGATGCTTGAACGCATTCGAGAGTCTGTCTGTCAAAGATGAAAAAGCTGCCATAATGGGCAACAGTCTAGCCGCCACGCGGGAAATTGCGGTGTTGGGGACGACGCTTTTCGGGGAATGTGCCGCGTAGTAGTCAGGGATGTTGGGCATTCAGACGGCAAATGCCGTGCCGTCCGCTCGTGGCGAAGCCAATCGAGTGCTTCCGATACCATGGAAACCGTAAAGAATCCTGTGTTTTTTGGAATACTTACGCTGTTTTGAAAATCGCTGGACACCGCTTATACGCAGACTGCCGTGCGCTCCGAACCATGACGTTCGGGCCAACGCAGACATGCCGTGCAATAAGGAAGGCCCACTGATGCCCACCCAAAAACTACTCGAACGCAAAGCCCTGATCGTTGGTATCGTCATCAACGTGCTGCAGGTCTTAGCCGGCATGGCCGTGTTCTTCATGACCGGTCTCAAGGCCATGTTCCTCGACTTCTCCTTCACCGCGATTTCCGTCCTGTCCGGAATGGTGGCGGTGTACCTCTCGTCGCGCACGGTGCGAACCACCGAGCGCTTCCCCAATGGCATGTTCGCACTGGAACCTATCTACGCGATCTGCAAGGCCATTTTCACCATGTCGTTGTTGGTGTATTCGCTGATTGACGTGTGCCGAGTAGCGTACGACTACTTCGTGTTCGGGTCCGGCGAACGCATTGAAACCGGCCCGGTGGTCATCTACGAGATCCTGACCGTAATCGTGTGCTTCAGCCTATACACGTATTACCGGCGCTCCAACCGATCCATCGGCGATTCCAGCACCATGCTCACCGCCGAGTGCAAGAGCACGTTGGTCGACGGATCGATGTCGTTCGGCATCGGCGTAGTTGCCATCTTCCTGATGCTGCTACCGGCCGGCGGTCCGCTTGACTTCCTGCACTACACCGGCGATTTCTTCATCACCGTGGCTTTGGTGGCATTGACCATCAAGGAGCCGTTCAGCGTGCTCAAAGAGGCGTTCGTGGAATTGGTCGGCGGCGTGCATGACGACGATGAAACCAACGCCTACGTGGAGGCCGAGGCACAGCGCCATCTGCCTGCCAACACCGACTACGAGCAGACGCTGATCTTCAAGACCGGTATGAACTACACCGTTGACGTGTATCTGAGCGGCATCGGCGAAACCATTGATGTAGCTGACCTCATCGAATGCAAGCGCTCGCTGGAAAAGGAGCTCAGCAAGCGCCTGCACATCGTGGACGTGGACTTCGTGTTTGACTGATTGATGGGTTTGAAGCGACTACTTCAGACTCCAAGTGGAACCCTGCGGGCCGTCTTCGATGGCGATGCCGGCCTCGGTCAGGGCGTCGCGAATCTGATCGGCCTTGGCGAAATCCTTGGCCTTGCGAGCTTCGGCACGGGCGTTGAGCTGTTCGGCGATCAGTGCCTCCAGCGCTGCATGCTCGGGCGACTCGGCCGTGCCATCAGCGGCACCGCCGGCAGCGCCGGCGGACACCCACGGTTCGGCCAGCGGGTCCAGGCCCAAGGTGTCGAGCATGGCACGCACGGCGAGCAGCGCCTCACGCACCTCGGCCTTGGCGGTTTCGGAATCGGCGCGGTCAGCCAGCTGTGAAAGCAACGTATTGCCGGAACGGATGGCGGTGAAGATCGCGGCGGTTGCACCAGACACATTGACATCGTCATTCATGGCGGCCACGAAATCGGCGGGCAAATCGTCGGCGGAGACGGCAGGGACTTCCTCGCGAGAAGGCTGTCCACCCAGCGCCACACCGGCACGCTCGATGAAGTTCGAGACGCGGTCGTATGCGGCCTGCGCCTCGACCAGCGCCTGATCGGACCATTCGAGCATCGACCGGTACTGCACGGAGCCCAGGGCGTAACGCACCACCCAAGCGGAATGCTCAGCCAACACGCTCGGCACGGACAGGCCGGTGCCCAGCGACTTCGACATCTTCTCGCCCTTGGCGGTCACCCATGCCGAATGCATCCAGCGCGCAGCGGAGGGGTAGCCGGCCGCACGGGTCTGAGCCATTTCGTTTTCGTGGTGGGGGAAGCGCAGATCCAAGCCGCCGCCGTGAATGTCGAAGCCATCGCCCAGGTAACGGTGGGACATGGCGGAGCATTCGATGTGCCAGCCAGGGCGGCCCACGCCAAACGGCGTCGACCAACGGGCGTCCTCGGGATCGGTGTCCTTCGGAGCCTTCCACAGGGCGAAATCACGCGGATCATGCTTGTCGGGGGAGGCATCGGCCGGGTCGACCGGATTGTACTTGTCGGCACCGGTGGCGTCCACGGACGGGCCCATGCGGTCGGCCACGGCGGCGGCCTCATCGACTTCGGAGGTCTGCTTCTGGTGAGTGAGTTCGCCGTAATGCGGCCAGGATGCCACATCGAAGTACACGTTGCCGGTGGGCTTGCCGTCCGCATCCGTGACCACATAGCCGTGTCCGTTGTCGAGAATGCGCTGAATCAGGTCGATCATGTCCGACATGTGGCCGGTGGCGCGAGGTTCCACGGTGGGCGGCAGTACGCCGAGTGTGTTGTATGCCTCGGTGAATTCGCGCTCGTAGTAATAGGCGCGGGCCCACCAACGCTGGCCTGCGGCCGCGGCCTTAACGAGAATCTTGTCGTCGATATCGGTCACATTACGCACAAAAGTGACTTTGTAGCCGAGCTTCAAAAACCAGCGGCGCACGATGTCGAACGCCACGGCGGCACGGATATGGCCAATATGCGGTGACGACTGCACAGTCGCGCCACACACATAAATGCCGACTTCGCCCGGCTTGAGCGGCACGAAATGGCTGACCTGATGCGAGGCGGTGTCATACAGATTCAGGCCTTCTGCGGCCTTGGCAACATGCACTGGCGTCAGGCTTGAAGGCATGACGGAAATGTTGAAATCCTGCGGTTCTTGGCTGTTTCCCATAACACTCAAGCGTAGGGTCCGAACCAGACATGCTGAATCGTTACTCGAAGAGTTTGATGAACGCTTCACAGGTGGGGCCCGAACGAGGTGACAGACGGATGAGAAGCGGGACAACAGTCTCGCGAGAACACGTCTTTGACCGCTGCGGAAACTGCGAGATTCATGGATTTGCCCTGCTCGTTACGCAAACGGGGAACGCTCGTGCCACAATAGAAGTCATGGCCACACCACAAGTGCTCATTTTGCAACATGTCCCATGGGAACGCCCGGGACGCATATTGTCGAACCTCGAGGACATCGGTCTTGAGACGGTGACGATGAATATCGTCGACAAAAAGAAACCGGACTTGCCTGATTTCGGCGAACTGGCTGGCGTGGTAATCATGGGTGGGCCTATGGGCGCGCTTGATTACGATAAGTATCCGGGGCTGAAGGCAGAAGCCAAGTTGGCGCGTGCCGCCGTGGCTTCAGGCAAGCCGATTCTCGGTGTATGCCTGGGGCATCAGATTATCGCCACTGCGCTTGGTGCGCAGCTGCGCAAGGGCGATGCGCCGGAGATTGGGTTCGCGCCGATCAAGCGTGTGGACAAGCATGACTTCTTCTCCATGTGGGATAAGCAGCTGACAGTGCTGCACTGGCATAACGACGTGGTGGGCCTGCCCGCGGAAGGCCAGCTGCTGTCGCGTTCGTCTTCCACCAAGGTGCAGGCATTCCGACTGGGATCCGCGCTGGGCATGCAGTTCCACCTGGAAGTGTGCGGCTCGCTGCTGGACGAATGGCTGGATGAGCCGAGCATGGTCAAGGATCTCAAGGCCGCGGGTGGTTCCAAGTCCCAATTGCGCGAGCAGTTCGCCCAATACGACCAGCTACTGCAACCGCTCGCCGAGCAAGTGTTCTCCGGTTTTGCGGCCCGCTGCAACTCCTACGCTCAGACGCTGAACAAATAACGTTTGCGGGCCGCCGCTGGGCAAGCGTGGCGCTACATTGGTGAGTCATGCCGACTTATGACATTGGACTGGAACACGTTTCGCTCGCTTTCGCTACCAAAACCATCTTCACTGATGTAACGCAGGGTGTTTTTGAAGGCGACCGCATCGGCATCGTCGGCAAGAACGGCGACGGCAAATCCACGTTGCTGCACCTGTTCCGCGGTGCTCAGGAGCCGGATTCCGGCCGCGTGACAAAGCGTGGCGGACTCACGTTCGGCATGCTTGACCAGCGTGATCCCCTTGATGACAACGCCACCATTCGCGAAGCCGCACTTGAGGGGCGCGCCGACTACGAATGGGCGTCCGATAACACTTCCCGTGAAATCGTCGAGGCATTGCTCGGCGGCATGAGCCTGGATGCCAAGGTCGGCTCCTTGTCCGGCGGCCAGCGTCGCCGCGCCGATTTGGCCCGACTGCTGCTCAAGGATTGGGATATTCTTGCACTTGACGAGCCCACCAACCATCTCGACGTGGTCACTATCCACTGGCTTGCCGAACATTTGAAGAACCGCTGGTCCAAAGGCCAGGGCGCTCTGTTGCTCGTGACCCACGATCGCTGGTTCTTGGACGAGGTCTGCGAATCGATGTGGGAAGTCCACGATGGCGTGATCGAGCCGTTCGAGGGCGGCTATTCCGCATATATGCTGCAGCGCGTGGAACGCGATCGCCAAGCCGATGTGCGCGAAACCAAGCGCCGCAATCTGGCTCGCAAGGAGCTCGCATGGCTTTCCCGCGGTGCTCGTGCCCGCTCCACCAAGCAGAAGTTCCACGTCAAGGCCGCACGCGAATTGATTGCCGATGTGCCGCCGATGCGTAACACACTTGAACTGAAGCAAATGGCCACCTCCCGTCTCGGCAAACAGGTGGTCGATTTGGTCGACGTGACGCAGATTTTCGAAAAACCGCAGGGCATGGCCGATATCGACCCGGATGTGGCGGCGCTCTCCGCGTCCGCTTCCCGCGTGGATGTGGTCAACGCCATGTACGCCGAGCCGCAGCTGCATGGTTCCGTTGAGGTGGCGGTCACCGACCTGACTGACCCGCGCCTGGTGGACGCCGGCGTGCCGGAAGCCGTCGAGTCCGCTGAGGAAGCGCGTAAGAAGGCCGAGGCTGAGAGCGGCAATCCGCAGCTTGCTGACGATCGCGAGGTTCGTCGCATGAACACGGGTGGTGAAACCATCGGCGGTGGCACTGCTGCAACGGATTCGGATGATGACACTGCTGCAGCCGGTGTCACCTCGGCTGCACGCAAGGTGACGGTTTCCGGCCGCGAGATTCTTGACGATGTGACTTGGCTGATTGGCCCGGGCGACCGCTTCGGCATCGTCGGTGCGAATGGTGCCGGCAAGTCCACGCTGCTTAAGTTGATTGATGGCACACTCACCCCGACCGCAGGCCATGTGAACATTGGCAAGACGGTGAAGTTCGCGGTGCTCTCGCAGCGCCTCGATGAGCTGGAGAAGCTCGGCAAGTACAAGATCAAGGAAGTGCTTTCCCGCTATAAGCCGAGCTACATTGTGGATGGCAAGGAAGTGACGCCGGGACAGTTGATGGAGCGTCTCGGCTTCGAATCCGCCCAGCTGATGACGCCGATCCGCGATCTCTCCGGTGGTCAGAAGCGCCGCATGCAACTGCTGCTGATTCTGCTTGACGAGCCGAACGTGCTCATCATGGACGAGCCCGGCAACGATCTGGACACCGATATGCTCGCCGTGATGGAAGACCTGCTCGATACTTGGCCGGGCACGTTGATTGTGGTCTCCCACGACCGGTACCTGCTGGAGCGCGTCACCGATCAGCAGTTCGCGCTGATTGGCGGCAAAGTACGTCACTTGCCCGGCGGCGTGCAGGACTACTTCGATATGGTTGAGGCTATTAAGAACGGCAAGGGATTGCCGGCTGACACGCCTGGCTTCGCGGGCACCGGTAGCAGCTCGGCGAAGTCTGGTAAGGGTAAGGCGGCCGCCGTCAACGCTGCCGCATCTCTCCCTCAGTCCGCTTCGCGGATAGCTCCCTCGTCAGAGGGAGCCAATAACGGTGAGGACTCCACCTCGAAGCTCACCGGCAAGGCCTTCCACGAGGCATCCAAGCGCGTGAATGCCATCGAACGTAAGCTCGCTAAGCTTGAAGAGCAGAAGGCCGATCTCGAGGCGCAGATGGCCGCCCATGACCCGAGCGACTACGAGGGTCTCAACAAGCTCAATGAACAACTCACCGCCGTCAATACTGAAAGCGATGATCTCGAAGCCGAATGGCTCGAACTCTCCGAACAATTGGAGTAGCGGGAGAAACCGTAACGTTCACAAGGCCTCGGCAGTTTGCCGGGGCCTCCCGCTATGCAAACTCCCACGGATTAATCAATTCCACGTCGGTACCTTCGAAGTCCTTGATATTGCGCGTGGCTATGGCCGCATCCCAGGAACAGGCAATTGCCGCAATCATGGCGTCTTGAATACTGGTAGGTGTGCCCCTGTGTTCGCGTTCGACAAGGATATGGGCATAATCCGCAGCTGCCTGAGTGTCAAATGCGAACGTTCTGTCCTCTAATGTCATAAGCGCCAGCTTGACGGTCGTATCTGTGTACTTTCGTCGTTTGCCTTCAGGCATGCGACATATTCCGGCCAACAACTCGGCGACGGTGATGGCGGTGGTTGCCAAATTGCTTGTATCTTGGTTCCTCAGCCAATTGGCAACGTGTTCGTCTGGCTGTTTCTTGATGATTTCGCTGATGACGTTGGTGTCCAGAATAATCATGGCCGATTCCTATTCAAAAGATACTGGCGGTCGGGAATCGGCGGAATTTCGCTCGGATAGTGGGAGTTCCCCCTTGTCGAGTCCCTCAAAATCCATGTTCTTCATGAATTCGCGGATCTCGTCATAGAAATTGGTCTTTCGCGTGATTTCATGCGCCACCGTGCCAGCCAGCCATTCTTCAAGAATGGATCGCACCTGAGATTCCATGGAGCGGTTGTTTTTCTCAGCCACTTCTTTGAGCTGCTGAATCTGCTCATCGGGTATTTTTCGGATGGTCAATGTTGCCATGATGCACCTCCTTGTTGCTGTCATAATGCTAGCATGAGGTGCTGTCGTTTTGCTTGCAGTACGGGTGATGAGGTATGCACGCATGAAAAAAGGCGGATATGCATCATGCGCATCCGCCTTTTGAGCTTGGACTGGGTCTTCCCGCAGTCGCCGAATCAGCGCCCGGTAACCTCGGAACCGACGACCTTTTCGCTCAGGGCGCGCGGGCCGCGGGTCACGGCTACGGCACCGGAGCGCACCAGCTCAATCACACCGTAATGCTCCAAAAGCCCCAGCAGGGCGTCGATCTTGCCTTCGGCACCGGTGGCCTCAATGGTCAGCGATTCCGGATTCACGTCCACCACGCGCACGCGGAACAGACGCACGATCTCCAGCACGTCGGAACGGTTGGATTCGTTGGCGGCCACCTTGATGAGCACCAGTTCGCGTTCCACGGTGGAGTTCGGGTCGAGTTCCACGATTTTGAGCACATGCAGCAGCTTGTTGAGCTGCTTGATGATCTGCTCCAGCGGCACGGCCTCCACGTCGGCGGTCACCGTGACGCGAGAGATGTCCGGACGCTCGGTGGGGGAGACGGACAGCGAGTTGATGTTGAACGCACGGCGGGCGAACAGGCCGGCGATACGCGCCAGCACGCCTGGGCGGTTCTCCACCAGCACGGACAGCGTATGACGCTGGGAACCAGGCTGGGATGCAGGATAGTTAGCCATGAGTGTTCTCCTCTCCTCAGTGCTCGCTCGCAGTGGCAGCGGCGGTCTCGTGCTCGAACACGCCGGTCGCATGCTCGTCCGGACCGGTTCCCGGAGCCGGGGTGCCGCCAGCCAGCGGCTTGATGCCGGGCTTGTACGTCACCTCGTCGTTGGGGGCGCCGGCGGCTACCATCGGCCACACCATCGCATCCTTCCACACGCGGAAGTCGATCAGCACCGGGCGGTCGTTGATCTGGTTCGCCTTTTCGATGGCGGCAATCGCCTCTTCCTCGGTGAACGCGCGGATACCCACGCAGCCGTATGCCTCGGCCAACTTGATGAAATCAGGCACTTCGAGCGGCGCATCGCCGTCGGCCAGTGCCGCCGCACCATCGGCACCGTGCGCTTCACCATCGAGCAGGTTGGTCTGCGAGTAGTGGTGCTCGTAGAACAGCGTCTGCCACTGACGGACCATGCCGTATACGGAGTTGTTCAGAATCGCGATCTTCACCGGAGCGTGGTCCAGGAACGCGGCGGCCAGCTCCTCAGAGGTCATCTGGAAGGAACCGTCACCATCGATCAGCCACACCGGCTTCTTGCCCTCGAATTCACGGGCCGAGCCCACGGATGCGCCGATGGCAGCCGGCAGACCGTAGCCCATCGTGCCGAGGCCTCCGGAGGAGATCCAAGCGTGCTGGTTCTCAAAATCGATGAACTGCGAAGCCCACATCTGGTGCTGGCCCACACCGGTCACCCAGATGGTGGACGGATCGGCCATCTCAGAGAGCTTCTTGATGACCCACTGCGGGGCCAGCGATCCGTCGGTCGGCTCATCCCACGTCATCGGGTATTCCTCGCGCCAGCCGTCGATCGCCTTCCACCAGGGGGCCAGATTCGGCTTGCCCTGAATGGCCTGCGTACGCTGAATCTCGGGAATCAAGTCGTCGAGCACGGTAGCCACATCGCCCACGATCGGCACGTCGGGCTGACGGTTCTTGCCGATTTCAGCCGGGTCGATGTCAATGTGAATCACGCGGGCGGTCGGTGCGAAGGCGTCGAGCTTGCCGGTCACGCGGTCGTCGAAACGTGCACCGATGGCCACAAGCAGGTCAGCGCGCTGCACGGCGCCGGTTGCGGCAATCGTACCGTGCATGCCTAGCATGCCGAGGTTCTTCGGGTCGGAGTCGGGAATGATGCCGCGTGCGGGCAGGGTCGTGACCACGGGAGCGCCGGTCAGGTCGGCCAGAGCCTTGACCTGTGCGCCGGCGTTGGAGCGGGCGGCGCCGCCACCCACATACAGCACCGGGCGGTACGACTGAGAGAACAGCTTCGCCGCGTCGGACAGCACACGGCCGTGCGCCTTGGTGGTGGGGTTGTAGCCGGGCAGAATCATGCGCTGCGGCCATGAGTAGTACATGTCGCCGGTCTGTGCGGTCTTGGTCAGATCCACGACCACCGGGCCGGGGCGGCCGGTGTTGGCGATGTAGTACGCCTCGGAAAGCACGCGAGGAATGTCCTGCGCGCGGGTCACGAGGAAGGAGTGCTTGGACACCGGGTAGGTGATGCCCACGATATCCGCCTCCTGGAAGGCATCAGTGCCGATGGCTTGCACGCCCACCTGACCGGTAATCACGACCATGGGCACGGAGTCCATGTTCGCGTCCGCAATGGCCGTGACCACGTTTGTGGCACCCGGGCCGGAAGTCACGATGCACACGCCCACCTTGCCAGTGGCCAGTGCGTAGCCTTCGGCGGCGTGGCCGGCGGCCTGCTCGTGGCGCATAAGCACGAAGCGGAACTTCGTGTTGTCTTTGATCTCGTGGTAGACGGGCAGAATCGCGCCGCCAGGAATGCCGAAGACGTCCTCGACGCCGAGGTCCTCCAGCGAACGAATCAGCGCCTGGGCGCCAGTCATCTTCTCGCCATCGACGATGGTCTGCTTATCGGGGGCCGTGTTGATTTTCGGTACACCGCTGAATGCCTGCAAAGGCGTGGGTAAAGCCATGATTCCTCTCACCTCATAGGTTTTGTCGCGAACCTGCCCGACCTTGGGATGGGGCCGGGTGCCCGCGTGTCTGATTCCAGTCGCTTCCCCGAGACTTGTGGCCCCGGCGCGACTCGTCGCTCATGTTGGTATTAGTCTATTCGCAAATCCGACAGCGGGCTTACTTAGTCCGCGTCTTGAACGAGTCCAGTGACTTCCAGCCCGCTTCGGCGGCCGCCAGCTGCGCCTTACGCTTGCTGGAGCCCTTACCGATGCCGATGATGTCGCCGTTCTCGCCCAATGAGACGCGCGCGGTGAAGATCTGCGCGTATTCCGGGCCGGAGACCTCCATATGGTAGACAGGCTCCTCCTTGCCGAGGCCGTGCGCCTTGACGGTCAGCGAGGTCTTCCAGTCAAGTGCCGGGCCCTCGGTGGCCACTTCGGCGAGCGTGTCGTCAATAAGCCGGTGAATCACCTTGCGTGCCTCGTCGATGCCGTGTTCCAGGAAGGTCGCGCCGATGAGCGATTCCACGATGTCGCATAGGATGGAGTTCTTCTCCGCGCCGCCCTGCTCGGCTTCTCCGTGACCCAGCAGAATGTAGGGGCCCACCTTGAGCTTGGTTTTGGCGATGGCGCTCAGCGCGTCTTCGGAGACGGCCTTGGCGCGCATCTTGGCCAGTTGCCCCTCGGTCATATCCGGGTGAATGGTGAACAGCGTTTCAGTGGAGACCAGTTCGAGCACCGCGTCTCCCAGGAATTCGAGGCGTTCGTAATTGGCCACGCCGGGGTGCTCATGCGAGAAGGAACGGTGGGTGAGTGCCTGCACGAGCAGATCCGGGCTGAGAGTGGTGCCCAACGCTTCAAGAAGCTCGTTGGCCGGCGTCGGCTGCTGTGGGGTTTCATTACTCATGATTGTTGTATGGTCCTTCACGCGATGGTGATGTGTTGTGTTGTGTTGTGTTGTTTGCGATGCGATGGTGTACGCAATGGTGCACTTATGCGAAGACCCCGCCACCCGTCGATGGCAGGGCCTTCATTCAAGCCGTTATCGCAGGACTCACTTGGTGTGAGCCGGCTGGATGGCGGAGCGGTAGGTGCGGCCGCGGTAGTTACCGCAGCTCGGGCAAGCCATGTGCGGCAGGGCCGGAGCGCCACAGTTCGGGCAGTTCACGGTCGCAGCAGCGGTGGCCTTCCAGTTCGCGCGACGCGAATGCGTGTTGGCGCGCGAGGTCTTGTACTTAGGCAGTGCCATTTGAGTATCCTCTATTTCGTTCGAACAATTGAGCTTAAGCGTCCGTTATCTTAACGCACGGCTCGTACAAACTTCGTTCAGGCGCGCGTCACTCGGCCTGCTCGCCGTTCTGCTCGGCCTCGAGCTGGGCTTTGAGCCCCGCCAATCCGGCAAAACGGATATCCGTCACATCGTGATGATGGTCGGGATCCTCGTTCAGATCGGCACCACACTGCGAGCACAGACCCCTGCAATCCGGTCGGCACAGTGGTTGCAACGGCAGCGATTCGACCAGCGTGTCGCGGATCATCGCCTCGATGTCCGCGAATGCGCCGTTCTCCAGCAGCGGATACGTGTCTTCCGACTCGTCCTCGCCGGCGATGATGTCGATTTCGTCGTCCTTCTTGCTCTTGCCGCCCTTGCCGTTGGCCTTGTCCTGGCCCGACTCGTACGGGAAGAACACCGTCACATCAACCGGCCAGTCCTCGTCAATCGGCTTCAGGCAGCGCGTGCACTCGCTGACGAATGGCGCGACCAGGCGGCCGGTGAAGATCAGGCCGTCCACAATCGAATCGAACTGCCCGCTCACGTGTACGGGCTCACCTTCCTTGATGCCGACAATGCTGTCGCCAATGCCGGAAGGTGCCGGGAAATCGGCGTCAATCGGCTTGGATTGACCGGCGCGCGAAGCAATCTGCGCTACCGGAATGGCCCACGGGGAATCTTCAACTCGTGCCATGGTATGTTCTTGGTGCCTTTCGTATGTTGGCTGGAGTTATTCGTTACTGGCGTTATTCGCGTTACTGATGTTGCCGGCGTTGCTGGCGTTACTGGGCTTCGGGATAGTCGTTCAGCGTCAGGTGCGGCATCTGTTCGCGGGCCGCGCGCTGGCGCTCTTCCAGCACGTTAAGACCGGCCTGCACATCCTGACTGAGTTTGCCGAGCTGCTGGGACAGCCCTTCCATCACCGTAGTGCAGTACTGGTCCGCGCCTTGGGTCAGATGGTCGGCTTTGGTCTGTGCCTGGTCAAGAATCGCGCGCGCTTTCTGCCGTGCAAGCTCGGTGACGTTCTCTTGGCCGGCCAGGAACTGTGCCTGTTCGTTGGCGTCCCTGATCATGTTGGCTGCGCGGCTTTGTGCGGAGGCGACGATGGCGTTGGACTGGGTCTGTGCCGATTCCAGACGGCGCTCGGCCTCGCGCATGAGGGCGGAGGCGCGCTCCAACTGCACCGGCAGCATTTTCTTCAACTCGGAAAGCTGGTCGGTGAATTCGTCGCGGTCAACCTTCACCATGCCGGGGGCGAATATGCTGGACTTCGCTTCGCCCAGTGCCGCCTCGAGCTGGTCGATGATGTCATACACCGTGGTGAATTCCTCGCGGCTTTTGACCGTGGCCGGGTCGTCGTCCGTGGTTTCTCGCAGGTCGGGCATTTCGTTCATGAACGAGGGGCGAGTGCCGGCGGCCTGAGCGGTCTGAGCTTGTGCCCGGGTCTGCTGAGCTGCTTGGGCCTGCACTTTGGCCTGCATCTGTGCCGGAGTAGGGGTAGGCGCGGCGGGCGGCGATCCGGCGAGAACATCGGCCTCTTCGGTGGGTGCCGGCGCGGCTTGCGTAGACGCGGGCGGTTCCGGGGCGGACGGCTCCGGAGTGGACGATGCGGCGTCCGCATTCGGTTTGGTCAGATCGACGTATCCAGTGGGGTGGTCATCGCTCATAGTCATTAGTGCATCAGTCCTTCCGCTGACGTTCCTCGGCCAGGGCATCGGCCAGCATCGGCACGACACAATCGGGTACCATGCCGGTCACGTCGCCTCTATGGCGGGCCACGTCCTTGACGATGGAACTGGAGATGTGTTCAAGAATCGGATCGGCCGGCAAAAACAGGGTTTCGATGCCGGCGAGCTTGCGATTGACCAGCGCCATGCCGAGCTCGGCTTCATAGTCGCCGTTCTGGCGCAGACCCTTGACGATAACGGTGGCGCCGACCTTCTTGCAGTAGTCGGTGATCAGGCCGTCGGTGGAAGAAACAGTGACGTTCTTGCAACCGGCTTTGTCAAGGGCACGGCGGATCACGTCGACTCTGGTGGCTTCGGAAAACATCGGTGTTTTCGCGGCGTTGACGGCCACCACCACATGCACCTCGTCGAAAAACCGCGCCGAGCGCTCGATTACATCCAAGTGTCCGGCGGTAACGGGGTCATACGAGCCGGGGCATACTGCGATAGTCATGCCTTCTAGCCTACCGCGAATGGTGTGCAATGGTGCGCTTCCCGGATTCAACTTGTAAGTGCAACGGCTGGTTTCGGGTCGGCTTGTTTTGATTG
>OGPH01000349.1_pt1 | contig 51034 bp, 50 predicted proteins | sample 1552891 | NCBI WGS metagenome assembly OGPH01 (sample SAMEA2580272, study PRJEB22360) | human gut metagenome | biome: human gut; feature: human-associated habitat; material: faeces | place: Denmark | collected 2008/2010 | reverse complement strand
CTTCAAAAGGGGGCCGGGGGGCTCCCCCCCGGGTTGCGCCCCCCCCAGCCATAACGGTATTCTGATGAAGGGCAGCAACTATCTGGAGCTGCTGGCCAAGGCGGAGATCGCGGCCTTCGATAAGACCGGTACGCTGACCAAGGGCGAGTTCTCCGTTACGGAGATGTCCTGCGCAGATGGTGTCAGCCAGGAGCAGCTGCTGGAGGTCGCCGCTTATTGTGAGAGCCAGTCCACCCATCCCTTGGCAAAATCCATCCTGAAGGCTTACGGTAAGCCGGTGGACGGCAACCGTCTGGCTGGGATCGAGGAGATCTCCGGCAACGGTATCCGTGCGGTGCTGGATGGCAAGACGGCGCTGGTGGGCAAGGCAGAGCTGCTGGACGGCGTGGCCGTCACTACGCAGACCTCCGGTACAACGGTGGTATACGTGGCCTGTGACGGCCAGTATCTGGGCTGCATCGGCCTGAGCGATACGCTGAAGCCCGACACCAAGGAGGCCATCAGCGCCCTGCGGAAGCTGGGCCTGCACAATCTGACCATGCTGTCCGGCGACCGTCAGGCGACAGCCAACAGTATTGCCAAGAAAATAGGTCTGGATAACGCGTGGGGCCAGCTGCTGCCGGAGGAAAAGGTCGCCCATCTGGAGGAGCTGAAGAAGCTGGGCAGCGTGGTGTATGCCGGTGACGGCATCAACGACGCGCCTGTGTTGGCCGCCGCTGATGTAGGCGTGGCAATGGGCGGTCTGGGCAGCGACGCCGCTATGGAAGCAGCGGACGTGGTCATCATGACCGACGAGCTGTCCCGTCTGCCGCTGGCCATCCGTATCGCCAGAAAGACCATGGCCATCGCCAAGCAGAATATTGTATTCTCCATTGCCGTGAAGGTTCTGATTTTGGCGCTCTCTCTGGTGACGGATATGGGCCTGTGGCTGGCTGTATTTGCGGACGTTGGCGTTTGCATGCTGGCGATCCTCAACAGTCTGCGGGCGCTGCGCACCAAATAAAAACCCCGCTCATAGAATGAGCAGGGGGGAGAGCCATGGAGTTGCTGCCATATCGCCGGGAGGCTGCGGAGGCCTACGCCAGATACTGGGCTTATGGCCGCAATCCGGACTTCTACGACTATGAGACCATCGGCGGGGATTGCACCAACTTCGCGTCACAGTGCATTTACGCGGGAACAGGCGTTATGAATTTCACGCCCACCTTTGGTTGGTATTATATCAGTGCCGACGATAAGGCGCCCGCTTGGACAGGAGTCGTGTACCTGCACAACTTTCTGATACGACCGGAGCCCTCTCCGGGGCCGGTCTGCACGGTGACGCAGGATCTGGCGCTGGCGGAGCCGGGCGACGTGATACAGCTGATCTTTAAGGGTGACGTCTTTCAGCATTCTCCCGTTGTCATCGCCAATGACGGCAGCGGTGAGCCGTCCGGTATCCAAATCGCAGCACACAGCTATGATGCCAATTGCCGTCCTCTCAGCAGCTACGAGTACCGGCAGTACCGGGTGCTGCACATTCTGGGCTACTATACAGATTAACAGCGAGACGGAGGTTACTCCGCCTCGCTGTTTTCGTCGATTTTTCCTTTCATTTTAACATGTGACAAGGGATTCGCCTTTGCAGCTACGCGGAGAGATTCGTTGTCAATGTGGGTGTAGATCTCGGTGGTGTTCAGGTGTTCGTGGCCCAATACCTCCTGCACGGCCTTTACGTCCACGCCGTTTTGCAGCATCAGCGTGGCCGCCGTATGGCGCAGCTTGTGGCTGGAGTACTGGGTGCTGTCAAGTCCGGCCATGGAGAGGTGCTTCTTTACCAGCGAATGCACCATGGCGCGGCTGATGCGCTGGTTCCGTTCAGAAAGGAACAGCGCGTCCCGGTCTTTTCCGCTGATGGGACGCCGCACCTCCAGATAGCGGTTCAGGGCATCCTTGCAGGCGTCGTTCAGATACACCACGCGGACTTTGTTTCCCTTCCCCAGTACCCGCAGGGCGTCGTCCTTGATATCACTAATGTTCAGCCCGATCAGCTCAGAGATACGCAGGCCGCAGTTGAGAAACAACGTGATAATGCAGAAATCCCGCTCTTTATGCTTGCCGTCCACAGCGTTCAGGAGGGAAAGGGAGTCGTCCAGCGTCAGATAGCGGGGGAGGGACTTCATTTGCTTGGGAGAGTCAATGTCCTTACAGGGATTCTCCTCCAAAAGATGAACTTTGTTACATAAATAGTTGAAAAAAGAACGAATTGTGGCTAATTTTCTGGCACGAGAAGCAGCGTTCAGACCTATGTTAGATTTTTCACAATTTTGATGCTGCACACGATCACGGCTGAGATAGGTCATATAGCCATAGATATCCGACAGTGTGATGGTTTTTATCAGTGCAAGGTCAACGTCCATGATATCGATTTGGTCAAATGGCAGGCCTTGCAGCGAGGGATCGCGGAGCTGCTTGATGTAGCGGAAGAAATTGCGCAGATCAAGGTAGTACTCATCCACAGTGCGCTGCGAGTGCGCTTTGATGGTCTCGTGATAGCTAAGAAAGTCCGCCAGTATCTGCGGCGATTGGGAGCGATAGTGAATGGTCATAATGATATCCTTATATTAAATATTAAGTATTTGCAGTTGCAAGCGGCCGTAGTCCCGCGCAGCCGACAGAGGATTCAACAATAACGGCTATTTTGTTGACAGGGCCCGAGCGCAAGGAGCGAGGGCAGCGAGATCGTAAACCCATCGGCGGAGCCGCCCCGGAAAGGTGGCGGAGAGAGCCGATTTATTTCATGGGGTTACGATTCAACAAAATAAAAATTTTGTTGAATGTAGTGGAGGGTATCTATAAGGAAAATGGCTGATGATAGAAAATCACGGCGTGGCCAATCCTTTTCAGCAATGTTCCAGCTCTGAATTATCTCATTATATAAAATTCCCCGGTGGATGACAAGTCCACCGGGGAAAATTTTGTTGAATCACAGCCGCGTCAGCTGTTGATATATGACAGGCTCTGCCTGCGCAAACACTATGGTTTTTCGCATATAACACTCAATTTTGGAACATTTTGTGATAAAATAACGGACGGCTTACGCCGTCCGTTATTTATTAGATTCTTTACGCCTTCAGGCAGCGCAGGACGGCCAACAGGATGGAATAATACTTGCTGTCGGGCGTGTCGGCGCGGCTGGTGATGATGACCGGGCAGGAAGCGCCGCAGATGGTGCTGGCCACGGTCTTGCCGGCGATGTAAGTCACAGCCTTGTACAGCACATTGCCGATCTCAATAAACGGCACCAGCAGGATATCCGCCTGACCGGCCACAGGATCCTTGATGGACTTATGCTTCACAGACTCCATGGAGATAGCGCCGTCCAGCGCCAGAGGGCCGGTCACCATGCAGCCGGGAATGCCCCGCTCCTTAATGGCGGCGGCGCTGACGGTGGAGGGCATCTTCTCGGTGACGTTCTCTACGGCGGACAGAACGGCCACCTTGGGGCAGTCATTGCCCAGAGCCTTGGCCACAGGCAGGGCGTTCTCCACGATGCCGATCTGGGTCTCCACGTCGGGGGCGATGTTGATGGCGGCGTCAGTGATCATCACGAAACGGCCTTCATACTCAAAGATACCCACTTGGCTCACCAGACGGCGCGCACCGTCAGGAATCAGGCCGGTCTCGCGGTTCAGGATGGCCTTAGCGAAGCTGGAGGTCTGCAGAATGCCCTTCATGGGAATGTCGGCCTTCCCTTCCTTCACCAGCTTGACAGCGATCTTGGCGGCTTCCAGCTCCTCGCCGTCGAAATCCACGATCTCGTAATCGGCCTCGTTCTCGCCCATCTCGTGGAGCATGTCAATGATCATGTCCTTCTTGCCGATCAGGGTGCCTTCCACCACACCCTTACGCTTGGCGTGGACGACGGCGCTCAGCGCGGGCTCGTCATGGGCGTTGGCCAGCGCGATGCGCTTTTTCAGATTCTGGCCCAGCACATAGGCTTCCATTTCTTTGAAAGTAGTAAACATGTTTTGTTCCTCCGAAAGTAAAGTGTATTTTTTCCTTCTATCTCTTATCACATTTACCCGCTTATTATACACTCTTGGGTTTTCAAAAACAACAAAAACAACAACATTTTTTCTGCGATTTTCCATCGGGAAAAACAGTTCTTGCCTTTGGAGTGGATTTACGGTATACTATATACACTGATTGATATGGGAGGCTCTTTCTATGGATGGTTTTTATTCGTTTTTGTTCTACGGCCTGATCGCTGTCGGTGCGGTTTTGATCATTTCCCTGACGATACTGCGCATCGACTGGGCGCGTCATCCGGAAAAGTACGAAAAAGACGTGGAAAATTACGAGAAAGAGCAGTATTGGAAGAAGAAAAGACAAGATAAAGAGGCCGCCATCAAAAAGGCAAAGGAAAAAGAAAAGGCCAAGAAGCGGCAGGCACGGGTGGATAAGCTGAACCAGTACCGTGCCATCAACGGCAAGGGCCCGCTGGCGGAAAAGAATAAGGACAGCAAGAAGAAGTAACAAAAAAGGATACCGCAGGATTTTTCCTGCGGTATCCTTTTTATACTCCCTGCGCCAGCAAACGCAGCGCCTGACCGATATTTGACACCGGCAGCAGTGTCAAGCCTGGCAGCGGCTTCAACTCACCTGCCCGATGAGCAGGGATCATACAATGGGTGAAGCCCAGCCGATGCACCTCGGAAAGTCGCTGCTCCAGATGGTTGATGCTGCGCACCTCGCCGGAGAGGCCGATCTCCCCTACTGCCGCCAGCGTATCCGGCACCGCCTTATCCAAGTAGCTGGAGGCTACCGCGATCACCGCCGCCAGATCGGCGGCCGGTTCATCCAGCGTCAGTCCGCCGATGATATTCAGATAGGCGTCGCACTGGCTGACCTTCAGCCCGCCGCGCTTTTCCAGCACCGCCAGCAGCATGGAAGCGCGATTGTAGTCAAAGCCGTTGCTGGAGCGAAGCGGCTTTGCTCCGGCTGCTGGGGCGACTAAAGCCTGTACTTCCGCCAATACCGGGCGTGCGCCCTCCATGGCACAGGTGACGCAGGTGCCGGGCGCTTCCGTAGGCCGACCGGACAGCAGCATTTCCGAGGGATTCTCCACCTCTCGCAGCCCGCAGTCCATCATCTCGAACACGCCGATCTCGTTGGTAGCGCCGAAGCGGTTTTTCGCTGCCCGGAGGATCCGGTAGGTCATATGCTGGTCGCCCTCAAAGTACAGCACACAATCCACCATGTGTTCCAGTACCTTAGGACCGGCAATAGCGCCCTCCTTATTGACGTGGCCGATGACAAAAATGGTGATATTCTGGCTCTTGGCAAGCTGCATCAGCGTTAAGGTACACTGCTTTACTTGACCGATTCCGCCAGGGATTCCGTCGCTGTCTTCGTTATACAGCGTCTGGATCGAGTCAATAATCAGCACGTCCGGCTTCTCCTGCTCCACGCAGGACAGCACATCGCCCAACTGGGTTTCAGACAGCACCAGCAGGTTGGGGGTATCGACCTGCAGCCGCTTGGCCCGCATCTTCAGCTGACGGGTGGATTCCTCGCCTGAGACATACAGCACGCGGTAGGATTGGCCCAGCGTCTGGCAGATCTGAAGCAGCAGCGTTGACTTGCCGATACCAGGTGCGCCGCCCACCAGAACCAGCGAACCCATGACAGCGCCGCCGCCCAATACACGATCCAATTCCCCCATTCCGGTCGAGAATCGGATCTCGTTCTCAGACGCCAATTCCGTAATGGGAAGCGCCTTTACAAGCTTTGCGGTATAAGAAGCTTTTCCGCTCCCTTTCCCTTTTTCTGCTTTTTGCTCCACCATGCAGTTCCACGCGCCGCAGACAGGGCACTTCCCTGCCCATTTGGGACTTTCGCTGCCGCATTCGGTGCAGAAATAGGTCGTTGTTTTTTTCATTCGTATCACCTGTTTTACTGATATTGCAGATAGCCACAGCCAATGGCCGCCGCCAATTTTGTCTGATATTCCGGTTTCAGTAGCAGCGCGGTTTCGCTGCTGTTGCTGAGAAAACCACACTCGATCAATACCGCCGGACACTCCGCGTGAGCCATAATGTAGATATCGCTTCCGATAGACTTGGATACCTTTTTGTTTCCGGGGTTGACCGTATCGTTTAAGGTCTGCTGAATGGCTGCCGCCCGTGCGTCGCTATCGGGAAGTTTTCCGTAAAACACCTGTGCACCGTGTACGTTCGGATGCCCCGGCAGGGTATTTTGATGGATGCTGATGAGAAAGCCATTGGCAACGCTGTTGATTCGCGTGACGCGGTTCTTGGTGTCGCTGACCTTTTCCTTTCGCAGCGTGCCGCTGTCCGGATCAGCCAGCGACGCCTCTCCTGTCCGAGTCAATACCGTCTGACAGCCTGTCAAGGCGAGAAAATCCCGCAGACGCAGGGCAACCGCCAGATTGATGCCGCTTTCCGGCGTACCGTCCGTCGATACAGCACCGCCGTCGGATCCGCCGTGCCCGGCGTCAATAATGACGACCTCTCTTGTGGGAAGCGCGTCGTAAGAAAACGCGGGGATCGCCGCACGAGGCCGCTCTGCCAGCGACAGCAGACTTACAACGGCCAACAGAAGCGCCGTAGCGCCCAGTACCCATTTTCGGCGGATCAGCAGGATCATCACACCACTCCTCTCCGGGACAATCTATGATGTGACGCTCTACAATATGCATTGTACCATAGCCAATAGCAAAAATAAATCCCCAGTTTACAGGCGGCGGCATATACTGGCATGAGCTGTTTTGGCTTATTGATGATAAAAGGAGGAACACCTTGTTGTATATTGAACAGACTATGGCCGGAAGATCACCGGCCGAAGCGGCTGCCCCGGCTGCCCCGCAGCCTTCCACGCCGGTCGCTTCTGAAAAAACGACTGCCCAGCAGCGCAGTGAAGAAACAGGCTGCGGCGGGATGAATGGCAGCCTGCCGGGGACGTGCGCCCAGATGGCGTTTCCGTATATTCCCATGCAGGATCAGAATCCCAAACGGTACGATAACCGCGAGGCCTTGCAGCGGGGCACGCTGTTTCCGGGACTGGATCTTCCCTTCCACCGTGAGCTGAAGACCCGCTTTCCTGCCGCCAACACACACCTTTCCGAGCTGATGGCGCTGGACTTTGCCATTGATGAGCTGGGGCTTTATCTGACCACCCATCGTGACGATCAGGAGGCGCTGGCGCTGTACTGGAACTATATCCGCTTGGGTCAGGAGGGCCGCAAGAGATATGAGGAAATGCACGGGCCACTGTTCCAGACCGATATTACCGAGGGCTCTTTCCGCTGGCTGGATGACCCGTGGCCTTGGGATGAAGGAGGGAACGAGTAATGTTTGTCTATGAAAAGAAGCTGCAATACCCAGTGAAGATCAAAAACACCAATCCCAAGCTGGCAGCGCTGATTATTAGCCAGTACGGTGGCCCGGATGGTGAGTTAGGAGCATCGCTGCGCTATCTCAGCCAGCGTTACTCCATGCCCTATCCGGAGCTGAAGGGCCTGCTGACCGATATCGGTACAGAGGAACTGGGGCATCTGGAGATGATCGGTACCATCGTCCACCAGCTGACCCGCAATCTTAACGAGGACGATATCAAAACCGCCGGATTTGATGCCTACTTCGTGGATCACACCGCCAGTGTCTACCCGACAGCCGCTTCCGGCTTTCCTTGGAACGCCGCGTCTATGGCGGTCAAAGGCGACCTGATCGCCGACCTGACGGAGGATCTGGCCGCTGAACAGAAAGCGCGTGTTACCTACGACAACATTCTGCGGCTCAGCGACGACCCTGACGTGAACGACGTCATTAAGTTCCTGCGTGCCCGCGAGGTCGTTCATTTCCAGCGCTTCGGTGAGGGCCTGCGGCTGGCAAAGGAGCGCATGGATCAGAAGAACGTTTACTATATCAACCCCAGCTTTGACCAGTAAGCGGACGAACAACGGAGAGGGACTTCCCTCTCCGTTGTTCTCTCAAGTTCAACAATTATTGAACCAGACTTGAAGAATATTTGATATCACGCTTCATGATTTGTGCTATAATAATTGCAAGACATACACAGGAGGAACACCATGTTTAAGATATTGATCGCGGAGGATGACCATGAACTGCGGCAGCTGTTTCAGCATGTGCTGACCAAAAACGGCTATACGGTGGTGGGCGTGTCCAACGGCGAAGAAGCCCTGCGGGCCATGGACGCCAGCTACTACGACATGATCATCTCGGATATCATGATGCCGAAAATGGACGGCTATGAGCTGGTACGGGCATTGCGGGAGGCTGGCATGACGATCCCTGTCATGATGATCACCGCAAAGGACGCGTTTGACGACATGCGGCTGGGCTTCCTGTCCGGCAGCGACGACTATATGGTAAAGCCTGTCAATGTCAATGAAATGGTGCTGCGGGTGGGGGCGCTGCTGCGTCGGGCGCAGATGGCCAATGAGCGTCGGCAGATCATCGGCGGTACGGTGCTGGAATGCGATTCCCTGTCGGTGCATACCGGAAACGAGACGATGACGCTGCCCCAGAAGGAATTTATGCTGCTCTATAAGATGGTGTCCTTCCCAGGCCGTATTTTTACCCGCCAGCAGCTGATGGACGACATCTGGGGCTACAGCTCCGAGACGGACACCCACACGGTGGACGTCCACATCGGCCGTCTGCGGGAGCGCTTTCGGGACAATCCCGATTTCAAGATCGTTACCATGCGGGGCGTCGGCTATAAGGTGGTAAAGCTATGAAAAAAGAGATCGCGCCCAAGGTAACGCTGCGGGTCAAATTTTTTCTGATCTGCATGGCAGAATTTATCGCCGTGGTGTTGCTGTCCGAATTGGCGGGTTGGCTCCTGAAGCGCTGGCTGGGCGTTACGATGGACATTCCCATCTTCGTCTGGGCGATACTGTTCAGCGTCGTGATGGGCGGCGCTGTCACCAACTATATTACCCATTCCTTCATCGACCCCATCACCTGTCTGGGGAAAGCCATGAAGGAGGTAGCGGGCGGAAATTTTCATGTGGCCATGCAAAGCGACAGCAAGTTGAAGGAAGTACGGGATATTTATGAAAGCTTCAATCGGATGGTCAAGGAGCTGGGAAACACCGAGACACTGCAAACAGATTTCATTTCCAGCGTGTCCCACGAATTCAAGACGCCCATCAACGCCATTGAAGGGTACGCCTCTCTCCTGCAGGATCACCACCAGTCCCCGGAGGAGCAGGAGACATACATTGAAAAAATCCTGTTCAACACTAGGCGGCTGTCCACGCTGACGGGCAACATCCTGCTGCTGTCCAAGATCAACAACCAGTCTATCCGGCCGCAGCGCACGGCATACCGTCTTGACGAGCAGATACGGCAGGCCATTGTGGCACTGGAACAGAAATGGACGGAGAAAAACATCGACTTTGATGTGGAGTTGGACAAGGTAACGTACAGCGGCTATGAAAGCCTGCTGCTCCATGTCTGGAGCAATTTCATTGACAACGCCATCAAATTCGATCCGCAGGGCGGCATGATCTGCCTGCGTCTACGGCAAACCGGCGATGAGGTGGTGTTCACCATTGATGACAACGGCCCCGGCGTAGCGCCGGAGGAGCAGAAGCGGATCTTCCATAAGTTCTACCAGAGCGACAGCTCCCGCGAAATGAGCGGCAACGGTCTGGGACTGGCGCTGGTCAAGCAGATCGTGGAATTCAGCGGCGGAACAGTTTCCGTTGAGAATCTGCCGGAAGCGGGCTGCCGCTTTACAGTGCGGCTCCCCATGCAGCCGTGACGGCAACTATAAAAGCAAAAGGCGGGCTGTGCCCGCCTTTCACTTTTATAGGATAATGCAGATCAGACCACCGCCGCCTTCGTTGATGATACGCTCCAGCGCCTGACGCAGTTTGACCTGTGCTTCGGCTGGCATACGCTTCAGCTTTGCCTGCAAGTCCTCCCCCACGATCTCGTGGAAACTTCGGCCGAAGATATTGGAGTTCCAGATCTTGCTGGTATCCCCCTCGAACTCCTGCAGCAGATAGTTCACCATGTCCTCCGACTGCTTCTCGTTCCCCACAATGGGCGAAACGGTCGTCTCAATGTCCGCCCGGATCATGTGGATAGACGGCGCGCTGGCCTTCATGCGGACGCCGTAGCGTCCTCCCTGCTTTACGATCTCCGGATCCTCCAGATCCAGCTCCTCCACGCTGGGCATGACGATGCCGTAGCCATTCTCCCGCGCCGACTTCAGGGCGGCCGCCACCTTGTCATATTCCTGCCGCGCCTTGCCCAGCTCGGTCAACAGCTCCATCAGGTCGCCGTCGTCCGTGACCGTCAGGCCCGACCGCTGGCTCAATGTGTCATAGAACAGACTGCGGGGCAATTGCAGCTCCGCCTGCGCCACGCCGGTTCCCAGATCAACGCTGCGAATAACCGTGCCCTGAATCGAGTCGCAGCCACGCATACCCTCCAGCGCACCGTCCAATTCCCTGATACGGGTCAACTGACGGGCCTCCTCCCGCACGGTCTGATAAACGCTGCTTTTGATGGGATGCTCCAGCGGCAGCGCCTCCACCCAGCTGGGAAGATACAAGTCCAGCTCCTGAAGCGGGAACTCAAACAGCAGGCTGCGCATCAGCGCGGTGATGGCCGTCTCGTCCAGCGTCAGGCAGTTGACGGGAATGCATTTTACGTTGTATTTGCCGCTGATCTCGGTGGAGATGGCGCAGGCCCGCTCTCCGGTGGGATCGCTGGAGTTCAGCAGCACGACGAAGGGCTTGCCGATCTCCTGAAGCTCCCGGATGACCCGTTCCTCCGCCTCCTGATAATCCTGCCGGGGAATGTCCGTCACGGTGCCGTCGGTGGTGATGACGATGCCCACGGTGGAATGATCGGTGATGACCTTCCGCGTGCCGATCTCCGCAGCTTCCGTCATGGGAATCTCGTAGTCGTACCACGGCGTCATCACCATACGCGGCGCCAGATCCTCAAACTGTCCCACCGCGCCGGGCACCATGTACCCCACGCAGTCGATCATCCGCACGGAAAAGCTGACGCCTTCGTCAAGATGTACCTCTACCGCTTCTTCTGGAACGAATTTTGGCTCCGCCGTCATGATGGTGCGCCCCGATCCGCTCTGGGGCAGCTCGTCGGTGGCTCTGTCCCGGCGGTACACGTTGTCGATATGGGGGATCACCTGCGTTTCCATAAACCGCTTGATAAAGGTAGATTTTCCGGTTCTGACCGGCCCTACAACGCCGATATAAATGCTGTTCTGGGTTCGTGCCGCCATGTCCTGATAGATGCATGTGGATTGATTCATAGTACCGCCCTCCGCTGCTGGTTTTATTTCATGTCTATGTGGCCGTGCCCTGTTCTATGCAAAAAATTTCTTACCATATTGTCGAAACCTGTTGAATACCAGCCGGGCTGTATGGTAAAATATACTATGCAAATTGTTTATAGTATAGAAGGGAGCGCTGACTATGCCGGGAGAAAACGTTGACCGCAGGGTGAAGAAAACGAAACTGCAGCTGCGTCTGGCTCTTATGGAGCTGATGTGCGAGAAGCCGCAGAAGCATATTTCTGTTCGGGAGCTGGCGGAACGTGCGGATATTAACCGCGGCACATTTTACATCCACTATAAGGACGTGTCCGATCTTTTGCAGCAGCTGGAGGACGAGATGGCGGATCGCCTGTCCGAAATGTGCTGCCTTCACGCCAGAAATACCGAGATCGACTCTTATCCTTTCCTGACGGATCTCTACGGCTTTATGCTGGATAACGCCGATATCTGCAAGGTACTGCTGGGAACAAATGGCGACATTGCCTATCGTCAGCGGATCTGCGGTATTCTGCACGACGATTTTCTCTATGACTTTCTTTCGCGGTTCTATCCCGAAAACCGGCAGAAATTGGAGTATTTCTGCGCGTTTATCGTGTCCGGCAACCTGAATCTCTCGCTGACATGGCTCAACGAGGGAGCAAAGGAATCGCCGGAGGAAATGGCGCAGCTGGCGGGTGAGATCATCATGAAAGGCGTCGGCTTTCTGCGGTAAATCGATACATATAAACCTGCCCGGCGGAAATAACCGCTGGGCAGATCGTTCATATACCGCCGTCTGCGGGGCATACTGAAGCATATAGTTTCTATCAACAAGGGAGGATATTGCCTATGACGAACCACATCACACTTTCCGATTTTCCGGCCAGCTGCTCCTGCATGAAGCTGACGTCAAAACAGGGACGGCCCTACTGGTTCCGCACCTGCGACCTGAATACCAGCATCTGGGATGCCGGCGCCCACGCGGTGTCGTTTCCTGCCGACTATGCTATCACGGCGGCCAACGGAACGCTGCGCACCCGCTATGCCCTGTTGGGCATGTCCTATTGCACGGTGGACAGCTGGCTGCTGGACGGCGTCAACAGCGAGGGACTTGTGGGCGGTCTGCTCCTGCTGGAGGAAGGCACCAGCGTCACGGCAGCGGAGGCAGGCTCCAGCGGCGTCATGGGCATGGAGCTTGTTACGGCGCTGCTGGCCACCTGCCGCAACGTAACGGAGGTCTGCCAGGCGGCGAAAGATATCCGGATCACGGACATTCCAGCAGAAACCGGCTTTCTGCCCGCCACCATGCACTATTTCTTTCTGGACGCCGCCGGAAACACCGTCGTGCTGGAAGCCGCCGATCCTACGCAGCCGGGGCGGCTCACCTGCTATCGGGAAGACAGCATCGGCGTGATGACGAATTCCCCTCCCTATCCCCGGCAGCTGGACAACCTGCGTTGGTTTCTCTCCCAGTCGCCGGAGCTGCACCATGGCGGCGATGATTGTCCCATCTGCCAGCCTGCATGGGAGGGCGTTCGGCTGGCAGCGGATCCCAACGCGCTCCACATGACGCAGAGCGGCGTGCTGCCGGCCTCCTATGCGCCCTATGACCGCTTTGTCCGTCTGGCAGTACTGAAGGCGCTGAATCACGACGGACAGTGGATCGATGATGCGCAGATGCTGCCGCTGGGCAGCGGCCTGCTGCACAGCGTTTTAGAGCCTCACAGCCGCGGCGTGTACCATTACCGTCGGCTGGACGAACACGGCATGCCTGCCGGACGCAGCGACGGCTACACCCAGTACTGCGTGATGTACGCGCCGGAGCAGCAGGCCATGTATTTGCAGCCCTTCGACTCCACCGCCTGGACGAAAATAGCGCTGCGCAGCTGCGACACCGCGCTTTTGCAGCGCCACCCCATCAACCGCAGCGCCATGGCAGGCGTTGTGGAACGGTAAGAAAAAATCCCGGATTTTCCGGGATTTTTTCTTACCGTATTCTCGGGATCAGCAGCATATACTTTGCCGCGTCCTCGTCATTTTCCAGCTGATTGGCGGCGCGTATGGCGTCCTCGTCCGTGTGATACCGCTTGGCAATATCCCAGAGCGTTTCCTCACACCCCATGCGGCACAGGATCAGACTTGGGCCGGGCACGGCAGCCATATCCGTCAGCGCCACGGCGGTGATGCCGCTGATGGTTTTCTCCCCCTCGCAGCCGATGGAGAAGTCGACCGGGATACGCACCTGACACGCGCCGCCGGAGAATTGCATCGTTATCTGGCAGCAGGACGCCGTGACCGGCCCGCCGATCTCGCCGGTCTCCGCGCCCACCTCCAGGGTACGCTCGGTGCTGACCGGCGCGCCGGATTCATCCAGATAGAGCAGACGCACATGCAGCGTCGCCCGCAGCGCTGTACGCGCTTCCTCAGCGGCCACCTCCACCGGGGAGCAATCCACCGCCGTTACGCTGATGAACGGCTGACTACCGTCAAACTCCAGGCGGAGCTGAGCGTCCTGTGAGACGGTACGGGCCGGTGCGGCCAGCGGGATCGTCACCTCCTGCCGCTCCACCGATGTGTCACAGCGGGTGCTGTAAATATCAGCTAGGTAATTGACTGTGCGCTGCTGATAGGCCTTGATGCAGACATCCACATGTGCCGTCAGCCCAAAGCCGTTTCCGCCGTCGGTGCGTAAAATGCGTGCGTCGCACTCGCCAATCTGCGGACACAGGATATATTCCGCGTTCTCCGGCAGCTCCGCCACATCCAATATCTGTGAGAAAGGCAGCGAGCCGCAATACTGCCGCAGCCCCTGATCCTCGCTCCGATAGATGGCATGGAACCACATATCACCCTTTATCATCAGCTTGTTACCCAGACGCTGTACCGATGATATGGACGGGCACATCCGATGCAGCAGCAGATCTTCCGGCAGACAGCCGTCGTCAAGCAGCACATCATCCGTAAAGGAAAATCCCTTTTCAGATATTGCTGTCAAAAGACTTAGCTCTACATTGCGGCACTGCGTCCGGATCGTCGACTCCTCCTGCGTGCCGGTACAAAGGCGGCGCTTGACCCCACGGTAGCCTACTGCCGTGATCTCCGGCAAAACCTTGATGTACAGCTTACGTGAGGTGACGGCCCGAGCCTCCGTCAGCAGCACACGGCCTTCGGCGCAGACCGTTCCGCACCGTGTCAAGGTGCGGTCGTCCATCACGCAGGAAAACGGCACCGACATGGTGAGACTCCGCAGTCCTGTCGCCTCCTCTGAGGTATAGAGCACCGTGACCTTCACGCTGCCGGAGATGGTGCAGCGCTCCTCGTTCAGCTGCTTTTCCCGAATCGTCAGGCGGCCTGTTGCCTCGACGATCCGGGCGATATCGGGACAGTACTCCGGGATGGCCGTCTCCAATGATTCCTCGTGTGCGGAGGAGATCGCCGCCGTCGCTTCATAGCAGAGAATATCTTCAAATTGCAAGCCCAATTCCATATGTCCAGCCCTCTCAATCGGTATTGTTAGTCCACTGTATGAGGGCCACGCTCCGTTTATTCCTTCATTCCGAAAATGCCCCGCAGAATACCCCGCAGGAATTTTGGCGCTTTCCAGACAACGATCTTCATATAACTACCTCCTTTTCAAACATGCGATACCACAGCCGATTAGCAGGAAGGCCACCAGAAACATCAAACAGCCTACCGGAAACACGGCGGCAATGAAAATGCCCAGCCCCAGCGCCAGCGCACAAATGCCAAGACACCGCTCACCGTTTCCTCTCATGTGGTTCCCTCCTCCCTGCTAAGGTTCTATCTCATCTTATGAAAAGACCAGCCCTGCGGTGACGCAGGAAGAAGTGGCGGCAAAATATTGCAATCGGCTGTGGGGTGTGATACAATAAGGCCATCAATAGACAGACAGGTGTCTGCCGACAAGGACAACATTACGATCGACAGGAGGAAAAGCCCATGTGTAAGGTCGGAAAGATCATTCTCAAAGTGTTTGCCATTCTGGCGGCTATCGCCGGTGTCGTGGCTGCGGTGTATTATTGGAATCTTGACCAGAAGCTGCTGGACTGGTTCTATAAAAAGACAGAGTGGTTCAAGTCGCTGCGTGCCAGGGGCGAAGATATGGCGGATTACGCGGACGTGGACGTGGCGTCCGGAGATCTGTAAAACAATAATAAAAAAACATCCGTGAGTTTTTGCTCACGGATGTTTTTTATTGGTTGTATCGCAATTACTTGCCCATGTTCATCTGAGCAGCGACCTCAGCAGCGAAGTCCTCCTGCTTCTTCTCGATGCCTTCGCCAGTCTGATAGCGAACGGCGTCCACAAACTTGACGCTGCCGCCCAGCTTCTTGGCGGCGTCGGCCACGTACTTCTCCACAGTGCCCTGGAAGATATCGCCGCGGACGAACTCCATCTGCATCAGGCAGTTCTCCTCGTAGAACTTGTTCATCTTGCCCATGACGATCTTTTCCTTCACCTGAGCGGGCTTGTTGGCCATCTTGGGATCGGTGTCCATCAGCGCCAGAGCGATCTTCTTCTCCTCGGCCAGCACATCCTCAGTGACCTGAGACTTATCCCAGAAGCGGGGATTCAGAGCAGCGATCTGCATGGCAATGTTTTTGCCGATCTCGGTAGCGTCGATGCCGCCCTCGACAGCCAGATTCACCAGCACGCCGATCTTGCCGCCGGCATGGACATAACCCACGCTGGTGTTCTCGGCAAAGCGGACGAAACGGCGCACCTGCAGGTTCTCGCCGATGGACATGACCTTCTCGGGCATGGTCTCGGAAACGGTCAGCTCGGAGCCGGGATACTTGCTGTTCATCAGGGCGTCCACGTCAGCGGGATCGTTCTCGGCAACAGCCTTGGCGATATCCTTGACGAAAGCCACGAACAGGTCGGACTTGGCGCAGAAGTCGGTCTCGCAGTTCACTTCCACCAGAGCGCCCACGCCGTTCTCGGTCAGCGCATAGGACATACCCTCGGCAGCAATGCGGCCAGCCTTCTTGGCAGCCTTGGCCAGGCCCTTCTCGCGCAGCCACTCAACAGCCTTGTCCATATCGCCGTCGCACTCGACCAGCGCCTTTTTGCAGTCCATCATACCCACGCTGGTCATCTCGCGCAGGGTCTTTACATCAGCAGCAGTAAAAGCCATGATTATATCCTCCGTTATATTATAGTGTAATGAAAACGGGGCAGGGACACTTCCCTGCCCCGTCAGTTTACGCGGTGTTTATCGAAATTGATTTACTCGGCCTTGGCTTCCTCGGTGGCAGCTTCTTCCATCTGCTCGCCCTGACGGCCCTCGATCATGGCGTTGGCCATGATGGAAGCGATCAGGCGGATGGCGCGGATAGCGTCATCGTTGCCGGGGATGGGATAATCGATCTCGTCGGGGTCGCAGTTGGTATCGGCGATAGCCACAACGGGAATGCCCAGACGATGTGCCTCGGCGATGGCGTTGCGCTCCTTGCGGGTGTCAACGATGAACAGGGCGCCGGGTAGCTTCTTCATTTCCTTCACGCCGCCCAGATACTTCTCCAGCTTCTCGATCTCGCCCAGATGCTTGATAACTTCCTTCTTGGGCAGCATGTCGAAGGTGCCGTCGGTCTGCATGGTCTTGAGCTGGTTCAGACGGTCGATACGGGTGCGCATGGTCTTGAAGTTGGTCATCATGCCGCCCAGCCAACGGGCGTTGACGTAGTACTGACCGCAGCGGGCAGCCTCGTCCTTGATGGCTTCCTGAGCCTGCTTCTTGGTGCCCACGAACAGCAGGGACTGGCCATTCTCGCTGAGCTGACGGACGAAGTTATAAGCCTCTTCCAGCTTCTTCACGGTCTTCTGCAGGTCGATGATATAGATGCCGTTGCGCTCCGTGTAGATATAGGGAGCCATCTTGGGGTTCCAGCGACGGGTCTGGTGACCGAAGTGGACGCCTGCTTCCAGCAGGGACTTCATGGATACGACGTTTGCCATTTTGTGTTTCTCCTTTAATGTTTAGTTTTGTACCTCCAGCTCCGTCATCTCACTGGCTAACCCTCCGTAAAGAGCACCGGCCGGCGATCAAAAGCTGTGCGGATTCCGACCGATATATGATACCACACTCGTATCACGATTGCAAGGTATTTTTCCTCATTTTTTCTACTATTTTTCCCTGCGGCGGGGCATATTTCAGAATTTTCGCCGCTTTTTCTGGTTGGGCGGGCCGTCCCGCCGCTGGAAGGGCTTGTCGATCAGCACGATATCGTCCCCGAACTTCTGCACACAGTCCCACGGGATGTAGTAATCCTCTCCCCTGCCGAACAATCCGAAAAACCGGCAGGGACCAAATACGATGATGGCCTTCACCGTTCCCTCCGGAAGGCATATCTCCAGATCCCCCACGTAGCCAAGGCGACAGCCGTCGCAAAGATTGATGACCTCCTTACGCCGCAGCTGGCAAAATCTCACAAGCATATTTCCCACCTCAAGGGCACTATATGCGCTGGCCGGGCTGTCCTATTCCGTCGATTCCACACTCTTTTCGCGTCGGAGAATAACAGCCATCTCCCCCGGAAATACTGGAAGCAAACGAACAGACGGAGGCGCGCTCATGCGGGGAAAGGTGGAGATCTGCGGCATCAACACGGCAGATCTGAAGGTGCTGAAAAATGACGAAATGATGGCGCTGCTACGGCGCTGCCGCGAGGGAGACAAAAGTGCACGGGAGCAGTTGATCTGCGGAAATCTGCGGCTGGTGCTGTCGGTGATCCAGCGATTTCTGGGGCGGGGAGAAAATGTGGACGATCTGTTTCAGGTGGGCTGCATCGGACTTATCAAGGCAATCGATAACTTTGATATCCGCCAGCCGGTGCGTTTTTCCACCTACGGCGTCCCGATGATCGTAGGGGAAATACGCCGGTATCTGCGGGACAACAGCGCCATTCGCGTCAGCCGCAGCATGCGTGATACTGCCTACCGGGTGCTGCAGGCCCGCGAGCAGCTGATGTCGCAAAACCAGCGGGAACCGACCGTGGAGCAGATCGCCGCCCAGCTGGGAATCCCCCGCGAGGAAGTGGTGATGGCGATGGACGCCATCGTTGATCCCGTAAGCCTGTACGAACCGGTATATTCCGACGCTGGGGACAACGTATGCGTGATGGATCAGGTGCGGGACAGCAATAACAGCGACGAGCACTGGCTGGAGCAGATCAGCCTCAAGGACGCCATCGCACGGCTGGACAAGCGGCAGCGGAATATTCTGGCACTGCGGTTTTGTCAGGGAAAAACGCAAATGGAGGTCTCCTCGGAGATTGGTATTTCACAGGCGCAGGTAAGCCGCTTGGAAAAGAGCGCTATCGCCTGTATCAAGCGGGAAATGTAACGTAAGCGTCAAACCTCCCCGCGTATAGAAAGGCCGCCATCTCAGCTGCTACTCACCGAGATGGCGTTCTTTTATTATTGCGGCATATAACATTCTTCCGGGGCATTTCCAGGCAACAGCTTTTCAGGCCACGCTTCATCTATTTCACTCAGCCTCGGTGCATTTCGCAGGACCCAAAGCAGATAGCGGTACGGATCCAGCTCGTTCTCCTTCGCCGTTTCAATCAGGCTGTAGATCACAGCACTGGCCTGCGCGCCACCGGCTGTATTGGCAAACAGCCAGTTCTTTCTGCCCATCACAAAGGGCTTAATGCTGCGCTCGGCACGGTTGTTGCTCAGCTCCAGACGGCCATCCTCCAGATACCTTGTCAGATACGACCACTGCTCCAACAAGTAATAGATGGCCTTTCCCAGCGCGGATTTCGGCGCAGTTCTAACGGAACGTTTCGCAACATTCCGTTACTATGGTAATTACGATGAAAGCCATACGAACCCTCCGAATGTAAATGTGTGTCAGTTTTTATATTAAACTTCCAAATCTTTAATCAAAATACGATACAGCGCGACGGCGGGCGCATAGGAGCAAACACCTGCGATAATCACGGATCCTCCGGCACTGTTCCATTTCCATATTGCCAGGGCAACAATGATCGCGTAGGAAGCAAGCCCCGAAATAGAAAGCAGAAGCAGTTTCCCGCTTAACTGCGACAGCTTCAGTTTCCTGCGGAAAAGCCCTGCACAAATGAGCGCAAAAGACCCCGCCAATAAAAGGATCGTTACAATCTTCGCCAGAATAATCTCCATTTAAGTTAACCCTTACATCATTACTCTTTACTTGGTGCAAAGAGAACGCCACACAAAGCAGATGAGACGTACCCTATTGAAATAAACCATTGCATCAATTTGTAGTTCTTGAGAAGCAGAAACAGAAGTGCTGCGAGTAACAACACGACAGTGACAGAACTCATACCAATAAATAGGAGATTTCCTATTTTCCAACGAAATGGTTTACCGCTTCGCTTATTTGCCAATGCCTTACCTAAAAAGAAAAGTGAAGACAACACAAATAGAAGCATGATTCCTGCATGCCAATCGATCTTCATTTTAATTCACCCATTTAAATACTTAACGCCCCGCATAGGCAGATGTCGCGGCAATAAATGCCCATGCCGTAGCACCAACAGGATTTGAGACAGCCAGTGCAGCCGCCATCGTTCCACCAAAGTAGGCTGCTGTTTGACAGAAATCCCTTGCCGACAGATTTTTTGCATAGCCGCCACAGAACGTTCCTCTGCCACCATACCTGCTACGATTCCCGCCATCAATCTCCATCACTTCTTCCTGCGTCACTTCGCAGAAGCCATTCATGTTTTTCAGTTCCATAATTTTTCTTTAATAAAATTCATGCACAGCAAATACGTAATTGTGTGCTGGTTTTTATTATACCTGAGCCAACTAAAGAAATCAATTAAATTTTACGCACTTTTTTTGAAATATGTGCGTAAAATTAAAACAAATCTTGCAAAAAAAATAATGTGTTGCTAAACGGATCCGGTTCAAATTGTTGCTGGACGAGGCGCGCCAGGCCGTCTATGCCTTTACGCAGATCTGTGTAGCCACAGGCGATGTAGACTTTATCTGCACCAGTGAAGTCGTTCAACATAGGCGCAGAAGCTCCACCAGCAGTCTCAGCTGTTCCGCGTCACAGCCGGGGTAAATGTCCAGACTGGCCTTTCCGATATGCAGTGTGGCGCAACGTTCCGTTACGCTGCATGACACCTGCTTCGGCACTGGTAACTCCGCAAAGGTCACAGCCGTTGATGGCGGTGCTTCGTTTCTCCGCACGCCTGTCAACAGTTCACGCTCCCAACGGTAATAGGTGGCTGTCGTAACACCCCGCCGCCGACACCATTCGCTTACGGAGAGACCGCTGCCCCTGCATTCCTGTATAGACATGCTCCATTCCTGTTTCTTGGCTTCATGTTTCAGTTCATTGTTCGTCATTTACTTCACACCCTGAACGTTATAGTGGTGGGAAGTTTCACAACTCCTGAGTATTCCGCGCGAGATTGCGCACCTCAACCGCTCAAATTGAGCATCCGTTCCGGCGGGATTGAGCACCCTTGCCGCCGTCGTTGAGCACTACGGTAAAATGTAGATATGCACCGTGTTTTGCGGTGTAAATATCTACAAGGAGGTCACCTGTATGACCAATTACCGTGAGATCCTCAGGCTCCATAGCCTGGGACTCAACAAGACCGAGATCGCGTCAAGCTGCCGCTGCGCTCGGAACACTGTGGCAGCAACCCTGCAACGGGCGGCGAACTGCGGCCTGCAATGGCCGCTGCCGGAGGAAATGTCGGATATGCAACTCTCAGAGCGTCTGTTTCCGTCCAGCACCTCAAAGCCTGTCTACAAGATGCCGGACTACGCCTCTGTCCACAAGGAACTCCAGCGCAGCGGTGTTACTCTGAACCTGCTGTGGCTGGAATACTGCGACCAGTGCCGGGCGGCGGGCGAGATCCCATACCAATCAACCCAGTTCAACAAGTACTATGCCGACTATCTGGCAAAGGTCAACGCTACCATTCACCTGAACCACAAGCCCGGTGAGGTTATGCAGGTGGACTGGGCCGGCGATACTGCCGCTGTTATTGACACAGACACCGGTGAAATTATCCCGGCCTATGTGTTCGTGGCAACCTTGCCGTACAGCGGCTACAGTTATGTAGAAGCCTTTTTCTCCATGAACCAGGAGTCATGGACCACTGCCCATGTGAATGTCTACAAATACTTCGGCGGTGTCACCCGGATCATCCAGTGCGACAACCTGAAAACCGGCGTGCAAAAGCATGGGAAGGATGAGATTATTCTCAACAAATCGTACCAGGAGCTGGCAGAGCATTACGGCACGGCAATTCTGCCTGCCAGAGTCCGCGCACCCAAGGATAAAGCTGCTGTTGAGGGTACCGTCAGTATCATCTCTACCTTCATACTGGCCGCTCTGCGGAACCGCTAGTTTTTGTCTCTATTGGAACTGAACGAGGCGATTTGGGACCGTCTGGAGACGTTCAACCACAAACCTTTCCAGAAAAGGGAGGGTAGCCGGGTCAGCAGCTTTGCGGAAGAAAGGCCCTTTCTGCGCCCTTTGCCGCCCAGACCTTTTGAATTGGCCACCTGGAAAGTGGCAACGGTGGGACCAAATTACCACATTTCTGTGGAGCATATGAATTATTCTGTTCCCTTTGAATACATCAAGCAGAAGGTAGATGTCCGGCTCACCAAAGCCACGGTAGAGGTTTTCTACGGTGGAAACCGAATCTGTTCCCATCCCAGGCTGTACGGACGGTTTAACCAGTACAGTACGATTCAGGAGCATATGCCGCCAGAGCACCAGAAGTATGTCCAGTGGAATGGTGAACGGTTCATTCACTGGGCCGGTAAAGTCGGCAGCAACACGCAGGTCGCTGTCCAAGCCATTCTCAGCGGCTACAAAGTAGAGCAGCAGGGCTACAAGTCCTGCATGGGTCTGCTGAAGCTGGCAGACAAATACACCCCGGAACGGCTGGAGAATGCCTGCAAACGGGCATTGGAATACACACCCCGCCCTTCTCTCAAGAATATCCAGGCTATTCTGGCATCTGGCCAGGATAAAGCCATCCCTGAGCAGAGTGCGGCTACTGCATCCTCATCCCGGTACGGATTCACCCGTGGAGCTGCGTATTACGGAAGGGGGAACAAGTGATGCTGACTGAAACAACGGTATCCAAGCTGCGTGAAATGCGGCTGAGCGTTATGGCCAACGCGCTGAAGGACCAACTTGCCGATCCGCAGTTCCAAAGCATGGCCTTTGAGGACCGGCTCGGTCTTTTGGTGGATGCGGAATGGAATGCCCGAAAGAATAACCATCTGAACAAGCTGATCCGGCAGGCAACCTTCTCGGATCCGGGAGCTTGTCTGGAGAATGTGGAGTATCTGCCCGACAGAGGTCTGAAACAGGAGGAACTGCTGCGGTTCGGCACCTGCAACTACATTCAGGAACACCACAACATCATCCTGCTGGGTGCCACCGGCAGCGGCAAAACCTATCTCGCCTGCGCTCTGGGCATGGCTGCCGCAAGGCGGTTTTATGCGGTGAAGTACATCCGGCTCCCGGATCTGCTGGCAGAATTCCAAATTGCCAGGGGTAACGGCACCATCCGCAAGTTCATGGCCCAGTACAGGAAGTATGCCCTGCTCATTATTGACGAACGGCTTCTGTACCCTTTGAAAGAAACGGAAGCCAGGGACTTATTGGAAATCGTGGAGTCCCGGTACAAGCGAAACTCCACGATCTTCTGTTCCCAGTTTGACATTCCGGGCTGGCCGGAAAAGCTGTCTGACCTACTGCTGGCTGATGCCATCTGCGACTGAATCGTCCACGACGCCTACACCATAGTCATTGGCGGCAAGGAATCAATGCGCAAGCGGAAGGGGCTGCAAGACATCTGACTCCGACCGTATTTATGATACCTTGACACCTTTGTGCTGTCCGTATTCAACCTGAGCGGTGGGACTGCTCAATCCGGGCGGTCCCATTGCTCAATTCAAGCGGAACCGCTGCTCAATTTCGCCGGTCGAGCTGATTTTGCAGAGCGGTGTACGCAGTCAAGAACTGAATATCGCCCAAAGCACAGTTTACCACTGGCGAAAGGAGTTCTGCTCTATTGAAACTCCGCAGCATACTTACACGCCAAAAGAATTTGACGCAATTTCAAGAAAATTGGAAAAGTTGGAACACGAAAAAGAAATCATTCAACTATCCGGATTTCTTGAAAAAGTTCCGTTGAAAACGAAACTCGCTATCTGTGTCTCGCAATGCCAGCACCAATCTTGTGACCACTACATTCCGAAACGCATATCGGGAGCGTGGTGAACCGAAAGACCTGACCTTTCACAGCGACAGGGGTAAGCAGTACACCTCCGGAGCGTTTATGGAGCTACTGCAAAAGTGCGGTACAAAGCAGTCCTTCTCGGCTACGGGCCAACCGCACGATAATGCGGTGGCTGAAACATTCTTTGCGACCTTCAAAAAAGAAGAGGCGTACCGCAGAGAGTACACCTCGGAGCAGAACTTCCGGCGAAGCGTGGAACAGTACATTGCGTTTTATAATGAAACCAGACCGCACCGAACGCTGAAATATAAGACGCCGAAAGCATTCGAAGATGAGTATTTAACGAAAAAGGGGTGTTCAAATTCCGACCCTGCGAAGAAATAATTCTTCTGCGTTTTTCACTTTTTCATAAGAGCATTGAAAGAACGCAAATAGAAAAAGCCCTGCTGTTGCAAGGCTTTCAAAAAATGAGAGGTCCGTTTTTCAATAAAAATGTTCGAAAAACGGACCTCGTTCAGTTTGGTCCGAGATGGGAGACTCGAACTCCCGACATCTTGCTCCCAAAGCAAGCGCGCTACCAACTGCGCTAATCCCGGATTTTGGGTTATTGAGTTTTGCACCAGATGTGGTCAAACATGTGGTCAGGCGGATTTTTTGACCACATCGGCTTACGGGGAAATTGCCTGTATCTCAGGCGTATCAAGGGATTGCGGACATAGCATTTTCCGGCTCGAAGGGGGAGCGACCCGCACCCAAAGAAGTACAGAACACTTTTTCTAGACATTTGTGGCACTTTTTAGCCATTTTCGCTTTGTTTCACTAACTCTTTGACACTCTTAATCCCGCTGTTTCCGAGTGCTCCAACGACGTCTGTGGTAATCTATGTGGTCAAAAACGCTTCCCGCCCGGTTTTCGGTGAAGATTCACCGGTGCCGGATGGGAAGCGTTTTGCGTTTCTGTGTGGTCTGTATTGTAACTCTGAGCAGACGGTTATGCAAGTTGTTTCTGCGAAAGCGGCAGCTCAAATGTTGAGCCGCAATAAACAAAGAAGAGGCAGTTTACAGCATGAAAATAATCGCAGGCGCTTTTCCACCCTCTGAGTATAAATCCCTTAATACAGGTATAATAGTAAGGGATTTGCCACACAGCCTATTGACTATTCTCTTATTTTACTATAATATTTAAGGGAATCAAAATGGAGGTAAGGGAATGAGAACCTTCAATTACTCTGCAATCAAGGGACAAAAGTGGGACTCGGATGTTCTTGGCTTGATTGCGGCCATATACAAGGAAGCCGGAAAGCAGGAGCTGTATTTGAAGCAGCGCCCGGAGGAACTTGAAAAGCTCGTGGAGATTGCCAAGATACAGAGCACCGAGGCATCCAATGCTATTGAGGGCATCGTTACCACGAGTACCCGAATCCGGCAGCTCGTTGAAGAGAAAACCACGCCGAGGAACCGTGACGAGCAGGAAATCGCCGGATACCGCGATGTGCTGAGTATCATTCACGAGAGCTTTGACGCGATTCCAATTACGCAGAACTACATCCTGCAGCTTCACAAAATCCTCTACAGCCACATGAATAACCCGCTTGCGGGCCGCACCAAAGCTACGCAGAACTATATCACTGCCACCTATCCGGACGGTCATGTGGAAACGCTGTTCACACCGCTTGCCCCTTATGAAACGCCGGAAGCGCTGGACAGAATCTGCGAGGAATACAACCGCGTAATCGGGAATATGGAACTGGAGCCGTTGATTGCAATCCCGGTGTTCATCCATGACTTTCTGTGTATCCATCCCTTCAATGACGGCAACGGAAGAATGAGCCGCTTGCTCACGACGCTGCTTCTATATCGGAACGGATTTTATGTTGGAAAGTATATCTCCCTTGAAGCCAAAATCGCCAAAAACAAGGATCTGTACTACGATGCGCTTGCACAGGCGCAAACCGGCTGGCACGAAGGCACCGAGGATGTAGTGCCGTTCATCAAGTACCTGCTCGGAACGATCCTTGCGGCCTATAAGGACTTTGAGGATCGCGTGGCGCTTGTAGAAACCAAGCTGTCCGCACTGGAAATGGTGCGCAGAGCAAGCAAGAATAGAATCGGGCGGTTCAATAAGCAGGATATCCGGGAGCTTTGCCCGACGCTCAGCGACAGCTCCATTGAGGGTGCTCTGCGGAAGCTGGTTGCAGCCGGTGAGTTGAAAAAAGAAGGACGCGGGAAGAATACCTGCTATTTCAGGCTGAATTAGAATCCCTTCAATAAAAAACAACATTTCATAGGACCGCACCTGCTCATACGAGCAGGTGCGGTCTTTTTGATAAGAGTAGCGAAGTTGGCATCCCAATAGGCAGAAAAATTGTTGCCACGCAATTGCTTTTTTTGTAGAATACAAAACTTTTAGTTGCTGTTACCATATGACTGCCGCTGCACGATGCAATGTACTAAGAGATTGAGTGTCTCTTCAGCTGTTGACCGTTTCAGTTCACATTCCCAAACTACAATCACATTCCATCCGAGCTTGGCGAGGAGGGCGTGATTTTTAGCATCGCGCTCAATGTTGGAGCCTATTTTCTTTTTCCAAAATTCCGCATTATTCTTAGGCCACACAAAATAGTGACAACCTTCATGCCCATGCCAGAAACAACCGTTTACAAAGATCACAGTCTTATATTTGGGAAGAACAATATCCGGTTTTCCTGGAAGCCGAGCGTCATTTTTTCTGTATCGGAATCCTTGAGAAAACAAGTATTTTCTGACAAGTTCTTCTGGTTTAGTATCCTTTCCACGAATACGGGACATATTATAGCTTCTGGTTTCTGGAGAATGGACATCGGCCATAACAATCCTCCCATTTCGATTAGTCTTTGTAGTAGTCTTTCAGCTTTTGACGACATATTCTCATAATCGCAGCTTTATTGGATCTGTCAATCGTACTCCAGATGTCTGGAGAAACAGAAAATATATGCGAGTCTTCGTTATAAAAGAAAAAGCCGCTCTCTATTAATGCCTTTACGGGGTTAGAAAGGAGATTTGCGATTATTTGTGCATCGGTCACATCGTCTCTCAGATATATACACTGTTTCTTCTCAATTGCCAGTCCTTGTGCTTTCCTATTTGAATAGTATTCACGAAAATAGACTGCAGCATTTTCGATAGAAATACAGCCATCTTGGTCACCATAGTGAAGTAGTGCCAGAATTAAAATCGGTTTGTAAGAATATGACATTCTCATAGTTTTACAATAATCAAGCAAACGGGAAAGCTTTTCAACTTGGCTCACTGTCGGACTATAGCGAGAAGACCGGGGATGTTCATTTTCTTTTCCGGAAGTAGATGTTGCCCGGCCGATAGCGGACGCAATGCTTTCGATACGATGTATTGCCGAAGAATTACCCTCGACATAAAAGTCTCTGACAGCAAGTTTTAACTTATCTTTCAACACGTCTATCGAGTCTTGATGCACAGGCTCAGAAGATAGCTGAATACCAGCGGCTTTTAATATATAATCGTAGGCTTCTTGGGACAACGGGCGAATAGAACTTTGCCAAGGAGGATTGAGGCTCTTTCGAACTGTTTCGAAACCAAGTTGTTCAATATATCCACCGTCAGGGAGATAAATTGGAACCTTCCGTTCAAACTGTTGGCAATCCAGAAGTTTAGCATAGTAGTTTTCTCCATCTGTAGTCTGAATCTCGCCAACAGAGCCTACTCCAAAATAGTACCGTTGACTCTTGTCGTATCGATTGCCTTGGTAATAAATGAAAATATCTCCTTTGTGCAGTTGATTTTTATACCTGGCGGGATAATGGTATGAGTTGAACAGTTCATCTGTGTAGGAAGACTCACTATCCACCTTTTGAGACAGGATAACAAGCATACAATCACCTCACTGTTCCAGTAATTCAGCAAAAAATCCAATAGATTTGTTATCCAGCGTGCCAACAACTGTGCCGCGATCCAGCAGCCTGTTGCCGCATTCGCAACAGGTTTCCGGCAACAGCGCACAGTTATGGCATGCTGCCAAGTTACAGGATTCCGGACCTTGTCCGTAAGACTGAATGCAAACTGGGTCCGAAGAACACCATGCGGCATTCCGTACTGCATCACGGATCGTATCCTCTATATGATCCTTTGTACCTTGGCGAACCAAGCCGCCGAGGGAACCTTCAGAATCACCGGAAGCTGTGTAAATAAGGACACCGTACATACCATACTTATTTTCTGCTTTTTCACAGTAAATTCTTTCCCGAATAGAGGAACTGCCATAGCCACATTCAAAGCTGAGCTGGTTGATGATCAGGTGGGCAAAAGTATGAATCAAAACGAATTCCGGGCGAAGATCTCCGGTGACATTTGCACCAAACTTTGAGTTCCGGTAAGAATCCTGAAGGTTACGCAGCCGTGCCAAGACAGCAGGCCGTTGCGCCCATTCTTCCACCGCTTCCTTGTTGAATTCAAAGAAAATACCTTCGCCATGAACCTGAATAGCTGGGAGCCAGTTTTCACTGCCCAGTCTAAGCATTTTCTTTCGCTCAGAGATAGGCATCTCACTGGGTTCCGCACGTGAGAATCCAACGAAAGCACGGGTCTCCTGAAGCTTATGTACAAGGGAAATGCTCTTGAAGTATTTGCTGATGACTGGATCGTAGTAGGAAATCGGATAATTCTTTGAATGGAAGCGCTGTGCATCGCCGCCACTGGATTTTATCAGCACATTGTACTCTGCAAGCCGATACTCGTCTTCAGATATTTCTTCTGTAACATCCGGTAACCCTTCCAACCCCTGATCCCGGCGAATAAATGCATTGTAAAGAGCTTCCCGGTCAACATGTTTAGCATCTGCCAACATATAAATAAAGCTTCGGTCCAATTCGCCGTTAACCCGACGTGCACTTACTGAATCAAAAAACTCATCCAGTACAGCGAGAATTTTCTTTGTTGCCTGTTCATCATCGGTTGGAATGTAAATGGAACTTCTGGTATCAGCAAACCATACATTCGTAGCACCCCGGAGAACCACTCGTACATCGGCACGGCCACAAGGATGCTCTTCATCGCTGTCCATACCAAGCCATGGCTTAGTACCTTTGCATCTGTATCCAATCTTGGATAATGCTCCGGGCTTAGTAGCACCAGCAATGTTTTTTCTTGCACCGCAGGTACACTCATAATACACACCACTCAGAGAAGCAGATGAACCACCGGTACTTCTTCTGATTTTGCAGGTCTCCGGATTATACCGGTATCCGGGGTCCTGATGAAGCCATTCTGCAACAGGAAAATCATCAATATGACCGTCCGGGCAAATAACGATGAAACGCTCCGGAATCAGCTTCCTTCTGTGTCGAAATGCTGGATTGCATTTTCTGCCGTTAGGCCATGGATAGCACTCACATTCTGGCTGTTGCTGATAGAATGTTGTTTTTTCCATAGTGCCGCAGAACGGGCAATAATGCCATGTAGGAAATCTCACCGCCGGAATCTTCAGGAAACAGTTCTGCGGGTCGGCATTATTCTCCCGAAAATCAGGGGGCCAGCGCAATTCCTGAACACCCAGTCGGCGCAGAAGACGCTCATCTTTTATTACAAAAGGTGTTGCATCATTGTACCGCCACATATCCAGACCGGCAATCATCAAAGATTCGTCATTGGGAAATGGAACAATTGCGCCAACACCCCACGGACCAATCAGGGCACTTCTGCGCATAGGTCTGTTATTATGTGCCATTACTTAGCCCTCCTTCGGTACATAGCGGTTTGTAAGAACTTCGGCTTCGCAGGATGCATCTACGCTGCGCATAGAAGTGGGGGTCTCAATTCCCCGTGAACCCCATGCCTCATTGGGATGACTTCCTGCAGAATACATTAAGGGAACGGGATCAGCATAAGACCAGTCAGGATTTTTAGCAGGCTCCCATTTCCGGGGATTCCAGTCCTCCCAACACTGCAGGATGTATTCCATGCGGTTCAGTGTTGCATCCAGTTCTTCGCTATCGATATCATCCACACGGTTTTCAATAACGCTGCGGACTTTATCAATCAGGCCATCATCAGGGAAACGGGGCGGATCTTCATTGAATCTGTCATCACTTTCCAACCGCATCATGCCTACCATGATTGCGTGTAAAGCACGCTCACGTACAGGTGCTGAGAAGGGTGTAACACTTGTCGGTTCAACATTGCAATATACGCGGGAGTGATAGGATCTGAATTGTTCATAGTGGGACTTGTCTCTTGGACGGCCGGGCCGGTACAAAACAAAAACAAGACCAGGAGCATTTTCTGCATCACGTCCAACGCGGCTGGTTGCCTGAATATATTCAGATGTGGTTTTGGGCTGCCCAGCCACGGTCATCAGGCCAAGTCTGGATACATCCAAGCCAACGGAAATCATGTTTGTGGCAAGGCAAATATCGATGGGATGTTCCTTGATTTTCCCTTCGGAATCCACTTCGCCGGGATATCGAATTCCCAGATTTGCCAAGCTGGCAGTTACTTCACTGCCGGAGATACGACTGGTAAGTTCCTCATCCCGCCAAATGTATCGTCTGTTCTTGCGGTACTCTTCTTTTGTCGGATACCGCTTGTCTTCGAACCGACGTTTATACATAACGTCCAGATGCTGATCAATGTCCGCCCGAATCCAAGTGGCTGCCTGTCCAAGTTCACGAATACTGTTATAGTAACCCATATTGGTCCAGTAGGGATCACGATCCTTTTCCGAGTCAACCCGCATCGCTTTGGCACCATACAGCAATGATGCAAACAGCCGGATTGCGGTAGTTGCATCGGACGAAGAGCCCGTAGCCAATATGCCTACATAACGCCGCCCATTTTGATTACGCTTTTCCTCTGCAAAGAAAGAGTTTCCTGCATCGAGGCCAGAGGGGGGAAATTGGAAAACATCATCCCGGTCACAGCCGTACAGAGCGTGGCATTGTTCTTTTGCACGGCTGATAGTTGCAGTAGAAGCAATAATCTTTGGATGAATATCGCCGGATGCTGTTCTTGTGGTACAGAGTTCGTGAATCAGTGTTTCATAGTGGCCTACCATGGAACCCAAAAGGCCAGAAATCAGATGCAACTCGTCCTGAATAATAAGATCCGGAGAAGTCTTCTTTACCCCGTTTTCATAACCGAATATTTTCTGTGCATTCGGGCGGAACGGAAGCATTGCGAACTTATCCACAGTACCCAGCAGCAATGTAGGGGTCTCTTCATAAATAGATTCATCCACAACAAACAGCGGCAGATCCTCGGTCGAGAAGTCGCATTGATGATTACGACACCGGAAAGCAAAGCCAAACTTTCGCCGACCCAGCGGAACTTTCCTGTAACCGGGAAGTTCCCACTGATTCTTGCCCTTTTGTACAGGCCCCATTTGTGCACCACACCACGGGCATTTCAGCATAACAAAAGGATTGCTACCTTCTCCGCGATACAGCTTTTCATACGCTTTTACTGCACCGCTTACTTTGTTGGGAGTAGTGGAACTACCAACCCACAAACCAATGGTAATTCTGTTCTTGCCGAACAAGTCTTCATGACTCTTTCGGATGAGGTCGCAGGCGCATATCATAGCGGACGCACGCTCATACTGCTGTGCAGTCAAAAGGCGAAGTGTATACCGCATCAGAATAGCAGTACCTTTGTCATCCTTGTTCATAAGGCGGCGGATAAAGATGGTATATGCAGAAAGACCCAGATATGCTTCGGTTTTACCGCCACCGGTGGGAAACCAGATCAGATCGACGATTCCGCGCTCATTACAGTCGCGGTCGTACATGGCGCGAAGATTCATCAACACAAATGCCAGCTGGAAGGGACGCCATTTGCCATAAACCCGCTGTTCTTTGTTGTGCCAGGTACTATCATCAGTTACAACAGGCATAGAAACCGGATTTACCAGACTGATATCACCTGCACCATTATCTTCCCATTTCTGCAATGGGAGGTTGTAATGCAGTTGCTGCATCAGCATTGCTAAGTTCATATACTGGAATGCGATACGAATGTTTTCATTTTGCTCCAGCAGCTCCACGCCTTTTTCCATTCTGGACAGACAGGTTTCGCAGTTTGTTATATGTCTGTCTGCAGTAATTTTATACTCCGTAGACAGATCTTGTCGGATTGTGCGTAATCCATTGATCCATTCGCGGTATTTTGCACACATCATTCGGAGCTCGCGGATTGTATCAGCAAAGCTTCCATATGGGCTCATTTTCAGCATATCAAGGGATACTCCCTTAATCGCGCTGGGCACTATGGGTTTGATGTCATATTTCGGAAAAATTGCCGTAGTAATCCACAGTACAGATTCGCTGTCATCCCAATCAGCTGCACAACCATGACCGATGGCATAGTTCCGCACATTCCGGTAGAGAAGCTGATTGGACTGGTAGTCCTCGTCCTGTGTAATTCGTTGTGAATCAGACAGCGGAGAAAAACCTTTTTCGGAGAACAGCTTAAACTTGCATTGGAAGAAGCATTCCTCATCACTGACATTTTCTTTAACCTTGGGTTTTGCATTCTCCAAGGTAAATGTATAAATACAACTGTCATCTGTGCGGTAGTGATAGGTAATATCAAATTGCAGTCCGGTTGTTCCTATCGGAAACTTTTTAAGGCCGTCAGTAGGGGTAGGCAAAATCAGCGGAGCATTATCATTTTCCCAAGCCAGTGCAGTACGGGGATACTTATACTTGTTTTCCAAGCGTTCTCCCGTGGCGGGGTCCATGGCGGGTACTTTTATATAGGTGCCTGCAGATACCGCCACACGAATAGCATCGCCATCTTTAACGGACACAGTAATGCTGATGGCAGATTGTCTGTATGCATTGGAACGGTTAATCAATTCTTCTGCATCCTCAAGAAATTCTACTGTGCCATCGCCAAGCTTTTGGAGCTTGACTTCCACATCTTCTCCATCTGCTTCGCCCAGCAATTCACATTCGTCATCCTTGAGGTCTGCCTTGTCGTCAGTGGTTTCTGCAGGATACAGGATGCCTGCGATGTAGCGGGTGCGTGGAGGGTCGGAAGCCAGTATTTCCTGACCATTGCTTTGCGTCATGCCAGGCCAGTCAATGGGATCTGGACCAATAAATTCCCGTTCAACAAATTCGATAAGTTGATCGCGTCTGTTATCACTCATTGAACAGCCTCCTCATCAAAAGATTATCGTATTCTCTCTTTGCAGAATCGCTCTCCAAAACATACAATCCTGTGCAGGCTCTGCTCAAGCCCACATACATCAGTTTTTCAGCAGAGAATCCTTCAATGTCGGCCAGGATGATTACAGAGTTTTCAAGCCCCTTATACGCCTGAATCGTGCAAAATGTTGTATTCATTCCGGGAGGTACGCTGAAATCCTTAACTACATAACCGTCAAGCATAGACACAACAGAATCCTCTCTTTTTCTGGGGGAAAGAATGGTGATTTTTTCCGGTGCAATATGAGAATCAGCCAGTTGTTTCAATACAGCCTTTAGCTTCTTGCATTGGCTCTCCATTGTAGACCAGGTGAGATATTGTACCGGAGGCCCATCTACCTTAGTCCAAAGATCATGTGGCGCTTTGAAACCGGTCACGGTTTCGATTTCCTTGCAAATCGGCTTCGTATTTCTGCAGTTTACTGTAAGCTTAAATCGGATAAAAGAGGTAATATCATCCAGCTTTTCAATGAGTTTAGTGCCAGAGACCCCCTCTGCGTATATGGCCTGCATGGAAAAATCTCCAAACAAGGTCCAGCGGCCTCTGGATAATCCTTTTTTGAGACAACCTCCCATGACATCAAGATAACTGTCACGGATCAGGTCCTGTGCTTCATCAACGACAATCTTATCAAACAGTTCTCCGGTTTCCAGCAACGCATATGCCGCAGCCTCGGGCAAATCTGTTTGATAATAATACCGAATTCGATCTGGATCATGGGGATAAGGCGGTAACAGATCAGCTTCCTTTGCTACCTGCGTCATATATTTATGCAGTGTTCCGACAAATTTTGGCCGAACAGATTCCGGCATATCAGAAAAGTAGCTGTTAAGCCAATCAGCAAGGTTAGAATTAAAGCAAAACAGAGCAACTTTTTCGCCACGGGCAACAGATTTCTTGACTTCTTCAATTGCAAGAAGAGTTTTACCTGTCCCCGCAGGGCCCTGAATCAGGCAGCGGGGATTGTCATCAAGCTGATCCAGACAGCGATACTGCTCTTTGGTCAGCGCAATTAAGGCTTCACTGGCATTATGTAGCTGTACATTCATGGAAACGGCACAGTCAAAATCACCGCGCAGAATAGATGCCATATACCGGACATCTGCAGCATCAGGCAATTTTGATTTATTAAGTGGCCCATACACAGTTTCCCATTTGGATTTTACCCCTTCGGCCAGTCGCTTAATGAATTGCTTGACATTGGAACCGTCACGGGAATCAAAGACCTGCCACTGCTCTTCGTCAATTCCGGAGGATGCATATTCAATATCCGGGAACATAACTCCATAACCGAACAAAACATTGGGAATATGGTGATGCTCGATATCAACACGCTTCTTCATAGCGTCTACAATGCTGAAAATTCCATCTTTTGCCTGCTCAAACGGGCCACGAACTTTGCTGTTGGTTTTACCGTATCTGTTTGTGAAGTACCAGATTCCGTTTTCACGCTTTACACGCCCACCCTTTACCTCAAGCGCAAAGATACCAAGCTGCGGAGCTAAAACAAGAAAATCGGTTTCACCATATATTACTTTATTGTGAGTTGTGATTCCAAGAGAATGCAGAACAATCCATTTGTCTGTCCCCAGTGCATTTTGAAACCATTCAAATATTTTTCGCTCTGCACTGGATTTTACCTCCGGAGAAATCACTGAAGGGATCATAATTGCCATAATTAAGCTCCTCACTCTTCGTCAATAAGGCGGTTGGTGTCTGCAATGTCAACGGTTACAGGTGCACCAATGTCAATGATTTTAAGAATGCGTACAGTCCCAATCCCTTCAACCTGCATTTCAATTGGCTCCCAAATGTTGAAGGGATCGATATCTACATGCCCTTTTAGCGCTTCAACAATCCGGCTTCTCAGATGCATCGACAGCACTCTGCCAGCCTGAATGTGAGCGCTGCGAACTGTCTGTGCAGCATCATATATCTGATCCAACAGTTCCTTCAAAACACCGCTGCCCGTGGCTGAAGCAATGTGCTCCAGATCCTGTCTACTTTGTGGGGCAATAACATCATCGTCATGAATCCAACCACGAACCGCTTGGTAACCCTTGGTACAGCCTGCATTTTGCAGATGTTGATAGATTTCATCATCTGAGTAGAACAATGTTTCAATTTCCAAAGCCTCTTTCCACTTGCCGGCCATTTCTCTCAACCCGGCTTTTCCAGAGCGTGCCAAAATAACATCGGCCATTTCACGGATCAAGTCCTTGGCGGTTTCGCGGACAACAACAAAATCACCCATTTTCAGTTGTTCTGGAAGGACAGTGTCTATTTTATCTGCATCATTCATGATGATGTTGGTTGCGGAGATAACTTTGTGTCCAGTACGATAAAATGCCAAGTAACCGCCGACATAGTTAACCGGGATTGCTTCTGCTGTTTCGTTTGCTGCTTTCTGCCCGCCATTGGCGACATACTGACGGTACTTGTTTTCCCGGAGCACTACTTCAATTTCAGCGAATTCGTCTGCTTTTGGCGTATCTGCTGGTGCTGGTTCTGGCGGAACAAATCTGCTGGTAGATACATGGAGTTTGTCTGTAGCAAAGGACCTTTCTATGGTTTTCCGATTTTGTAAACTATCCAAGGCGGAGTTCCATTTTTGGGTGTCGTAGTTTTTCCACCGTTTTTCATAGTCATACAGCAAAATCGTATATGCTTGCGTATTAAAACCATAGAGGATTTTTCGCATGATAGCGCGCTTCAACCAACCGACAACAACCGTTGCAGAAAACTGCGTTGTCAAAGCAGGGTAATACTCAGCAGGATACAAGACATACACCTGCGTGATAAGTCTTTGCCTGCGGCACCACATCTGCCAATATTCCTGTACATGCTTTTTGTCGGAACTCTCAGGAACGACAATGCAGATGTTTTTATATTTTCCCTTACGCAGCTTGGTAGCCAAAGTATCATGTTTGGGAAGGGGGCATCCTTTGGTAAAGACCTTTTTCAGGCAACCAATGATGGTGATGTAATCATCGTAGGTTTTCGATGCAAGGTAATTCTTTTCACCGGCAAGAATACTGCTACACTCGTCCAAAATAAGTTTTGGCCGTATCAGTTGATCGTCATTAAAAGGTACAGTTTCGTGGAGAGCAACGAAAGCAAGGGAAAATAACTTGTCAAACAACTTGAGCATTTGTACCGACAGAGTCTGTGTCTCTCCACGATGAAAGTACAGCTTACGAATAGCAATACTGATTTCATTGCCGTCTGACACGAGGTATTCAACCTCACGTTTTGCGCAATGCTTGATTTTCCTGTCTGAGCTCAACGGGTTGACATCGTAAAGGTGGTCAGTAATGCTGGTTTCATCCCACCTCCACACATTGAACTGCCTGTCGAGAAATGGCTGCAAATCAAAAGAGTTGACAATATCGGTCACACATGTAATCGGAACACCCAAACGCATCAAATTATCCAACGCATCCATCTGACTCAGAAGAATATTGGCATTGGAACCGTCAATAATTATGGACTGAATAGGATGCCCTTGGTCTGCCAGTGCTGCTATTGCGTACAGATCCGATGCAAGAACAACAGCAGGAACGCCACCAAGTTGCCCGGCGCCGACATTTTTGACATTTCCCTCATAGTCTGCCTGTCCAACCAAAAGAATGCTCTTTATGTCACGGCCACAGAGTTTACAAGTAGAAAGCAGTTCCTTAGCATTGATTACTGAGGTCATGCTCACGATAGAGCTGTCCATATGTGTCCTGTAATCAGCAAGCATCTTCAAAAACTTCTCGTCTGCCGTTAAGTGAGAAACAAGTCCTTCTATCTTTTCCTTTTCTACCACATATTTCTCGTACGGGCTCAAACGGCGCTGTGTATTGGTTAACTGAAACAGTGGAAAATATTCAATCGGAGCACTGATAGTTAGATCCGCCACTTTGATCTTCATCCGCCGCTCGTTTTTCTCATCTTCTATGCCTACGAACTCGACCACAGCGTTTCCGAGTTTCAGTTTTTCACCAGACTTAAAAGCTTCAGGATTATAGGCACGCTCAATTTTCCCTTCTGCAATGTTGTGCAGTAACTTGATCAGCGTAAAAATGAAAATTGATTGAATGCGTTCGGGGAAAACCAGAATATTGAATTTCCCTTGGTGCGTAATCATTTTATCAAGCATCAGTACGCTGGCTTTGATAATGGGAGGGACTCCCACAGAATGAGCGGTGCCATCGAAGGACAGGCTGATCCCGTCAAAGCTGCTTTCTTCAGACAGCAGTTGTTCTACAAAGTCATGCCATTCCAACATGGGTATCCCTCCTTATCGTTTAAACGGTAAATCCCTTTTCAAGAGCGGATTTATATGCTTTCACCGCATGCGTTGCTTGTTTGATACTTGGCTTTTGACCACGGCCAGCCAAAGTTCCGACAGAGAATAGAAGGCTACGCTGCCAAGGCTGGAAGTTCCGGGTTTCCTTTGCCCAGCGCGATAGTGCAAACCAAGTCTCTGCAGGAATAGCTGCAGCCTCGTCAATTAAAGCCAGCTCTTCATCTGTAAGCGAATCAATACTTCCGGTTGCAGGCTGACTGCCAATGGTCGGTCGCGCTACAGATAGCAGTTCAAGTTGAAGTTCATCGCTAAGGGTGTACTCGTGGTCGCGGATGGACTGCCAGCACTTTTCTTTTTTGCACCACTCACCAACATTGGCTCCGCCCGGTGGATTTACAATCAGACTCTGAACAAACTTTGAGACTTCAATGATTTCACGTTCCAAAGCCGGAGTCAGAGCCTGTTCCTTCCATATCCGCTCCAAATCAATGCGCTGGGCAGTCTTGAAGGAAAGAAAGGCAAGAGTATATGTAACAATATTGGCCCTGTATCCACCATATTGTTGCTTCTGAACAAGTTTCTCGGTTTGGCGGAACAGGATTGCTTTGGCAATGAGGCTTTGATAATAAATCTCATCTGGAGAAAATCCCTTGCGTTCTTTTAAACGAAGCATAAATTTGTGGAAATTCTTTTGGGCACCCTCACTGACCTGCCATGGGAGCTGGTCCCATGTGTTTTCGTACTTGGCGAGGTCTGTTTTGGTAAACAAAGGATGGGTTTCCTTATATTCTTTTTTTCGCTTGGTGGTGGATTCACGGGTTAGCATATCTGCATACTGACCACGTGCCCGCTCATAGAACCAGTTTCGAGGTTTCATGCCACCTTGGGCAGGCGCCCAGATGGTACGTGATAGTTCTTCAATGCGTCTGTGAAAGGGATCGTTTGCAGAAAAATCGGCAACCTGAATTTTGTTTTGAGTATTGGCAAAAGTCGAAATTCTGGGGACAATCTCATCCATATCATCTGCAGAGTGAATTACCGAGATTTTCATCTGGACAAAAACTTGTGACAAATCTGCTGCAATTTTACGGTCATTCTTAGCGTTGAAAATAGAAGCAGTAGTTTGGCCTCCGTTAACAATCTGCATATCCCGAATGCGTTTAATAGAGGGTTTACCGTTTTCATCCCGAACAATTTCGACACTCTCGGCAGTGACAGAAATGCCATTGTTATATGCGAGGAACATATCGGGTTCATCCCGTAAAGTATCCCGGATTCCTTTGTTAACCCCTCCTTTTACTTGAAGGAATGAGCGCACATTTTTCTCAAGCAAACGGTCTCTGAACTCGTCGTAGAGAGCCGCTAACAAATCGCCGTTGATGATAGCCAAATAAACGCTATACTTTTTGCTGGTATTGTTTTCGATGCAGGAAATGGAGGTTTGAAACTTTTCTTCAAAATCAATTTCAATTGTTTCACGCATTTTTCCGGAAGTGACACAACGATACAAACGATCTACATCCCAAAGAGAGAAAGAAATTTCGGCATCACCAATGGTTATATTTTTTAGTGCAATCGGCTTTACAAGACCGTTTGTAAGTGCACAGATCCGAACATGTTTAATATTGTCTTTATTCTGGTGAAGGGTTATTGCGAATTCATAGGTGTCATTATCCTTCTGAAAGGCTGTATACAGATCGTTGATGGCCTTGTGGTAAAGCTGAATAGCACGCTTTATAGCAGCGTCAATATCCGCTTGGGAGACCGAACGAGGGCGATCCGAATCTGAATAAATGCTGACGAAAATATCGACGGACTCGCAGTCCTCAGATATTGCGTATGCATTCATCTGAAGGCCATATCCACGGAAAGGACAAATAACGGGATTGGTTACCTCGCCAGCCTCCTCCAAGTATTCCATCATAACATTTGTCAGGAAATCTTCTGTGGTCCATCCACTTGTTTCAGTGTCACTGGAACAGAGCACTTCTTCTCTGAAAGTGCTGTAAAATTCATCAAGTGTTTGATTCTTCGGCATTTTTGTCACCTCCTGTAAATCGAGCTAACAATGCATGGGCTATGTGGTAAGAAAGACATACAGGGACCGCGTTACCTATTTGCTTATAAGCAAGTGTTCGCGAAGGTCGTCCAGTTACGGATTCAAAAAAGTAGTTGTCTGGAAATGTTTGAATACGAGCAGCTTCTCTTGGGGTAATAGAACGATTTTGCTTAATGTCCGGATGAATAAAGTAGTGCCCATCTCTCGAAATATGTGCCACGACGGTCTGGGCATAGGGTAGATTTCCAGCCACTACTTTAAAACGATCCAAGAAACTTTTTGTGTTATTATGGGTACGTAATCGTTCAGGAAGGTCTGTATATGAGACTCTGGTTTTGCTTCTATTCCAAGTATCGACAACAATGCGGTATATCTCAAGATCTTGTGCAGTATTGGGCCGTGCTTGATGAAATGTCACTGGCTCCTCATCATACTCTTTAATTCTTGCGCTGAACAGGTACTTCCCAGTATAGTGAGTTGTTTTCACCGGAGTAATAACACCCTCTCCAGCCTTGATGGAGGGAAGATCGCAAAATAATTCTCCGACTTTGTGTGCATCTTTGACCACAGGGATTTGAGGATAAAAATCTGCTTTTTCGCCATGGAAACCAATCAAAATAATTCTCTTTCTGTTTTGAAGCACACCGTAATCTGATGCATTCAATATACGAAAGTCCGTTGCATATCCGCATTTCTTGAATAATGCGCGCATATTGTCAAAATGCAAGGAGCCATCCTCGTCTCTGGCGGACAGCAAGCCCAAAACATTTTCAAATACGAAATATTTTGGCTGATATTTTTTCAAAAACTCTGCATATAGCCTGTATAGATAATTTCGCTTATCACCGACCATTTTGCATTCAGACCGGGATCTTCCGGCAATAGAGTAAGCTTGGCAAGGAGGGCCACCTACAATCAGATCAAGTTTTTCACCGCCAAGTAGTGAGTCAATGTCTTTAAAAATGGCAGGTAAAGACTCCTCTGATATCTCATAATTGAGAACTGAGTCCAATATTTCCTTAGGAACCAGAGCATAGAAATCTTTCCGGGGAATATCTCCGGCCAAATATTTGGTATATGGCGCAAGATTATTTCCCTTTTTGAGCCAATGATATGCCGTGCGTGTTCTTAAGGTATAGCACGCAGCAGCATCCATTTCCACGTGAGCAATCGGTTCATAGCCAGCTCGGATAAATCCTTCGGACAAGCCCCCTGCTCCCGCAAATAAATCAAGATATTTAGGCATGGTATAATCACCTCGTTTTTTATTAGCGACAGGGAGTCACTTATCCTCGGGTATAAACTCCATAATGTCCTCAATCCGACAATCCAGAGCAGTGCAAATCTTTAGGAGAATCTCTGTTGTCACATGACCGTTTTTCCCCATCTTTGTTACGGAAGCGGAACTGATACCAGCCTTAGCACATAAATCTTTCTTCTTCATGTCCTTGTCGATCAATAATTTCCAGAGCTTTTTATAACTAACAGCCATAAAGCTTGTTCCTCCGAATCAAAGAAAAAATGCCCCGCCAACTGGCAGAGCATTTTTATCTGCATTTATCCGCCACGGCATATATCCAACACCGATGGCGTTGTATATTATCATATCAGAAACAATGTAGAAATTCAAGAAAAAATGATGAATTCGCACGATTTTTGCCAAGGATACTCATTATTGATATTAGAGGGAGCTTTTAGTGGCTAACAAATGCTTTTGTCCATGATTGATCTTACTTTTACGACAATCACAGATTGAGAAAGAAATGGATGGCACGTGGGTATGGCTAACTTGGGAGCCCACACCACGAGTACCCCACATCCCAAATAGCGGCTGAAACGATGTGCTTCAGCCGCTATTTTTCTGAAAAAGTTTCAGTAGCTGTTTCCGCCGAACTGTGGTATATGTTTGTGCTGCAAGGAGGCGAGCACATGAAATACAAGCTGCTGAAAGACCTATACGACTGCTTCTACATCCCACCTGAACTTCCAGCTCAGAAACAGGAAATTGAGGAATGTCATCAAGCACTGAGCGAGGTGCTGGGTAAACCAGAGCGTCGGCTGGTGCTCCAGATCATCGACGCCAAAGACCGTATTGCTGAGGATACCTCCATCGACAGCTTTATCGCCGGATTTGAACTGGCGTGGAAGCTGTCCATAGAACTGAATCACTACAAAAACGAGCGCTCAGTCTCCTGCAGAACGGCAATGGGATTGGGGGCTCGTTTTGCATCTGCGAAGGAGGAAGAGGAATGAAGAAGTTCGTCATAGCAGCCATGATTGCCGCTTGTATCGCCTTGTGCACCGCTGTGTGGCTACATGGCAATGCGGTCGGGGAAACACCCGTCCCAGCCACAAAGACCGCTGTGAGCGCCAAGAAAGCAACCGTTGTGGAAACTGAAACAGAAGAGAATTCCGCGTCACTGGCAGAAACGGAAAACGAGGTTCCTCAGCAAGAAGTATCCCCAGAGGAACGTCCTGAACCAGAGACAGAGTCTATGGAAATACCCGCAGATTCCGAGCTCCCGCCTTCCGCAGAGCAGACACCCGCTAAGAATTCCGCACCAGAGCCAACTCCGCCCCAACCTCCTAAAGAACTGCAGCCCGGTGACAAAGTCTATGTAGCGGGCTTCGGCTGAGTGGAGTACGAGGGCCCCAATCATTGTGAAGACGGCGCGGGCATTTACGAAAACGGCAAAAAAATTGGGATCATGGGGTGAAATTTGCGGAAAACATTCAAAATAGGGTCAAGCCGCTATTGACAATCAAACTTTCTATGCTATTCTATAATGATTTAACCTTGATGTTGAATGGGTGGCATGGGCGAGAAGGAGAGTATGTATGGCGTATGAGTTCGTTTACGAATCCGAGGCAAAGCTCTATCGTTCGGATTGCTCGGACGTCCTGAAGAAAACCTGCGAGCTGCTGAAGGAGAAGGGTATTTCTGCACAGTTTTCTCTTATTGGGAGCGGCGCAAGGAATATGATCACGAGAAACGGGGATGGTCCATATGACCTTGACTACAATCTTTCGATCATGAGGGCAGAAGAAAGATATTGGAGTGACCTGCGGTTGCTGAAGGAAACGGTAAGAAATGCTCTGAACTGGGCGGAGAGAAATGATTTCTTTTCAGATGCACAAGATTCGACTTCTTGTTTGACTGCAATATTGTATTTTGAGAAGTCGCCAGATATCAAATTCAAGTTTGACGTTGCTATTACCACGAAAAATAAAAACGGGAATTACATGCGCTTGATTCATAACAAAAATGTGTATGCACTGGGCTTGGATCAATACGCATGGAACGAAGTGCCGAACTCTCATCAGGTGAAAGATAAGGCGGATGAAATAAAGGAAGAAGGCTTATGGCAGGAGGTTCGTGACAGGTATCTTGAGAAGAAAAACATGTATCTGTCTCGACAAGATCGTAACCACCCATCCTTTGTGGTGTATGTGGAAGCGGTGAATGAGGTTTATAACAGATATTTCAATAGAGGAGGCGGGTACAATGTGCAATCGATTTTTTGACTATGATGACGGCGACTTCGCCATGAGCATTTCGGATAATATGGCGATGGACTCCGACGGGGATCTCATGTTGCGCATGGGTGATCACATGGCGATGGATATGGACACCGGCGATATTCACATGATCTCATCGTGGCCCAATGACGATGACTAAACATTAGGCAGCAGCTCAACGGGTGCACCGCCATAGACAAGGAAAACATTTTTCAAACCCCAGACAGAAAAACAGCGGGACAGGCCGTAAAGGCTTGTCCCGCTGTCCGTATTTATGGCAGATATTCTTCCGTGACCCGATACCGGCTGATGCCGAAGGCATTGCTCCGTTCCACGACCTCTGCAGGGATTTTGGGCAGATACTTCTTGCTGAAGCTGGTGTCTCCAAAGTAGGCGTCAAAGTTCGCCACCGGAAGGACCACCCATTCGCAATCGTCCTGCCGGTTGGCGAGATAATAGCGGATCAGAGTGCAGACAACCTTGGCTGGAATTTCCTTCGGAAGTACCACATTCACGGTCTCTGTCAGTTCAGGCGGCAGCTCCGGCCCCTCTCTGCGCAGCGGGCCAAGCTCCAGCGCATCAGCAAGAACATCATCAAAGCGCAGCGTCCAGGCACCCTTGGTTTGGGGCGCAAAAATCGGGATCTGATACTGCATCACCTTGCTTCGCCATGCGGCGGCAAACTTTGACTGAATGACCTCCGCATATTTGAGTGAGGTGCTGCGCACCTTTTCCGGGTGCGTCAGCATGAAGTCTGCAGCACAAAGAACATGGCGGAGGAACCAGCCGGTCCCGTCCGCATCCACCAGCTCCGGGAACTCTATGTGCAGCTCCGAAAAATCTGTTTGGAACTGCCACTCCTTGCCCTGTGCACGCTTTCCGTCCTCCGGTACACTGCACCATGCGCAGAGCGCACGGCGGGCGTAGTCGATCCGATCATGCGGATCCTCCGAAATGACCGCTCCGTCTTTACCGTGGAACAGATATCCGCGGGCCAGGATGGTCAAAATCCGAGCCATCCCCTCAAACTCCAGAATCGTGGCAAAAGTGAAGCGGCCCAGCCATGTCGTATCGCTCTTCTTACTGGCGGTATAGGAAACCGTTCCGGTATATGCGCAGAATTCCTCCCATTCGTTAATCATCCCGCACCTCCAGAACATTTTTCTCGATGTACTCCGGCAGCAGATCCCACAGCAGGTCACGCCTGCCGAGAGCCACCACATAACGCACAGCCAAAGTCGGTCTCACGATAGCAGTCAGCAGCTCCCGGCACTCGGCCGTCACCGCGTCACGGTAGCTCCGGGAGGCGGATTTGTCCACGAAGGCTCTCATCATGGCAGTGAAGGCTTTTGAGTCGCTTTCGCGGAACAGCTGCTTTTTCTCCCTGCCGGTGTTCTCGTCCTCCATATCACAGACAATGTCTCCGAGGATGCGGTAGCCGCCGAAGCGGAAATCGGTCAGCAAATCGTATATGTCTTCAAACTCCGACAGCCATTCCCGCAGGAAGCGCTCCCGTGCATCCTCGTCCATGAGGTGCCATGCCTGTTCCCGCATGGCCTGCCGCAGGGCAGATACCTTTTCCGGCGGCAGACCGCCGAACAGGGCGTACAGCTCGTCAGGATCGTATGCATCCTCCTGCCCTCTGGCATACAGAATACGCTCCACATCGCTCTTCCGCTTTTTCTCCTTCACCGGAACGCGGCAGGCCCGGATGCGTGAGAGGCAGGCGTCGTGATCCCGCAGCAGCGCATCTACCGCCGCCAGCTTATCGGAACTCAGCCGCTCCTTCCAGCCCGGCTGCTGAGCGAAGGAAAACAGCTCCTCGTTCTTGGCGGGCTTTGCCTTGATGCGTGGCGTATTCTTTTTCAACTGCTGCGCCAGATACGGCAGACGCTCTACATTGGAGTCCACCTTGCTCCAATCCACCTTTTTGAAAAACACTTTTACCTTGGCCGCATGGGTTGGCTCATACCAGGCACGCCGGGTCTCCATTTCTTCTACCAGCGTTTTATATTTGAGGAAGTCGCTGCGTCTGACGGTCTTATGGGTCAGATACTCATCCAGATCAGGGCGGATACCGCTCTTGGCCGAGTCGATCTCCAGCCCAGTGAGGATGGCCAAGGTTTCCGTCTCCTTCCGGCAGCGCTCCCGCTCCTCGGCGTCGGAGTTTTCGTTGTAGGCAATGATGCTGCGGTTCAGCGCGGCATTACAGATCTGGCCGACGCGGGAGGAGAAGGTGCTGCGGACGGTTTCAAACCGGGCTTCCCAGTCATCGGCGCTGCGGATCTGGGGCTGAGCCGTGGGGATCATCAGCAGCGGCAGATTGTGCGACCGGGAAAATATGCTCCGCAGCCGCGGAGGATCGTGGTGGATGTTTCGTTTCACGCATTCGTTCAAAATGGGATCGCTGATCGTCTTGATCATATCGCCGTCGTAGTCGGCCCCGCCCAAACGCTCCGCGGCGAGTGAAGTGTAACCGACCATAACAACATCTGTCAGATGGCTGAGATATTGATCATATAGATATCCTCTCTCTTTGAGAGGATAAAGCTGCATCTCTTCGTTCCGGGCAATATGCGGATTGCGCAGCAGCGTGCAGACATGACCGGGCTCATAAACCGCACCCGGAGCAAAGAAATTCTCACGGCCCAACTCCTGCACCCAACGAAAATCGATAAAGTCGTTCGTCTTTTTGCTTGTTCCGGTTCTTGTAACAGGCAGACAGTCCAAAAAGTCCAGAAAATCCCCGGAAAGGTAACGATTGTCTCCCGCCACGATCAACCGGCCAACGGCGTACTGCTCTGCGATCTTGTCCGCTTCGTCCTCTAATCGCTTGGCGTAGATTGGTTCGTTGATGAAGTACGGATTCTTTTTCAGTACAGCGGCAAGAATCTGGTCTTTGCCCTGATGCCGTTCCCACCAGCTGACCCGTTTAAACTTCTCCTGAAAATAATTCTGCCGGAACGATTCATCGGCGCAGAAGTTGTAATACGCCAGCTCCGTCTGCTTGGTGAGCCAATTTCGCTCGTCTGTCTCCGGGCTGTGATCCCAGCCGTCCGGCAGATCGGCGGGACGGAACTCATCCGCCTTGAGTGACACCGTGTTCAAAAACTGATAGTTCAGTTCCGTTGTTTTCTCCGGCTTTTCCTTGCTGACATTTGTGATGTACAGTGCGTGGCGGTACTTTCGGAACACCGCCCAGTAGTCCTCCCAGCTCATGCCGCTTCCGTTCAGCCAGCCGTAGCCCTTGAACATACTCTTGGTGAGGATGATATCGACCTTCTGGATCGGATGCTGCACGCCCCACAGATCGGTGATGGTGTCTGCGCCACTGCGGTCAAGATAATCCTTGAAGTCCACCTCGTGCAGCATACCTTTCACATATGGCATACGAATTTGAAATGAGGTGTGGACTTTCTTGCCGCACAGCTTCTCGTCAACAATGCGGGCATATTGTTTGGAGATCAGCCCTTCGCCGTCGAAGCAGGTGACCTCGACGGCGGCCATCATCTCCACCCGATGATATTTGCGGGTGCTGTTCTGCGTCCCGTCGTCCTCCACCGTGATCACCTCTGTGGGCGGGGGCGTTCGTACCGGATTGTCGACGACCACCACCCGGTGGGGCCGGTCAATGCCGATGCCGTCAATGCGAATACCGCTGGATAGCATTAAACCATTGTAGGCGTAGAGCTTGCTGAGCTGGCAGTCCCCGATGGTCATATCCATCATGATGCGGCGGCGCACCGCATCATAAAAATCTTCCCGGATGAAGGACAGCCGCGCCTGCCGGCTCATGCTGCCCGAACGCTCAAAGGCGAGGTAGCGATGCGGCCCGGAGCCAAAATCCAGGCTCACGCCCTCGGGACGAAACAGGGCCTTGGCCTTCTCCTGCCGAATCAGGTGTTTCTTCCTGGCACCGCTCCGGTCAAAGATGCCGGAAAAGTCCATATAGAAAATAATGTCCGAGAGATCCGTCACCAGCTGCCCGCCGGTTGCTCCGGTGAAGGTGTCACCATGCAGCACGCACATGATTTGATAGAACAGTGCGTTATCGTCCTGCTCGTGAGGCGCGGAAAGTGATTTGCATTTCTCTGTTTCGGCGGCGCTGAGACGGAAGGCGTATGCACCCTCCTGCTGCCTTCCGTAGCTGATCACGGCTCTGGCGGACAGTTCGTAGATCCTGTATTTCACCAACGGCATCGGCTCACCTCCTCATGCTTCTATTCTATCATGAGGTTCCAAATTTGCAATATGGATACTGCTCCCACTTTTTCAGTGGGAGCTTTTTGCTTGCAGCTCTCAACAAATAATTATAAAGGAGGAATCCAATGCAAGAATCCACATTCACCAACTATTACCAGCTGCCGCTGTTCCTCAACGCGAACACGGTGGCGCAGGTGCTGGGCGTGTCCATCTCCAGCGCCTACGAGCTCATGCACGAAACGGGCTTTCCCGCGCTGCGGATCGGAAACCGCATCGTGGTGCCCAAAGAAAAGTTCCGTCAGTGGGTGGACGCGCAGGCAGGAGGTGATGCCTGATGTTCCAGCGCTGGCCTAAGCGAGATCCGAACAAGCATTACTATCTTGTCCCCAACGAGGTGTTCAACCTCGGTCTCAGCTCTCATGAGATTGCCGTCTACAATTATCTTCTGCGCTGCGAGGATCGCAGAACCTACCAGTGTCATCCAAGCTACCGTACCATCGGCCGGGCGGTGCAGCTAAGCGAAAACACCGTGCGGAAGTATGTGGCCGGTCTGGAAGAGAAGGGGCTCATCCGTACCGAGCCCAGCACCATCATCACGAAGGACGGCCGCGTGCGCAACGGAAGTCTCATCTACACCATCCGCCCCATTCAGGAAGCGCTGGAGCTGAACTATCAGCGGCAGTTCCTACAGGTGGAGCGTGACATGGAACGGGCAAAGGCAGAAAAGCGGCTGGCCGAGTTGAATCGACAGAACGAGAAAAAGGAGGAAAGTGCATGATGCAGCAGCTTGCAAACTTTATCGTAGACCATGACCCGATGATGGTCCTACGGCGCACACACGACACGGTGCGCTACATCCGGTGGGCGTGGAATAAGGATCATGATGCCGACCCCATTGATGAAGAGGAGCTTCGCCTGTTCCTCTGCGATGAACGCCGCGGCAATCTGACCGATGAGCAAAAATCCATTGCCCGTCGAGGCAGAGATGAGATGCGAAGTGTCTACAGCACTGCGGTGCTCCGCATGCTGCTATGCAACGAAATGATGTTCCGCAGTATGGTGCCGGACATCAGTACCTACCGCAGCGTGTTTTGCTCGGAGGGAGGTGATGCGCCATGGATGATCGACCGGGCGGGATGACCGAAAATCAGACCGATTTGCCGCCGACGAAAGAGAAGCAGGAGAAAGCCCTGACGCTTTTCTGCGTCAAGGCGAGCCACAACTGCCCGCAGTGCGGGCAGTTTCAGGGCTTTTAATCGACGCTGTTTCGCCGTGGAAAATCATAAGATGACGCTATTTTTGTGAAATACAGGTGAAAGACCAGTGTTTTCGAGAAAACAAATGACGCTTATCAGAAAAAATGAAAGGATTTGAAGCTATGAGTGATAGAAAAAGACACACGATCTGGATCGATGAACGAATCTGGGAGGATGTACTGAGCCACTATAAAAGTGACAACTGCTCCACGCAAAATGAGTTCGTGGAGAACGCGCTGCGATTCTACATTGGGTACCTGAACACACAGAATGCTGGCGCATTCCTGCCACAAGCCATCTCCTCCATGATGATCGGTACGATGGACAACTATGCGCGCCGTGTTGGTTCGCAGCTCTACAAGCTGGCTGTGGAGCAGAACCTATGCAATCATATTTTGGCCGAGGACACCGATATGGACGCACGTGACTATCAGCTTCTGCGCGGTCGGAGTGTCCGTGAGGTGCAGAGCACCAATGGAAGGATATCCTTCAAGGAAGCTCTCGACTTCCAGAAGACGGTCTAAATCTATCAAAAAAACCAATAGCTATTTCCGCAAAAGTGTGGTAGTTGTTTGTGTTGCAAAAAAGAAATCTCAGTCAAAGGAAGTGAAATACATGGCAAAACGAAGACCGGCCGGTGACGGCATGGTGCGAAAGCGTGACGATGGACGCTGGGAGGGCCGCATCGTCATTGGCCGCAAGGAAAATGGCGAGCCGCTGTTCCGTCATGTCTATGCCAAGACGCAAAAGGCATTGCTGGACAAGCTCCACCAGAATATCGAGTGCTACCGGGATGTGGAGCTGACCGAGGACAGCCGCATGACCTTGGGCGAGTGGCTGGATCGCTGGCTCGCAGAGTACAAGGCAGGCACGGTGCGCCCCGGTACGCTCAAAAACTATCGTTGCTACATCGAATACTACATCAAGCCGCAGCTGGGCGACAAGCAGATCTCCCTCATCTCCCAGCAGGACATCCAGCGGATGTACCACCGCCTGAAAACGGAGGGGCGCATCCACGAGCATCCCGAAATGGATCATCAGCTCTCGGACTCCATGATTCGCCACATCCACTCCACGCTTCACGCCGCGCTGAAAGACGCGGTGCAGGCGCACGTCATTCCCAGGAATCCTACTGAAGGGACGACCGCACCCAAGCCCAATTACAAACCCAAGCGCATCCTCACTCGTGCGGAGCTGGATGCCTTCCTCGCAGTGGTGGAGCAGGACGAGGTATGGCGGGACTTCTTCCAAACAGAACTGATGACCGGCCTGCGCCGCGGCGAGATCTGCGGTCTGCAATGGAGCGACTTCGACGAGGAGGGCGGCACGCTGAAGGTGTGCCGTACCCTCCACAGCCAGCGGAAGGGTGAGTACACTGTCGGCGAGACAAAAACCAATCAGGGCATGCGCACCATCATCCTGCCGCACAGCGTGACTGAAATCCTGCGACGGCGCAAAGTGGACGCCATCAGCCAATGGATCTTCCCAGACCCGGTGAAGCCGGAAGACCCTGTTGACCCCAATTCGGCCTATCGCCACATGAAGACGCTGCTCCAGCGGGCGGGGCTGCCCAGTATCCGCTTTCATGATCTGCGCCATACCTTCGCCACCCACGCTCTCACCAGCGGCGTGGATGCCAAAACGCTGTCCGGTATCCTGGGCCATACCAACGCATCCTTCACACTGGACACCTACACCCATGTCACAACCGATATGCAGAAGACAGCCTCTGGCATCGTGGGCGGCTTCATGGAGGACATCTTCGGAAAGGAGTTGAAACCGTGGCAAGAAAGCGAAAAGCCGGAGACGGAACCGTAAGACAGCGCAAAGATGGGCGCTGGGAGGGACGCATCGTCATCGGCTACGATGATAACGGCTATCCCAAGACGAAAAATGTCCTCGCCACAACCAAGAAAGAGTGCGTCGAGAAGCTCCAAAAGCTCAAGGAGGAATGCGGCGGACTGAAGCCTGAAAAGGTTCGACCCGAGATGGCCTTCGGGGAATGGCTGACATACTGGTATGAGAATCACTCCAGGCCCAAGATCCGCCCCACCACGCAGGAAACCTACGAGGGCCGCATACGCCTGCACATCATTCCGGAGATCGGCAGCATCCCGCTGAACAAGCTGACGCAGAATGACCTGCAGCAGTTCTATGGTCGGCTCAAGAAAAGTGGCCGGAAGCGCTTCACCGACAAGTACGGCGAAGGGCTGTCCGACCGGATGGTGCGTATGTGTCACACCACCTGCCGCTCAGCACTGGAGAAGGCGGTGCAGGATGGGCTAATCCGCGTGAACCCCGCCATCGGCTGCAAGCTGCCGCCGAAAAAGGCGCGGGAGATGCAGGTACTGACGCGGGAGGAGTTGCAGCGGTTTCTTATCCAAGCGAAGTTTGAAGGCTACTACGAAGTGTTCCTTCTGGACTTGGCAACCGGTCTGCGCCGGGGTGAGCTCATGGCGCTGCAGTGGGATGACCTGAACTTCAAAACCGGCGTGCTGAATGTGAACAAACAGGTCTACGATGTGCGCGGTCAGCTTCAGATCAGTACGCCCAAGACGAAGAACTCCATCCGCAAGATCGTTCTGCCGCCCACCGTGGTGGCGGTGCTGCGGGAGTACAAAAAGACGGTGGACTCTCGATGGATGTTCCCGTCCCCGGTGAAGGAGGACTGCCCCATCACCCCCGGCGTAGTGCGCCGCAGACTGCAGTTCATCTTAGAACACGCAGGATGCAAGCATGTGCGCTTCCACGACCTGCGCCACACTTTCGCAACGCTGGCGCTGGAAAACGGTATGGATGTGAAAACGCTCTCCGCCATGCTGGGCCATGTGTCGGCGGCCACCACACTGGACATCTATACCCACATCACCGACGATATGCGGCTCACAGCCGCCGCTAACATCGACCGTGGCATCGGCCAA
>OGPH01000341.1_pt1 | contig 51458 bp, 68 predicted proteins | sample 1552891 | NCBI WGS metagenome assembly OGPH01 (sample SAMEA2580272, study PRJEB22360) | human gut metagenome | biome: human gut; feature: human-associated habitat; material: faeces | place: Denmark | collected 2008/2010 | reverse complement strand
TGCCTAAGTGATGCCCGGTTTACAGAACCTCCCACTTGTGAAAGTGTGGAGAGCAGTCAGAAAGAGCTTTATTCTTCATCACATTTCCAAAGATAAAATCATCCCGAAGCGTTAAATCTTCAAACTTTTTTGAATGGTATCCCATGATAGTCCTTTCTTTAAGGACAAAGAACTATCCATCCTTTATCCTTATTATGCGAATTTTTTTAGCTTTATGCAACCGTCCGTCTCTCAATTTCTATCCCCTGGATCAGCAGCCTCTTGCTGGTTCCAGCCGAGCCATAGCAGGTGGAAAGCGTCACGATAGGACTGCTCTCTTCCATCGCCGTCTCCTCCTCTTCCGTAAACGGTACATAACCGTCCATGCTTCCGAGTTCGAGTACAGCCGACAGATATTGCTGGTAAGCATCGTCCGTCAAGGGGATAGAATACATTTCGCTGTCGTGTTCCACTACATATGCAGCAATAACACGATAACGGATCGCTTCCCCATCCTTTGTCCATATGTAAAAATATGGATTCTTCGCTTCGTCAGGTTTCCGGAACACGTTCTTCAGCTGTCCGAACATACTCCCATCCTTCATGTTGTGGCCGTAAATGAATGTATTCATATACCGAAATGCCTCATCGGCATCGTAGGGCATGAATACGCAGCCAGCGGAATTTTCCGTACCTTCAAACGTCGTCTTCAGATACTTGTTCACTTCATCGGCGCTCTCCTGTACCACCGGATAGCTGATCTCAGCATCTTCATAGTACAGCCAAGCCACAAAATCCGGATTTTTGGCAAGCAGCCCTTCAATATCAATCTCCAGATCCGGGAATGGATCTGTTTCTGTGGGTTCTTCTTCCGCATCTTCCTTCGGCTGGATCGCGGATACATAACTCTCCCGTGCCCGGTCATATTCCTCTCTGGAGATATACCTTTCCCGCAGGATAGAGATGATCTGCCACGCCGAAAAGCCGATCAGAGCTACAGCAGCTAAGATAAAGAGAACCATTAATATTTTCCTTTTCATTCCATTTCCTCCTCTTTCTGCTGCTCCTGCAGCACAGTCATTACAAGTTTCGGGAAACCGAACAGCACCATCTGTTCATCAGAAAGTCCCAGCTCCTGCAAGGTCTTCCTGGCATCCCCATAATCCTTTTCCATACTGGTCACATGGGAAACTATCCCACAGAGCAGCCTGGACATTTCTTCCTGATTCATCAAAACTCCTTTCTTCCACCGTCCTGGTGGATTTTAATGATTTTCAACTATTACGGAAGAAATATGATAGATATATGGATGTGACAGAAATTGGATTGACGAGGAAATCCCACAATAATACTTATTAAAAATGAAGCCTTCCAAACCTGCATGGTCCAGAAAGCTTCACTTTTTAAATTTTACCAAGTCATTACCGTTGTTCCACCATCATTTAATTCACAAAGCAAATGTTGTATTGCAGAATAAACAGATGAATTCAAAATCATAAGCTCCATAAATCGTTTCTGTACCTGTTTTTTAGAAAGCGGCCCATCGTACTTAATATGTATAACCGGAACATTAGTGCCGTCTACTTTTAGAACAATTGAATAGTCAGGCAAACGATCCAGTTCATGTTTATAATTTGCTGCCGCCCTTCGTACAAATTCATACAACACAGATTTCCTGGGGATATTCTTTCCCTCTGCTGCAATCTGGATTGTGTATTCAAAATCGTAGCAGCTGATATCCTGCTTCTTCTGCAGCTTTTCATTCATGTGAACGAGAGTAATTGCATCAATAGCTGCATAATCCTCTTTTCTTGCCGGTGCGGCATCTATGTACTCCGGATGGTGTTCCGGAGCCATTGCTTTTCTGGCAAGATCATAGCAGAAAGCATCACCTTTCGAGCATTCGAAAATTGCATCATTTACTGTTTTGTTTTTCATATTTTTATATCCTTTTTTATGCAAAGCAGATCTTTGTTGTCTGGTCGTTTACATACTCCAATGCCAAACCATTCTGCTGTACAGCAGCGAGGCATATTTCCGGCGTTTTCTCATCCACATATTTAAGAGCACAGCCATCCTGCTGTACTGCTTCAAGGCAAATTTCCGGAGTCTGTTCTCTTACATGGTTAAGAGCACAGGCATCCTGTCGCACTGCTATGAGGCATATTTCTGGTGTCTGATCTCTTACGTACATAAGTGCGCATCCATTCTGTTTCACAGCTGCGATGCAAATCTCCGATGTTCGGTCTTTTACATACTCAAGTGCCATCCCATTCTCTCGTACTGCTGTGAGACAAATTTCCGCAGTTTGTTCCTTTACATACTCAAGAGCCAACCCACTCCGTTTCACTGCTTTAAGGCAGATTTCCGGGGTCTGTTCTTTTACATACTTAAGCGCTTCTCCGGCCACGCATACTGCTGCAAAGCAAAATTCTGGCGTCTGTTCTTTTACATACTTAAGTGCTGCCCCATCCTCCCATACTGCTTCGATGCAGATTTCTGGAGTCTGTTCTTCTACATACTCAAGTGCTGCCCCATCTCTTTGTACTGCTGCAAGGCAAATTTCCAGGGTCTGCTCTTTTACGTACTTAAGTACCCTTCCATCCTCCTGTACTGCCGCGAGACAGATTTCCGGGGTTTGCTCTTTTACATACCTGAGAGCCCTTCCATTTTTTTGTACTGCCGCAAGGCAGATCTCTGGAGTTTGCTCTTTTACGTATTCAAGAGCCAATCCATCCTGTTTTACAGCCGCAAGGCAAATTTCTGGAGTCTGTTCTTTTACATATTCAAGTCTTGATCCATTCCCCTGTACTGCAGCGATGCAGATTTCCGGATCCTTAACATACCTAATGGCCCATATACACTGATTTATTGCTGCAAGGCAGATTTCAGTGGTCTGTTCTTTTAAATAGTCAAGAGCCATCACATTGCCCTGTACTGCTGCAAGGCAGATTTCTGGCGTTTGCTCCTCCACATATTTAAGAGCACAGCCACTCCGTTTCACAGCAGCAAGACAGATTTCCGGAGTCTGCTCCTTTACATATTCAAGAGCCAACCCATTTTCCTGTACTGCCGCAAGACAAATCTCTGGCGTCTGCTCATTCACATACTTGAGATTCAAACCATTCTGTTTCACTTTTTCCAATTCTGTCATACTTTACTTCCTCATTAATATGATTATCAGTTGTTGCGGAAGGAATATTTTTCATCCCGGTCCGTTCAGCATTTGAATTCCACAATATAATTAAGTACAACCGCAGCTTCGTCATACACGACGATCTCATCTGCGCGAAGGTTTCTCCCCGCATGAGCGTGAAGGCTGCTGCATCCGCGGGATTCCATTTCCCGCTTCCAGTCCACATTTTCCCTCCAAGCACTGACATCGTACTGTCTGCCATACGCCACAGCGTAAAGGCCCATGATTGACACATCCGATTTCAGCCTCGTCCATTTCCCGTTGCTGGTATATCCCCAGCTCTTCATTGATGAAGGGGCGAAATATATGCCCTTTCCGAACATTTTTGCCGTAATCACTGCATTCTGATTGAGCATCAGCGAATTCCGTATGATACTCATCCAGTTTTCGTTACGGGAACCGTGCCACAACTGCTTCACTCTGGAAATCCCGTTTTCTTTCAGATAGGCATTGAACAGCTTATTCTGCTCCGCAGGTATCACCCGGTAGACGTTTTTGACTTTGGGCCGCAGGCTTGGATTAAGTGTCCTCAGTGCTTCCGCTTTCTGCTTCTCTGTTGCATCGTACACTTCAATTCCGAAATCGCTGAAATCCCCAATTGGCTGGGAGATTCCTGCACCTAATGTGCCTTCCATGGCAGTAATCAGATCCTCTTCCCGCTCTATAATCCTGGGAAAATCACTTCCGCCTTTAGCCAGGGCTTTTTTTACACCGGTTCCGTCTCCGGTTGGAACCGGGCGCTGTAGGACAGCCATTAGACGGAGGAGCGTTGTATTGAATTCTTCAACTGTTCCGGAATTTCTCATCTGTTCCAGATACCTCTTTGCCGCGCTGATGATTTCAGCAGTTACCGGAACCTGGACCTTTGCATTGCGCACTGCCTTTTGGGCAAGCTGCATCAGAAGAGCATAGAGCCTTCCGGATGCCGTTTCTGGATGTCCTGTTCTGCTGCCCAGGGGGATATTGTCTTTATTGGCAAATTGGGATTGGAGATAAACATCGGAATCATCGACGTACCCTTTCCCGATTTTCTCAAAGTATTTCGCCCAGAATACAGAGATAGGATAGACGTAGGAGCGTTCCCCGAAAAGTTGCCCCTTTTCTGTTCCCATACACCCATACGAAGCGACAAACTCGTTTCCTTTGGGCGTCATATGGTAAAATTTATAGGAATTCTTTTCCGGAATAATGCAGGTCAGATATTTCTCCCCATACCCCTGGTTATAAAGTGCAGGAAGCGTATTCTCTATCTCGTTCACAACCTGCGTACCGCTCCGGATGCCTACTGAATAGACAACATACCCGTCGGGGATTTCAATTCGCACAGTCCCTTTTCCGTGTTCTTCAGCTGCTATCCTTTTCGCCACATCCGTGTAAAAACTTGCTGGGGTAGAATCAAATTTCTTTTTACCCGTGATTGAACTTTCGTACAAAACTTCCATGATTTTCTCCTTTTTTGAAGTCTTTCATCAGTTACAGGTGAAATATGAATTTCCATGGACATGGTAAAAATCATCCTACGCTGGATGGAATGTCTGCCGCCATCAGCAGGAAGGCCTGTCTCTGGATTACAAAAAGCCCCGCATCATCTGCGGGGCTGACTAAGGTATGTGCAAATTCAGGCAGTCAGGCGTTTTCAGTTGAGATACCTGCGTTCGAAATCTGCTGCAGGAACCGGTTTCCCCAAAAGGTATCCTTGGATCACTTCCACCTTTGCAAGCCTGACAGCTTCATACTGTTCTTCCGTTTCAATCCCTTCCTGGCACACCTCAGCCCCTACGCCATGGGCAAGGAGGCTTATTGCGGCAAGGAACGGATCATCTTTCCCGTTCCCGGGCTCCGGTACAAACTGCCTCGCAACCTTGACCATATGGAACTGATGAGCCTTCAGCGCCATGATCCCGGCACTTCCCGTCCCGAAATCATCAATCGCCACTCTCATCCCAGCCGTCTGGAACCGCCCAAGGGTTGCCAGGGCTTCATCGGAAGAGCTGATGTCATATGTTTCCGTGATCTCCAGGATGACGTTTTCTTTCGGCAGCCCGACTTCCTCCAAGATAGACGCCATATAGTCCGTCACGTCGGGATCGACAAACTGGTATCCTGACATGTTGATCGACATCTGGAAGCCAGGGTTCATTTCTGCCCAGCGCTTCCCCTGTTCTGCCGCTTTTCGGAACACCCAGCGTCCAAACGGGATGATCAGCCCGGTCTCTTCCATAACGGGTATGAACTTATCCGGAGGAACGACGCCATATCCCCTGCAGGAGAACCTGGCGAGAGCCTCCGCTCCATACAGGCTGCCATCTACTGCCCGGAACTGCGGCTGGAACTCCAGACGGAACCCGTCAAATCCATTGTTTACTTTATCTTTCAAAATTGTTTCTAATGATTCCATAGTTTCGCTCCCTTCCCTGTTATGGCTTATAATGAAAATATGCTTCCAGAAGCCCAAAATAAGAAGGCGCCGTGGACAGCGCCTTCCCAATCTTATCGTTTACAGTCTTTTCTTCAGGTCATCCCTGATATGCAATAGCCAGCCTCTTCTCCTTTGCGTCATAATGGTAGACGCCATACGAAAGGATCTCTTCTGGATCTAATGCTATCCGGTTCACATACCGTACTGTTGGCGCATAGTCCGATGCCTTCATAATCCCTCCTACCGGTACAGCGATCCACTCATGAACAGAGCTTGGCAGGAGATAATAGTCCCCGCCGAGCCTACGGCTGAGCTCTTCCTGGTTTTCAGGGGAAGCTATCACGGATGCGCCATAAAACTTCAGCTTATTTGTCACAGTAACCGGTCTGTTGTACGGTTCAAAAAGGCCTGAGCAATCCTCTTCGTCATCATCCTCGGCCATATCTTCGGGGGACATACCCATCAATTCCTGGATTGGTAAAATGTCAAGCCCTGATATCTTCCTACTGCTCTTCCAGGTATCCGAAAAAAGCTGGCTTTTGCTGATCCTCCATTCTTCCAGCCGTTGGTTCGTGATCTGGATCAGACCATTCCGATCTTCGTTTATCTGAACGAAGCAACACGGGACAAGGATCAGGTCCAGGAAAGGTTCGTAGGGGCAGCTTTCCATCACCGTTGCGTTCCGCTTCCGGTTAAGCAGCTTGAAAAAGAGCTGTTTCCGGGCCTTATCGTAGTCATACAGAAAATCCATGTTGATATACGAGATTCTGACCTTTTTTATATGTTCGATAAGAACAAGCACGATCTCACCAAGGGATGCGCCATCCAGATATTGTTCGTACATTTTTTCAGCGTAAACCGTAACACCGGTATTGTCCCCCTTCATAACCAGGCTGATGCCCGTCATTTCGGAGTCGTTGTTTTGGGGGATCTTCCGTACTATGACATCGCAGCGGTCACTATAAAAGTCCTTCAGGGCCTCTACCAGTTTGTCTCTGAATGTGTCAAAATCATAAGTCATCGTTTTATCCATAATCTTCTCCTTATCTGGAAGACGCAGGCATATTCCTGCCTGCGTCCCGTTTTATTCCTGTATGCCGTTCCGGATAATATCTAGGAAAACAGCACTCTCCTCATGTGACAGCCCGTTCCCTTCCGGGTCTTCCAGGCATTCCGTGATACGGCGAACTGCCCATATGACACCATGGTCACGGAACATTTCACCAATGCTGTTATACGTTGTGTCAGAAAAATAGAATGAGGACTCACCTATCCTGCAGCAGACATCCGTACAGCCATACTTCAGCCCTTCTTCCCCATCAATGAGCTGTATGGTATTGGCACGGAATCCCTTCCATACCAGCGCAAACAGAGGAAACTCATTGCTCGGATTCTCATCATCCGCAAGGTAATCCAGCAGGCCGCTCAGCATCTGCATCCCCGACAGCTTCCCATCAAGGGAAACCCCGGATATCGCAGTATCTCTGTCTGGAGCATGTTTCTCCCCCGATTTCAGCCAGTTGAATACGGCCAAAGCCCGGTTAAAGGAGACGGTTATCCGCCTCCGTCCGAGGGTATAGAAAGAAAAGCGGATCTTCATTTTCTCACTCCTCCCCGCTGCATCCAAGCTCACGCAGACACTCTTTCCTGAGGTTTTCATCCAGGTTTTCCGAGGAAGTTTTCAACACCCGGGCAATTTCACCCGCTGTTCTTGTACAGCTGTAATCATCATAGAATTTGTCCATATCTGTATAAGGGACATCCGTAAACGGGAATACCGTTTCTCCGATCTTACAACAAACTAACGCCTTGCTGTCGTTTCCTTTTTCCTTTCCGAATACGATGGATACAAGTCCGCTATGCATCCCCCTAAAAATTTTTTCGACCAGGGTACTCGTATGTTTTCTGTTTGCTTCCAGCACGGCAATGGTATTGATCGTTGCAGCAATCACTTCCGGATAACTCTGGGAAGACACCAGGTACCCTCTCCAACTCCGGTTTGTGTTATTGATTCCATTATCAACCTTGATTCCGATACCATTCCATCCATGAAGCCCGTAATGGGTACTGTCATCTATCAGCACATAATATGGCCTCACCCCTCCTTCAAGGGGGATCGCATTCTTGTCCTTGTTTTCGTAAGGGATAAAGAATCTGTTTTCCTTTTTGATCTGTGGGAAGTGCCGGTCAAGCCAGATGTTTTTATCCTCGACTGCCGTAGTCCCGGATATCACCTTGGAGGTGATGTACACGGGATGCCCCATATCCATGAGCTTCTTTGCCGCCTGGATCATGCTCCCCATAGGCCTGCGATGCTGGAAATACCCGGGAGCCATCACCTCATCAATATGTGCAGCAGTTCCCCATTCAGCCAGGGTTCCATCCATATCGAAGAAAATGGGTACCTCCTGGTTATCCAGTGCCTTCTCTGAAAAAAATCTCCTGATCAGCACATCAAGGAAGTTCAGCCCATCGCGGTAGACCCGCTCCGGCAATGTCTTACCGAATACGTTCGCATAAGTGAACACATCAGGGATCAGCCCATTTTCCACCGCTTCAAAAAAAGAGGATCTGTCCGGGAAAGAAAAATGCTCCTCTTTCCCATTTACATTTGCCTTGAGAATAATTCCTTTTTCCATATTTCTCCTTTCTTTTCCTGCATTTTAAGAATTTTCAACTGTTACAATGGAAATATGGAAAATACGGGGGCTTGTAAAACATGAGTCAGTCATCTCCAAAGCATTCGATTGTTTTCGGAAAGCTTTTTTCAGCCGAAGTCCATCCCCAATCCCAAGCCGGTAGAAAAAAGCTTCGTTTTCGGCTTCCGTTTCGAAAAAGAGATTGGCATAATTTTTGAGCTCGCTTATCTGATCATCCGGTAAGGCAGCCGCTATCCGGTCATATGCCTGTTGCAGGTGTTCGTCCCGTATCTTTTTTCTGTCTTCCGGATCATCTGAATTCCATTTTGCATATTGATCCTGCATCCGTTTCTGGATCATTTCGTTAACCATCTTCCCCAATCCATCCATCTGTACCTCCTCCGTCTTAATGTTTTCCCAGTTTTTCCCCTTCAACGTCTATGCCAATTGTTACCCCTGACCTTCTGTCCTTATCCAGTCCGCCGCCCATATGTGTGACATTGCTCTTCAGAAAACAGGCTCGAAAAATGGAATCCTCCCCATACTTGGCACGGATCTGGTCCACTGTCCTGTCCAGTTTTTCCAGCCGGTCATATTTGTGCATATCGAAGAGATTGTATTGCCTGATGCCATCTTTCTGTACCCCGGAAGTGTGGACGCCAATCTGTCGCAGCGGCGTAATGCCATCCCACAGCCTGTGGAAAACTTCGCAGGCAGCGGTAAATATCTCTTCCGTTACGTCCGTCGAGGACATAAGCTGCAGTTGTTTGCCTCCATACTCGAACTGGTATGTGGTGATATGCACACTGACAACTGAAATCCTGACATGGTCCTCCCTGAGCCTTGCGCCTACTGTTTCACACAGCGAAAGGATTAAGTGTCTGGCGTATTCTTCTGTCACCACATCTACCGGCGCTGTCATGCTGTTTCCGTACCCCTTGTTTGCTTCATGGGTAAAAACATATGGTTCCAGGTCACTGCCCCAGGCATAGCCCTGGACAATCCGGCCTGCCTTTTTCAGGTTTGCAGAGATCATCTTTTCATCCGCCTGTGCCAGCTCCCCGATCGTCCGTATCCCCATACCATGGAGCTTTGCTTCCGTTGCCCTCCCCACAAAGAACAGGTCAGCCACCGGCAGCGGCCACATCTTTTTTTCGATTTCGTCGGGGAACAGCGTATGGACTTTATCCGGTTTGGAAAAATCCCCTGCCATTTTCGAAAGCAGGAAATTCGTGGAAACACCGATATTTACCGTAAAACCCAGTTCCTCTTTGATCCTGTCCTTCAGATGATGCGCAAAAGCTGTCATCTGTCCGCGGCCATACAGATACTCATCGTAACCGTCAAAAACTGCCCACGCCTCATCAATACTGTATTGGATCACTTGGTCTGTATACTGTTTCAGCAGTCTGATAAAGGCGCGGGATGCCCTGACATACAGGGTATAATCTGGAGGGATGACCTCCAGGAATGGGCATTTCTTTAGGGCGTTCACGATTGGTTCCCCTGTTGTTATCCCATATTTTTTCGCAGGGGTACTCTTGGCCAATACAATCCCATGGCGTTTCTCCTGGTCCCCGCCGACAATGGACGGCACCGTCCGCAGGTCTGTCTTTTCCCCCAGGAATTGTACCCTGTAGGCAGCGCTCCAGGAAAGAAAGGCGCTGTTCGCATCAATATGGAATACATATTTTCCCATTTACAGGAGCTGGGCGACACGCCATCTCTGGGATTCCAGATTCCAGCGCAGTTCAACTGCCCGCATCAAGTCATCAATCTGGATGCGGCAGACAAACTGCTTTTCCCGGATCCCCACATAGTTCTTTTCCCCGCGGCTGACAATATCGTGGATCCGGTAAGTATGGATCTGATGGTCCGGGGATTCCATCCGGATCCAATATGGTGTGATCCTCCCGTCCCTGTCAGTAAGTGCCATGACCTGTATGGGGATATCCATGCTCAATCCAGAATCTATAACTGACTTGTCTCCCAACGCTGCCACCTCCTTACTTTGTAAACATATGTTCGATTTCCTTTATAATAGCAAACATGCGTTCGTGTGTAAAGAGCCAATTTTGTCCAAAAAAGAATTGGATGATGCACTGGGTGTTGTGCCGTGATAAAATATCCTTGAACTGGACATAGGGAGGAATGGATATGCCTGATCTGCAAAGATTTGTTGAAGCGCAAGAACACAGCTTTTCCAGAGCACTGAAGGAGATAAGAAACGGGAGGAAGCAAAGCCACTGGATGTGGTATGGTTTCCCACAGATACAGGGGCTTGGTCATAGCCCTGCTGCACTGAGATATGCAATACAGGATATTCAGGAGGCTAAGGACTATCTCCATGATGCCATCCTTGGCCCCAGGCTGGAGGAAATCTGCGGAGCTGCATTGGAAGTGGAATGCAGTGACCCAGGCATTGTGTTTGGATACCCGGATGATCTGAAACTGCGGTCCTCCATGACACTTTTTGCGGCTGCCGATCCAGGAAATGGGCTGTTTGGAAAAGTATTGGAAAAATATTTTAATGGGGAGCGGGATCAGAAGACATTGGATATCCTGGCATCCCAAGAAAGAAAAGAAATGGATTCCTGACTGCTCTCCACACTTTCACAAGTAGGAGGTTCTGTAAACCGGGCATCACTTAGGCAGTCCCCGCCAGATGGCTGATGCCGGGTGCCTGGGAACCCGCAGGGTTTCCCAGGCGCCGTACTGGAGGCTCCTCCGTTTGTTATAGCCCTGTATACATCCGGGTATTCAAGCTTTAAAGATTAGTGCCCGGGGTTCCCGTGTTTAGGCAGCCCGGAACCCAAAGCTGCGCGGGATCTTTGTTTTCGTGTTACGGATCGCTGCTATGCAGGCGTCATGGTTTTCCAGGAAATGGTCAAATGTTTTTTGGCAGCGCTCCCTGTCCGCATGGGCAAGATCCGAAGCGCTGTTGCTCAAAAGGAAAGGCGTTCCAAAGAAGGGACATACGCTGTCCTTGGCAACCACGACCTGACTACTTCCAACAGCATATTCCAGAAATTCGTGGCAGACTCCCATATCCAGCTTCTTGACAACCAGGCAGCCCGGCTCTCCTGCCTGAACCTGGTTGGGCGGACAAATGCGGCTCACAATCACCGGGACCCGGTGGAATATTTTACCGGGAAGGTTGATAGAACCGTCCCCACGGTAGTGGTCGACCGCGACCCGAACAGCATCCCGGAAGCATTGTCCTTTGGCGCCAGTCTTGTATTGTGCGGGCATACACACAAAGGGCAGTTCTTCCCAGCTACATTCTTTACCTGTCTTGCAAATGGGAATCATTTCTTCTACGGCTGCGAAAAGTTTGGGGATGCTTATGCCGTCATCTCTTCCGGAGCAGGATATTTCCAGCTCCCGGTCAGGATAGGGACGGATAACGAGGTGGTTGAGATACGGCTTTCCTGAACAGGGGCGGGGTGGATTCTGTCATCCTCCAGCCCCCTACATGGCATCGGCGCAGGACAGCTTCAGAACAGGCTTAACTGTTCGTACCCTTCAACGCTTTTGGCTCTTATGAGGGGTTCAAATCGGTATTGCAGGAGCTGGGCTGCCACTTCGTCGGATGACAGCCATGGACCGATATTTTCTTCCGGCAGGATCAGCGGCATGCGGTCGTGAATCCCAACCATACAGCCGTCCGCAGCCTTGGTCAGAATGGAAAATTGATCTCCTTCTTCTGTTTTACGATATATCCCAGCCAGATACAGGGAAACGGAATCTGAGAAAAACTCATACTTCTGTTTGCTTTTTGGTGGCAGCTTTTGCCATTCGTAAAACTTTTTCGCTGGTACAATACATCGATGTCTTTCAAAATCAGAACGAAACATTGGCTTTTCCTGTACGCTTTCTGACCTGGAATTGAAGACTAGACTGTTCCCATATTGGCTGGTATAGCCCCACTTTTGCTGTTCCGCTATGATCCCTTTCGGCGATTGGTGAAGCACGAAAGCATGGTCAGAGGGATGCACATCACCCGTTTTCCATAGTTGCCTGTCTATTTTTTGGACTATCCGTTCAATATCCTTTGCGGTTTCTTCGTCAACGTAAAATCTTCCACACATATTGTCCTCACCATTTTCTGCTCTTAATCCTTGTTATCTCCTACCCTACCAGCCGATCAATGCTCTTTGCATCAGCCTGCGGCAGGATTTTCTTCAGATGGGCTACTATTTTTTCTCTCGACTGCTCCGGGCTCCGCTCATAAACATGATCCATCAAGGAGTGGTATTCCAACAGGATGTCGTAGACCTGCTTATCCTGATATCTGGCAAGCCCATCCTCATACCTGGCGTCGAAGTCGTAGCTGTCCCTCCGGTAGTTCGCAAAGTCAGGGAACCATTCGGCTGAAATGAAGCCGGCTTTGCCGTGGAAAAATTTTCCATAGGCACATCCGGTCATCTGGATCACCGGTCCTTTCCACTCCCACGGCCCATCCAGCTCCGTAAACCATAGTTCCGGCGGCGTATGATCTTCCACAGAAAATCCAGGAATATGGTTCCGCAACAAAGGGAGGAAACCATACTTCTGAACCATTTTTGCGAGATCTGATGGGGAATGAATCATAGTTATATTATCCAATCCCAGTGTTGATTCTTTTGATTGCGGCATAGCATAGTCCCCCTCTATTTCCCGGGCAAAAAGTTTCTTATATATGCAGTATACTTGATTTTTAAGGAAAATGCACTTGCTTTTGCCACAGGGTCTGCAAAACAGCACTTTTTCTTGACGCACATACGAATCAAGAGTAAAATAAAAACAAAATTGCATCTACCATGGAGGATCACATGCCTAGAAAAAAGAAAGAACTAACTGTTACAGCACCCGTTGAGAAAACAGTTAAATCCGAAGAAAAAACTGCTGAACCCGCAGAAAAAGAAATGAAGCCGACTGAAAACCCAGCCACAGTTAAAGCCCTTGCGCAGGAGGAGGCAAAACCTGCAAAAAGAGGCCGCAGGAAGAAAGCCGATGCCAGCCCTGCTGACGAAAAGCCTGCAGAGCCTGCGGAATCAAAAAAGCCTGAAGACGCCGTAAAGCCTGAAGCATCCGGCCAGCCAGCCGATAATTTCATGAATGCCCCCGCCTCAGAAGAACCTCAAAAAGAAGTAGCGCCTGAAACTTCCACATTAGCTCCTGTTGAAACTGCTGATGAGAAGAAGCCGAAAAAGGCTCCGGCTGCCAGAGGACGGAAAAAGGCTGATGGTACCGCGAAAAAGGCATCTCCTGCTACCCCAAAAGCCTCTGCTAAAAAAACAGATACGAAGAAGGAGGCTATGGAGAAGGAAACTGTTGTACCAGAAGTGATCAAGAATGTAACGGTCCAGTTTTCTGGGAAATCCTATTCTACTGAAGATCTCGTTAAAATTGCGAGAGATGTCTGGAAATATGACCTTGGCTTTAAAGAAGACGATTTTAAAAACGTTGATCTATATGTAAAACCGGAGGAAAATACGGTTTACTATGTGATCAATGGAAATGTGACCGGTAATTTCGCTATCTGATTCGGAAAGGAGTCCTGGAATGTCAACATCTTACTATTTGGTAAACAGGAAAAAATATGAGGAATATCAGGCATTCCAGGATTTCTGGGAAAACCGATTAATCCCTCAGGTAAAGGAAAGGATTGAAAACTACTGCTCTTCCGTAGATGGAGAATATGTCAACAACGATACGGCTGAAGATGTGTTGGAGGAGCTGAAGAACAGATGTTCTTTCTGCCCGCTAAGCATGGAAAGTGCTTCGGAACGGGTCGGAGCTTATTCCCCTAGAACCGGGTTCTTTTGGGATAACATGTCCGTAAACGGGATACTGATTTACTCCTTGGAAACTCTTCACAGCTTTCTGGAAGATCATCCTGAGTATTTTCTACAGGACGAATATTCCAAAGAGATTAGCTTTGAGAAATTCTGTGAAGAGACGGAACAAAAGTTTCCTGCGGGTAGAAAGAAAACATTCAACAGAAGGAAATAAGATTCAGTAGCGCACAGGTAATCCTGTGCGTTTCTTTCTTAACACTGTTATAGACGACGAATATTTTCGTAGGAGGAATTCTTTGTGGTACTTTGGACGATACAACCCAGAGAAGTGTATACCTGCATCCAGAATACAGGAAGGTACATATGTGTTCCGGGAAAAACCCCCAATATTCCAGATTTCAGGTATGCTTATGGATGGCTGAACAAAAAGATGAAAGCCAGAGTAGGGGTGCCGCCTGATGGCATCTCCTACCCTGTTTGGGCGTGGCACACATATGATGGGAAACGGAAAAAGCCGGACCTCAGACATAGTGGCTACGAAGAAAAAGGAAAGGAATGCGTTTGCCTCGAAATTGAAGTTCCGGATAAGGATGTAGTCCTCAGCGATTTCGACGGCTGGCATTTTGTCCTGAACCATATTTACCTGAATCCTGACTGCTTTGACGGGGAGACATTTGACCGGGATCAGCAATGGCTTGATTCCTTGTCAGCCGAAGACCGCGAAAAGGCTATTCAATCTTCCTGGGATGCCATTTTTGACATCCGCTGTTGCGAGAATGACTGGGTTTCCTGGGGGAGTTATATCCAGGCAACTTTTTGGGAATTAAGGGCTGAACAGGTACGAAGAGTACAGTTCTTCCGGGCCCGGTGACATCCCGGATAGCCGAACCAGAGTTAACGCAGAAAAACTGGCATACAGAATCTTATTTTATTTTCAAAAAACGCACAGGATTCCCTGTGCGCTTTTCTGTCAAATATTCAATTTGAAATCACCTATCACCAGCCCATCTCTCATCTTCATAGACGCAACCGGATCCGGGGTGAATCCATGTTTAAAGCAAAATGCGGACATTGCTTCTGTCTCAACTGACTGGACACAGATCTGTGAAAGTTCCGTTTTCCTGCAGTAATTCTTCATCCAGTCCAGAATTTCCGTCATAGTACCAGCCCTCTGTTTTTGAAAGCATACCCGTGATACGATAAGGCGGATTCCGGGAAGGACAAGCAGCCTGATTTCTGTTTCCCAGGAAACGTCGTGCAACCATAACCCACGCATCTGAGGGGTATAAACGATCCTTTTTTCCTCTTTTCTTTCCAGTATCCTGGTCAGCTCATTGATATCGTTTTCTGAGAACCAATCCTGCCTCATACAGCTTCCTCCCTATATTCGTGCATCCGGAATACCGACACTTCATAAGCAGTCCGGATTTCCAGCGCCGTATCTGATATTTTTTTTAAATATTTCCGGCTCTGGATCCTCCCTTCAAGGAGAAAATTTTCACCGACCGTTGCCGACGCCATCTGCCGGGCACTCATATCCCAGCATAGGCAGGGGATATAGTCAGACCGCCTGAAGGAACGGTTCACGGCGACGATTATATCAGTAATCTCCCTGCCAAGAGGGGTTTTCCGATAAACCGGCGGCTTACAGATGCATCCTTTCAGCCTGATCCAGTTGTTGTCCGTCCCGTAGGCAATGTTTTCTGCTGCATCCGGAAATTCAACGTTCCAGGCATACAGATACAGGATAAGACGTCTTTTCACCCCATCAGAAAAATTGCGGGAGCGGAGCTGTCCTGAAACTTTAACATATAGCCCGTCATGTAGCAGCCTAAAACAATCATAATTGTCAGGGATTGTCACGGGAAGGATGTCAGATGTGCCGCTGAGCCTTAATGTGGAGACAAAAAAAGTATAATACTTTCTTCCGCGGCTTTCATAGGCAAAAGAAACCGCCCCCTCGATCCTCCCTTCGACTACTGCCTGGTTATTTCCAGATAAATCCGTCCTGCTTCCAATAATACCATTTCCCATAATATTCTGCACTCCTTTTTTCTCTTGTACAAGCTTCAAAGTTTATTCCTCTTCGTAAGGACAATCGGGTAATGTACCACTCAAGATAGCGTTACCACATGTAATGCGTCCTAAATCTTCATATTCACTTGCAATGAACACCAATACATCGAAGCCAATCTTCTTTAATTCCTCCTCAATATGCTGATACGGATACATCGTTGTGTAGTCACCATCTGTTTTTATTCCATTCGCTAATGCCGTATGGGTCTTATGCATAGGTGTGAGTTTAACTACATATTTATCCGGTGAGAATAATTTTGCTAACTTTTTGGCATTTACTTCATAACCAGCCACTGCAAAATTCAGAGTTATTTTTCTGCCCCTTGGCATTTCAAGCATTTTACCGATTTCGGATATTTCTGAAAGACTTAAAGAACTGCCACTGAACATATCCTCTCTTTCTTCATCAGAAGTAGAATTAATGGAAAACTGTAATCCTGCATTTCCACCAAAAACATTGTTTTTAATATCCATCCAGTCATTCAGATATCCTTTCAGCTTCTTATTACCTTTTGGCAGCATCGTTGACACAACAGGATGGATAAGACTGTCTCCAATATAAGGAAGAAGTTCTCTTCTCATGTTCCGGGTAAAATCCAAAACAGAATCATTCCATGTCGGTTCCCCCATTCTGGCGTAATGTACATTAAGACGTTTTGTGCTTGTTATCTCTGGATGCAAAGAAAGGCCAGTGACAATTTGATTCTTTAGATCGTCATATGTGGCGTTTATTCCCTTACCAACTTTGGGAACATCGCAAAACTTACAGCCCATAGAGCAGCCATATTGTGTGCTGATTGTAATAACCCATTTTTCTGTCAAAGGTAACATTTTCTGATGTTCAACATGCTCAATCTCTCTTGTCAGTCCCATGAAATCCGCCTTCAAATTGGCCTCTTTCCCATAATCTCCAATGGATAAACATTCCAACTTCCCTTCGTCACCAGAAACAATAAGGATATTTCCTGTTGGCACTTTGATATTTCTTAAGATTTCCATAACAACCTCCTGCTTTATAGAGGGGATTCCCCCCTTCTGTAATTCAAATATTCTACTTTATTAAGCATTGACAGCCTCTTCCAAGGCACATGCTGTACAGAGTTTCCGAGTCACCTTATATCCGGATGGCAGCGGTCTCTCCCAGCATTCACGGCCGCAGTTCAGACAGATCGTCGCTCTCCAGCCGGGTTCTGGAGGGAGCGGGACATTTTTTCGGAGCGGCATCATAAGGATGCCGCCTGTATCATTTTTTCTTCTCGGTTCGATTTTCACGTTCACAACATTCTCTCCTCTTCTTTTGTTTTCCAGCCCTGCATTATCCAGGGCCGGCAGTGTGTTACATGATTGTTTTTCTGATATTGGAATCCAGAAACCGGTTGAATCCCAGCCAGGAATCATCCTTAGCTCCGCTCAGTGCCTCGGTAAAGAGCTCGATCTTGGAATCTGCATTATCAGCCAGGTTCAGCGCAAGGGCTTCGATCAGTGCCGGCTTTTTGGGCGAGCCAAATGTATATTCTCCATGGTGCGCAAGGATACAGTGTTTCAGTTCTGATTCCAACACAGCAGGGAAACCCGGAATCTGTCCGGCCTTCCTTCCAATCATCTCAGCGCCGATCATGATATGGCCCAGAAGCTGTCCATCATCGGTAAAGTCATTGGCCGGGAAAGCAGAAAGCTCCTGCGTTTTCCCGATGTCATGGCAGATTGCGGCTGTGATGAGCAGATCACGGTTCAGGATTGGATATGCATTGCAGAAATAATCGCACAGCTTTATAACACTGAGCGTATGTTCCAACAGCCCGCCTACAAAACCATGATGGACGGTTTTTGCAGCCGATGACGCCTTGAATTTTTTGACAAATGCAACATCATCCTGGAAAAAGCTCTCAAGCAGTTTCCTCAGCCACTTGTTCTCCACGCGGCTGATAAAACCATTCAGTTCCTGGAACATCAGATCAATATTTTTGCTGCTGACCGGCAGGTAATCAGCCGGGTCATATTCGAATTCTGTTGCACATCTGACCCTCCTGATGCTGACTTGAAGTTTTCCCTGATATGTGCTGACTTCTCCCTGAACCTCAATGTAATCCAAGGCATCAAAAGTGCTGATCGCCATATCATCCGGCTCCCAGATTTTACCATCCATAGTCCCTGTTTTGTCCTGGAGGACTACGTTCTTATAAGACCTTCCTGTTTTGGCTGTTGCATCCTGTACCTGTTTGCACAGGTAAATACCATACATCCTGTCACCGCTCTTGTACTCATTCAAATACTTCATCATTTTCTCCTCTCGTTAATTTTTTTCAAAAGACACAAAAGAAATATGCTATATTTGTTACCGTACAAAACAGGATATGGCTGAAATGAAAAGCTGCCATGATGGGTATTGCTCCCTACATGGCAGCTTTGTGGTATGACAGACCTAGACTTGCCCAAGTTTTATATCCCACCCTCCGGAATCGGAAGGTTCAATTAATTAACAGCAGGAATCTTCTGACAAAGTCAGGGGAGGAATGCGTCCGGGGTCACTTCGTATATTGGTTGCGGATATATTTCTCCACCACTTCCTGGCTCATATTTCCAAGCGTACTCATATAGTAACTGTGGCTCCAGAGATGCCCTCCCCAGAAGGAACTGTCCCTTATCTCAGGATGGTTCTGGAAAAAGATTTTTGCGCTGTGCCCCTTCAGGTATTTCACGATACTTGACGGGGCATGTTTTGACTTAAAGCTTATCAACAGATGGCTGTGGTCCGGCATGACTTCCATCTCTTCTATCAGGATCTCATTCACGGCGGACAGGTCTTTCAGGATGGTTTTCATCTCATCAATGAGCACGGGAGTTGTAAATACAGGCTTTTTGTATTTCGTCACCCAGATCAGGTGGTAATGGAAATTGTACACATAACTCCGTTCATATACTGTCCTGCCTATCCGTTCATTCTTTTGCATATACAATACCTTCGTATGTGTTACAATATATCATACAGGAGGAGCCGGATATGAAGAAGATGGCGGATAAGGCATACCATTGTGGGATCAGGGTAAAGCTATACCCTTCCAACGAACAGAAACGCATCATTGCAGTCAATGACGGGGCGGCGCGTGCCGTCTATAACCATCTGGTCGCTGTCGGCAATGAACGCTATCGTTTGTCCAAAACAGCCTCCTTTGTACCTGCTTACCAGGACCGCCTGGGATACCTGGATTCCGTTTCAGGCAGCCTGAAGAACATCAAGAATGCCCTCCCGTACCTTTATGGGCCGGATGTGGATGACCAGGCGGTCGCCAATGCGAATAAGAATTACTTTGCCTCCTGGAAGAACAGGAAGGACCGGCATTCCGGCGTCCCTGTCTTTAAAAAGAAGTCCAGCTTGCAGTCCTACCAGACGAATGCACATTACTATTTTAAAGACACAAAAGAGGGGCACAACAGCAATGTCTGGTTCCTGGACAAAAACCATGTGACGCTCCCAAAGCTTGGGCGGATCCGGTTCGGCGGTTCCTCGCTGAAAGTTGCCGAAATCATCAGACGGCAGGAAGTCTGTGACATCCGGATCGGGACAATCACCGTCAGAAGGGATTCCGTCGGGGAATACTGGGCTTCCTTCCAGCTTGCGTCAGATACCCCCTTTTTCCAACCCCTCCCGAAGACCGGTTACGAAAGGGGGATCGACCTTAACCTGATCGAGCTCGTAAACGGCTCCGACGGGCAGACGTCCGCCAACATGCATTTCTACCGGGAGGCACGGACAGCGCTGGCAAAACAGCAGCATAAACTGAGCCGGATGGCAGAGCACGCAAAAAAGAAGGCAGGGAACTGCATGACAGCAGAAACTACCAGAAACAGCGCAGGAAAGTCGCATATATCCACAGGAAGGTGGCACGGCAGAGGGAAGATTACCTGCATGTGCTTTCGAAGCGTGAAGTCGAGAACCAAGACTTCATTGCGGCGGAAGACCTGAAGGTAAAGAACCTTGTCCGGAACTACCGCCTGGCGAAAGCGGTCTCTGATGCCGGATGGGGATCCTTTCTCACGAAGCTCTCCTATAAGGCGGAGGCGTACGGGAAGGAATTTGTCCAGGTTCCGCCTCGGTTTACCAGCCAAACCTGCAGCGCATGCGGCTATGTCTTGAAGCTGGAAGAAAGGCTTTCCCTTTCCGATCGGGAGTGGGTATGCCCAGCATGCCATACGCAGCACCACCGGGATACCAATGCGGCCCGGGTGGTGCTTCAGATCGTCAAAGAGAAAGCAGCCACAGCATGAACGCCGTGCCTGCCCTCTTTCCATAGGAACTGTTGAAATACACACCCTGGTATGGCAACTCACCAGGATAACCGTCTGGTCATTGGCGGGCCTCCACCTTTCCCCTGCGGGGGGCTGGCGAGCCTGCTGTATCCAGATAAGTTTGCGTTGTATGGTTACCGTCTGCCATGCACTGCAAGCTCCTGACGCAAGTCAGGAGAAGTTGACTTACTGCAGCGCGGCTCACAAAATCATCTTTTTTCATGCTCTCCTCCTTGTTGACAGCTTAATGTACAAACCATGACTTTAACTCCGGAGGACACAATGCGAGAAACATTTTCGTATAATTTGCAAAATCCTCTTCAGTTTCAGGGGCATCATCATATGTCCATCCGGAGGGGACCTTTAACTGGTACTGTGAAAGGTCTGTGTCCGGTGAGCAGGATTCTTCTACTTTATGAAGCGGTTCTGGTTCAGAAGCATCACGGGTAAGGTCAAAAACGGCCACATCGTCCGAACCAAATGACAGCATTTTATGGTTTATAAAATCGAAAGCATTTGTACCGTAGCAATAGCACTCAATAGAGTCAAAAGTATTCCTCTGAGAAAAGGAATCTGCAACAATGATCATGTTCAACTTTTTGGAATATGCCACCAAACGTTTTTCGCCATAAACCACCTTTTCTCCGTTTCCATAGTATTCAGTCGTAAACGGCATTTCGAACGCTATTGCATATCCACGGGAGCTTAAAAGTTCTTTAAATTCCTCATAAGTCATTCCGCCATAATAGTCGTACAGCACCTTCTGGATCACGTCCGCGATATAACACTTGTGCAATTCTTTTTTCAACCGGATTTTATAAAAACCGGGAGTGGTACAGTTTTTTCCAATAATGATTTTTCCATAATCATCGTGCGAGATAAACGCACCATTTTTCCCTTTCCTGAACAGATAAACCTTTGCAATATCCAACATATATTTTTTCCTTTCTGCCTGCTGTTCTCAAAGGCAAAACGTGATTTCAACGGTTTCTGTCAAATCACAAACTTTGGAGCAGTTGGCATCCTCCAGAGCCTGCCTTTTTTCTTCTTCTGACAATACAAGGGTATGGATTTTTTCCTCTATATTTTCCATAATCGTCTGCTCTAATGGCTTAGGCAAACAGCAGACATATTCGTGCTTGAAATCCTTAGGAATCCTTATACCCTTTCTATTCATTTCTCCAGACTTATACGCCTTTTTTCCCATTTATATTCCTCCTTAAACTTTATCAACTATTACATAGGAAATATGCCGGAAAAGGCTGTATACAAAACAGGGAGCTGATCCCCGCAAAAGAAGATCCGCTCCCGAAAAGAAAAGGAAAAACTATGAATACATCTATATTGTAGCACATATTTTTGATCCGATTTAAAAAAACATGGCTTTTTGGGGAAAATCTGACGGAACAGAAAAACCCATCAAAAGCGGGGCCTTCCTATCCATTTCCATATGCTTAGTCGCTTCCTGAAATCCGGAAACTTCCCAGCATCTCCTGAAACAGCCCTTCAGCCTCATCCGGCATCCCCACATAGCCAACTGCCTCAACCAGAAGGGAACCACTACCTGCAGGAACTACATAGTATACGGAAACCTGGATTACTCCGTCTGTTTCCTGTTCCGAGTAAATGTATTTTGCCGATATGCCATCGGCGCCCAGGGAAGTCTCTTCTACCGTCACGCTGTCATCCTCTGACTGCAGCACAAGCCCATCCGCAAGGGTACCCGCATCCATATCCGGATAAGCCTGAACTGCAATATATACAGGCCCTTCTATTTCCTGCGACGTATTATAACTGAACACATCCATTCCCTGCGTGTCATCCAGCGTAATTACTTTCGGATCCCAGGTGATGGAATACCCCAGGGGGCTTTCATATTCCACGATCCCGGCATCCTCTTCAGGATAGTCACTGATATCCGTGGCGTTCTCTTCTGTTTCCTGTGCAGCGAGCTGCGTTTCAGGAGACAGGCTGCCCTCAGTTTCGTCCGTCTGTATTTCGGTGGATGGGCTGCCCTTTTCTGTGATGAATTGCGTTTCTGTGGATGGAGTGCTCTCTGCTTCAGATGGCTGGGCTTCAATGGATGATTTACTCTCAGTTCCTGCTGACTGAGCTGAGCCGGGATTGGCTGGGCTCTGAGAGCAAGCCGCGAATGCGCTGATGAAGACTATCGTGAACAGCAATATAAAAGATTTCTTCCTCATATTTACCTACCTCCAAAAATGTCAAAGTCATTTCCCCCATTGTATCCGGAAATCTCATGGGAAGCAATACTTTGGCATGAGAAAAGCCCCGCTTCGTGCGGGGCTTCCTGTCATTCTACAAATTGTTCCGCTTTAAACCGGTCTCCCATATCCATGAAATATTTGAACAGGAAGTTTTTTTGTTCCTCTGTTAAAGGAACCCTGTACGAGACAATGTACCCGCCATCTCCATAGGGGTTATGGATCAGGCAGTATCCTTTGACCAGCATAAGGTAATCCCTCATCAGCTTTAAATTGCCATTTGTTTTTGCCTGTTCGTCTTCCCATTTCCAGTAGTTTTCACTCCAGCCGTATTTTCTGCAGATCCGGTCGGCTGATTCCTCATGTTCTCCGAACGGGCTTTCCGTGAATATCCCAGTGGGGGACAGCCAGCCAAATTCCTTCGGCTCGTATACCGGTTCTTCATCGTTTTTTTCTTTTATTTCCTTTTTTCGGCCCGATCCAGGCATAATCCCCTTTTCAAAATCATCGAAATGCTTATCAAACTTTTCAGTATCTAACCCGCGTGCAACAATATCTTCATATCCCAGAGACTTATCGTTCTCGTCTTTCAGCAAATACAGTCTACAGCTTCCCCGTTCCATTACAACAAAACCAATGTTGTAACAGTCCATAACATAAAAAAGCCCAATTCTCAGATCCGGATCTATTCGCATTTCTATCTCATCAATATAGTTCTTGTTATCCAATGCGCTCCAGACAAGTTGGAAATAATATACAATCCCTTTTTCAAAAGACTGGCATTTTCCGGAACCGCCGATTACAATATTGGTATCGCATGTTCCATTCAATCTATTATGCTTGCAGGCAGTGTTTTTACACTCGATTTTTCTTTTAGCCATGATATCCTCACATTATATCTCGTTATATGGTTTTTGAATTTCTGCTGACTGCTCTCCACACCTTTACAGGTGGGAGGTTCCTGTTATGAGGTATCACTTGGGCAGTCCCCGTCAGGTGGCAGATGCCGGGCGGCCGGGAGCCCTCAGGGTATCTCTGCCGCCTCCCGGCGGTCACTCCGTTTGTTATAGCCCCATATACATCCGGGTATTCAGGCCTCATTGATTAGCACCCGGCTCGGAATTTCCTGCCCAAACGCCCTCTGGCGTCATTTGCGGCAGCGGACCCAGTCGTGCCCGGGATTCCATCGTTTATGCAGCCTGGAACCCAAAGCTGCGCGGGATCTTCGTTTTCGTGCTTCTTATCTCTGCTATGCAGGTGCCGTGGTTTTTCAGGAAACGGTCATATGTTCTGATACAGCGGTCCCTGTCCGCATGGGACAGGTCCTCCGCACTGTTACTCAAAAGGAAAGCGGAATACAGGTCTCTCTGGACCCAATGCCCATCAATGATGGCATGGCGTCTGGAGAGTTTTTTCTTTGTATAGGTGTCAGCGGCGTGGTCATACTGGCTGGCGCGGAACGACCTTGTGTCCACTTCCAGGTACCGGCCGCCCAGGGCGGTGATCTTCCGCTCCAGGATGCAGCAGAACTGCGCCGGCGCCCGGCTCTGCAGGCTTCTGCCGAACCGTTTCCTCCTGCTGTGTTTTCCGTTTCCCTTTACCACTGATGTTTTTGCTTTCCTCTGCAGAGCCTTAAAGTTCATCTGTTCCACATAGATGGTGTCACACTGGCTGACGATCCGGTTTGCCATAACCTCCTGCCACTGCTTCAGGGCAGCCGCCCGCCGCCGGCAGAGGGAGGAGTATTCCTTCTGCATCCGGCGGTAATGGCCGCTGCTGGTCCATTTCTTCCGGCCTTTTTTGACCGTACCGTCAGGATTGTAGTTCTGCGGGTTCATTGCCCGCCTGGAACGGTCCATCTTCCGCTGGAGTTTCCTCTGTTTCTTTTCGATGGACTCAATGCCATCACCCAGGACCGTGAGGATGCATTCCGTATCCGTGACAACGGCTGCGGTAGAGGTGCCGATATCCAGTCCGCCGGCTCCTTCCCCCAGGGTGCGGTGCTTTCCAGGAGGCTTCCCCTCCAGGACAAGCTGGACATAATAGTGGTACCGTCTTCCTACAGGCTTGCGTACCAGCCGGCAGTATTTTACCCGCCTGGTAAGCGCTTCCTCTTCATAACGCCGTGCGGGTGAGCCGTCTTTTTTCTGCCGCCTGGCATGGACCGGCCGCTGGTTGACCTTCAGGATACCGCCCTGGAAGACCAGGCCGGTGGTATTGTTCTTCCCTTCCAGGGACAGGAAATCCTTCCATTTCCGGAAGTGCAGGTACTTCCCCTCCCCATAGAGGGCCTTTTCCACGCCACGCCAGACCGAAGAGGCGACCTTCTGGGCCACATGGCTGTTGATATATTTCTTATACTTTTTCTGCTGGACTTTTACGAAATCATGCAGGCTGTATTCTGTCAGCCCGTAGGAAGCAACGATGGCATTTATCCGCTTTGCTACAGCGGACCGTTCTTTTCCTTTTTTCAGGGAACAGTATTCCGCCAGCAGCTTCCGGTAGTCCTTATCCTGGCGGAGGGAAGCGATCTGTCTGCGGCAGTGGCGCACCAGGGTATTGCAGATGCTGCAGCCCGCAGAAAAACACTTCTCCAGGTATGCGTCATCCGCAGGGGAGGTTTTCAGTTTTAATTCCAGGATGAAACTGTCGGTTTTGGTCCGGGCCATGTTACTGTTCCTTCTGAGATTCAATATATGCTTTTACCGTTTCCAGGGAGACAGACCCGACCGTGGCAATGAATGCACTCCTGGTCCAGATGCTGGGCAGGCGTCTGTCAAGCGAAGGGTCGAACTCCCGCATGGGTGCTGCGGAGTACCGTTTTAGTACCCGGATACAGTTCATGATGCCAAAGCGCGGATTACACGAAATCAGAAGGTGGACATGGTCCGGCATGACTTCCATTTCGATGATCTGGAAACCCTTCTGTTCTGCGATCTTCCGGAACACTGTTTTCACCAGCTCATCCAGTCCGTTTACCAGGATCTTCCGCCGATATTTTGGGCAGAAAATAACGTGGTATTTGCAGTCATAAACCAGATGTGGGGTGCGGTAGTATTTCGTTGCCATGGGATGATCTCCAATAGATTTATAGTATAAATCTATTATATCATAAGGTATAGAAAAGTGCAAACATTTGTTTGCACTCTCTGATTTTTTATTTTGATTTTTAGTTCTGGAACAGCAGCACTATCATCTGTACACTGTTACCAGTGGCAGCTTTCCCGCTTAGGTATTGTAATCCCATCCGTATTTTATGGCAGCCTCTGAGCGGAAAGGAAATACAGATTTTTCGAGCAGTTCAACGGCAGTAATCGACCTGTCGTCCTGCTCATACATTTTCTCTGCTTCTTCTCTGCTTTTGGCCAACCTCACTTTGACGATCCGTTCCAGGACTTTTTCCTTCATCCTTCCTCTGGTTTGGGATCTTCTGCTGCTCTCGCAGCGGCTCCTATCATTATTCGTAATACATCCAAAAAACAGCAAAATTTTTCGGATGTTCAATCATGCTCTGTTTTTCGGCTTCTCCAAGCTTCGTACTGAAGCTATATCCGAAAGTTTCCTCTGTAATGATAATCCCATAGCAGGCATATTCAAAATGCCCATCCAATTCCGCCAAGGATTTCCTCAAATTGTACAGCACAGTATCGTAATGAAAACCATCTTCCTTCTTTCCGTGCTCAAGCGCCTCAAAAACGGAAAACAAATCAGATTTATGCCATGTTTCTTTGAGTTTTTCAAAGGGTTCAAGGCGGGCTTTTAGCCTTTCCATAAGGGTGATATTCCATTTCTCCGCAACCCCTATTATTCCGTCTGGTCTTTCTACCCCAAGAAGCCAATCATCCTTCAGGTCAGATGTATCAAGATCTGACACGCTGTCTACTGCTCCAGGGAAATTATACATCATAGTGTACTTCGCAGCCTCGTGAACTTTTCGGCAAAATTTTTCCTTCCCAAGGTCGTCAAATGCTTCATCTATATCCTCGTATTCATCGAAGATATCATGCAACTCCATAATGACTTTTACGCCTTCTGCCATTCTCATATTCCTCCGTTTCTAATTCTTGACCCATGGATCAATCTGTCATTAACTACAAAAGGAATATGCATGATGCATTGTGCTGTAAAAAATCAATCCCTCTCATCCCATGTCAGGTCAAGAACATCCTCAATCCTGATCCTGTCCCCATCAGAAAAAATAATTTCTTGACTAAATTGGTCAATTTTTTTGACTGCACCAGTTCCGATCTGGAATGATCCACCCTCTTTCTTTTCATCCGGAAGAAAGTAAGTGACCGAAAGCTGGGTGCCCGGCCAGCTGTTTAATAGAAACTGTTGGAGCTTCGCATCCAGCTCTTCTCTCTCGCTTTCAGTCAATGTCGGCCGTTCTTCCGTATAACGGGCAGTCTCATCCACCAGATCCCCGTATCCGGTCAGCGCCGCAAAAGGGCTGAATTGGGCAGCCCTGTCCGACATGGACATGTGGGGGTGATGGTCTGAGACATGGCGTGGAAGGTTGATAATGTCATCATAGTTGTCTGCCATGGTCAATAGTCCTTTTCCTCTATACTTTCCTGTGGAGCAAAGAAATGTTTTTGGGCATAGGCGAAATGGCGGATGAACTCCCTGGCTGCGTGCCTGCTGACCGGGTGAAAAGGCATAAACATATCAAAGGCATGAAACAGACCGCGATATACATTCAGCCCAGCCTTAATCCCTGCACGCCTGAGGTTTTGAACATATTCAACCGCCTCCATATAAAATGGTTCCGCTGTAGATACAAAGGAATAAGCCGGCGGCAGGCCGGAGTAGTCCTCTCGTCGTGCCGGTGCCGCATAACATGGAACCTCTTTATGAGCAAACCTGCGCAAGTATATCCTCCACGCATGATGATTCTTTCTTGTATTCCATACAAGAGCGTGGTTGTTCTTTGAACTTTCGGTATCTCGGTCGTCGAGCATCGGATATAAAGGCATCTGGAAAGCAATCCGTATCCCTCCAATAACCTTTTCGTACATGCATAGGGCAGCGGTCAGCCCGCCTCCTGCACTCTCCCCTCCTACCATGAGCTGATCAGAGCGGATTCCAAGCTCATCCGCATGATCCAGCATATATTTCAGAGCGACATGACAGTCTATGAGAGCCGCCGGATATGGTGCTTTACCAGAAAGACGGTAATCTGGAGAGATGACCACCACTCCAGATTTCTCTACCAGGTCTTTCGCACGGGTGAAATATACCATCTCCGGCATTCCGGTAGCATATCCGCCGCCATGGATCCATAACACACCAGTCCGCATTTGATTATTTCCTTCAGGCTGAAGGATAAGGAGTTTCATTCTTCTTCTATTCGCCGGTATCCAGATTTTCCGTGATCTATATTTCTTCATAGTGATTTCCAGTCCTATGCTTTATGTCCCCCGATTTGGAAATTCCTTTCCTTCGCAGTAGCGCCCTCCTGCAGGTTCATACCTTTTAGGATCGCATTCTTCCCGAACTTCTTTTTAATCTCCAGCATGGCTTCCTGCATTTTCCGCTCTTTTTCCAAATCCTTCTCTTCTTTTTTGGCCTGCTTTTCCTGAGCGGAATAATCAGTAAAAAGGCTGAGCTGCTCATATTGAAGTTCCTGTCTGGCTTCGGATTCGGGGATAACATGGGTGGCTACCAGATTAATCCGTCGCACCAGAAGATCCCTGTCCATGATCCGGTCATACAGGTCCAGCACTGCCTGGATAATTAAATGCGAGGAAGAGGTATATTGCTTCATATTTCCGGTTCCATGTGCATGTTTGGGGATTTCCCTGCCGTAGCGGTCGGTTTTTATCTCCCCATGATATTTATCCCGGTGTTCTGGATCCTTCAGGTTATCTACATCGTATCCGACAGTAAGCACAACCTGGTCCGTTACGAGTCTTTTACTCACCAAATCAAGCGCCAGGGAATCTGCCATCTCATGCACGACCAGCCTTGCTTTCTCGAAGGTATAGGGACATTGGAGCACCTGACCGGCCCCTACACTCTTGCTTTCTGGTTTATATGCCTTAATATCGGCAATGGTGCATGGCTCCCATCCCCAGGCATGGTCGATCAGGAGTTCCGCATTGACACCAAACAGTTTATACAGCAGATCTTCATTATAGTAATCCCGGCTGCTTCCTACCGAACATCTGGCTATATCTCCCATCGTATACAGACCCACGCTTTTCAGTTTCTTCTGGTATCCTCTCCCCACCCTCCAGAAATCGGTGAGAGGACGGTGATCCCACAGGGAACGCCTGTAGCTCATCTCATCCAGCTCTGCGATCCTAACCCCATTGGAGTCGGCTGGGATGTGCTTGGCTTCGATGTCCATGGCGACTTTGCAGAGATACAGGTTTGTTCCGATACCGGCGGTTGCCGTGATCCCTGTCGTCTTCAGAACGTCAAGGATCATTTTCATGGCAAGCTCCCGTGGGGACATCCCATAAGTCCGCAGATAGCCGGTCACATCCATGAAAACCTCATCTATGGAATATACATGGATATCTTCGGGTGCAATATACTTCAGATAGACCTGGTATATCTGTGAACTGATTTTCATATACCGCGCCATCTGCGGTGGAGCGACTATGTAGTCGATTGCCAGAGATGTATCAGATTTCAGCTCAGAATCTATTATGGACGCTCCGGAGAACGATTTCCCAGGAGCATTTTGTTTCCTCCGTATGTTTGCTTCCTTCACTTTCTGGACGACCTCAAATAGCCGCGGTCGTCCGGGAATGCCATATGCTTTCAAAGACGGAGAAACAGCCAAACATATGGTTTTTTCTGTGCGTGACGGGTCTGCCACTACAAGGTTGGTTATCATTGGGTCCAGGCCGCGGTCCATACACTCTACAGATGCATAAAATGATTTTAAATCAATCGCTATATATCTTCTGTCTTCCATATCGAACCCTCTTTTGTATATGACAATATTATAAAGAAACAAAATAACATCTGCAATACAGAAAAAGGGCAGCCGATAGCTGCCCTTGGTGAATTATTCTTTTTTTTGAAACACCAGCCATCTGGTCTTCCCTCTCTGGTCGCCAAACAGCGGATGGTATCCGATAGCTTTAAGCATTTGCGAAAGACTGATTTGTTCCGTATTCCATTTCATGATCAACGTGTGGGTCTGCTTTAAAACCCGCATGCATTCTGAAAATCCTGCTTTCAAGTACGGTTGCCATTCTTTCGGTAAAATACCATATTTCTGAGCCAGCCAGGATTTTTCCCCTGCATAGATCAAATGAGGTGGATCAAAAACCACCAAGTTGAACGTATTATCTGGATACGGCATATCCCGGAAATCCATTTCCACATCCGGTTCGATCACCAACGTACGACCATCACATAAGGTTGTGCTGACATACCGATTGTCTGCAAAGACTACATCAGGATTATTCCTGTCGAACCAGAACATCCGGCTGCCGCAACATGCGTCAAGGATTGTTTTATCACTCATGATCCGCTTACCTCGCTTGTTGTGTACGCAATTGCAAGAATCCCGGCTTCAGCCGGACTATCCGAAGCCCTGACAATTTTTTCCATGGAGTTCAGAAAAGGATCACCGTCACCGTGTTCTTTTTCTGGATCTCTCTTAACACATTCAGGCATTAATACCTTGATATCAATGTCTTTTCCAAATTTGCCGATATCATCCGTATCCCCGCGTTCTTCTGCAACTTTATCTGCATACCTGACTGCATCTTCCTTGTTAAGGGCATTGAAATAATAATCTTTCGGCACATTTGGATTGTAGAAAAATTCGATAAACATGGAAGTCCCGCCATGGTTATGTCCCAATCCAAAGGTTGCGATCTCATACATTGGCTCTCCGCATTCTTTCCAAACTTTTCCGTCATATATGGCGTACGAGGCCGCCTTTTTCAATATTCCTGCCAGTTTCATATCGGAGTCATTTTCCAGCATGACCGGTTCCTGTATTGGGGCTTCTCCCATTTGAAATGGTTTATATTCTTTAAGCCTGTTCCCGATATAGTCAAGCGGCTCAAATTCTGTACTGACAGCGGCGCCCCGGGAAATCCTGACAGGCATAAATAGCTTATCACTATGAACCCTCACCTCTTCTTCAATCAGGAAGTGTTTCCAGATCTTATCATTTTCAAAATCTTCCCTTGTTTTTGCCCCATCGTAAATGCTTTTCCAGTCTTTTACGATCATTGCAATCGGAAATTCATCCGCTGAAAGTTCAGGCACGTCAATTTCAGCCATAGCTTTCATCATATGGCTTCTCGGTTTCCTGTGCCTTTTTGTGGGCAGATATTTCTGGCAGTACCAGTATGGAATTTCAAATCTCATGATCCGAGCTCCTTTCCTGGTCATCTAAAATATTCTTCACCTTTTTTCTGATCGATGATGCGAGCTTTTCCGCCATGCATGACTCTGATTTGTCCAGATGCTTAAGAAAAGCATCCACATTTCCTGCTTCCAGGTTCTGGTAAATGATCCTTCTGGCCTCTTCCAGTGGGTCCTTATCGTAATCAATTTCACCCTGCCAGCTTTTTAACATTGGGTAATCAAAGATCAGACAGTAGCGTTCTATCTCGGCGGCCAGTCCTTTGAGGATGTCTTTTCTGGCTTCAGGCGTTTTCACCCCATCTGAGCCCTGCCTGTAACCGGACATCCTGCAGATGAACTCTACGCACTCATCCCACGAAAGATATTTTCCAAATACGTTTTCGTAGTTACCTGACCTCAGTTCAAATGCACATTCGCAGACGATCTGTTCCCAGCCGTTTCCATACTCCTTTTTTACCTGATCCAGGTTTTCGTATCCATAGCAGTCAAGCACGGATAAAATATCAATATCTGCCAGACTCATAATGTCGTGTGCTGTGACAAATTTATCTTCCGGCATTGCCTGCAGCTGGTACAGCTCAAATGTCTTATCTCCGGTTAATTCCTCAATATCCTTCCGCTCCCTGCAGATCTGGAAAGAATCTGGGTCTGTCAGGATCCATTCGCCAACCAGGTTATTCGTGTTTTCCATCTTATTCAATCCTTCCTGTCATTTTCTCAATATCTGTGCACAGCGCAGATACGTCTGTTTAATCAATCGTGTCTATTTCAACAGGAATCCACATATCCGGGTTGAAATTCAGGGTATACCTGTAATTGGACACCTCATTGGCTCCCAGGGTCAGGTCTTCAATCACATAAGTCACATTATCTGAAAGCCCAACGATATGCCGGACGTACGTTCCGTCGTCTTCTACGACGATTTCCAGCTGGTTATCCGTGGTATCTGCGGTGATGGACATCTTACCCGTCATCTGAAACAGGGTATCCCCCTTGATGCAGTTGATGACCGTCAGCTGACGGACGATATTGAAATTATCCGCCTCCTGCGTCAGGTTGAAAGACGCCCTCTCAGCCTGGGTGCATCCAGACATCATGCCAGCCAGAGCGGCAGCAATCAAAATCATATACATTATCTTTTTCACATACTTCATTTTGCTCTCCTTTTCATTCCTAAACTCCAGAAGATATTGGGGGCATGTCCATTGCCCTGCTTATCTCACGGGCAATAACCTTTTTTTCACAGATCAGATTAACACCTTGTTCCCACGGAAGAGGTTCCCCTGCCGAAATCATCCATTCGTCAACGCAGATTTCAAACCATGCCTCAGCAAGTTTCAGCCTCCACCCATCCCCGAATTTTTCTTTTAATTCATCCAGGGATCCAACTCCGCAGAACTGGAGCGCATCCGGGGCATAAATATACTGTGGGCCATTGGGACATGGCTGAGGGTAATCAGGGTAGTCCGGGAATACTTCAAGGTGCATGACATAGTACAGCTTGTTATCGCCCTCTCTGTCGTACTCCTGGCTTAGCTGATAGAATTCAAAGCCATCCATGTTAGATACCGGATCATGACATGGAGCATAGATTCTAAAGCACTCCCTGTCCAGCATTTTCCATTCTGATCGTTTCTCCATCATTCTCTCCTTCCTTCTGCTTAAATACTGTCAATGGTTACGAAGGAAATATGAGATTGCTGGACTGCTGTAAAATCAGACAGCCGGATTCAGGTCAATGCCGGACAACAGGGTACAGATATTTTCAACATACTGGTAGGTAAGCGGAGCATCCTTCTGCAGCCGTCCGGGATCCTGGAAGTAGATTTTGAAAGCTTCGGCGAAATACTCTGACGATGAGGAAGCGGCATATTTCCCCAGTCCGGAGGATGTTGCTTCTGCCTGATAGATCTGCGAAAATCCACTGACAGCGCTGTAATAGCTGCCCATATTTCCAGAAACCTCACCAAGGATACAGTCAGCCAGATGCCCAATCTCATGCAGTGTTGCAAAAGCCACATTATATGTCCTGGAAGAATCAATATGGATCGAATAGTCATAATCATATTCACCCATAGGAACCCAAGCAGTAAAAAGTCCAGTATTTATGCCAGTATGCTCCCGGCCCGAATCCAGATAGAATGTTACTCCTGATCCGGATACAATCTCTTTCAAATATTCAGGAAGCCGGTTACACTCCACATAAAACGCCGCTTTTGAAGAGGCTGGGATTTCTTCATCACAAATCGGTTCTACCGCCGCCTCAGCTCCTTCCTGGGCTGAAATGCCGAGTGGTTGGCTGAAGGCGAGACATAACACCAATGAAAGGATCACATATTTTCTTTTCTTTTTTCTCATAATAATCTCCTGTCTTTTTCCAAACATTTTTCTTCCCGGAATTGGGAAAGCCATCGGTCTATAGGAAATATGCCAAAAACCAAAATAATACAGCAGGCGATTCCCGCCTGCTGTACATGAAATTTTATATTTTCCTTGTGCTGGTCAAAACAAACTATCTGTTTCAAAAAGTTCCTCAATACTTCCTTCATCCGGGTTGAACAGCAACAATTTTGCGCTGTTATCCTCAGAAAAAGAAACCCGCAACGTGAGCTGGTTCGGAAGGTCAATGTCAATGCCATAATTTCCTGCCGCAACATATCCAGACGCTTCCAGCTTTACTTTGCGCCCGGGATCATCAGAAAGAAGGCATGTATCCACGACATGCTGCGCTGCATAAAGGGTACCCGGATCAACATCCTCTTCCAGAGCAACACTCTTCACAGCTTCATCTTCATTTTTGGCCCAGACCACGTCCAGGAGCATATCCCGTTCAATATCCTTTGTCTGGGACTGCTCCGACTCATCCAGGGATTCGTCATCCGGCATGTTTTCATATATCTGAACCCGTGCCGTGGCCGCAGAGTATACCTCATACTGTTTCAGTCTCATCTTCCATATTCTCCTCACTATCTTCCATCCTGCTTTCAGCCGCTTTCTTTTCATCCCACATCCTTTCTTCGGTGCATACAACATATGTAGGCAGACCGGGCATTGGAACTCACGGATCGCATAGTTACGCCGTTTCACTGACCACTTCCCTCTTTTCTGCTTCCGCATATTTCACGGTCTCTTCGAGGATACCAGAACTAAGCGTCTGTACCGCAGGACAGCAGTGTATGTACTTCCGCACTGCGGCCGCAGCATCAGTTTTCCCTTCCAGAATATTTCTGGCATCCAGGAGGATATTAAAGACTGCCTTCTTATCTGCTACTGTGATATTGGATGCATCTTCCTTCGGGACCTTTCTGCCCTTCGCAACATAATAATCCTGAATGGCAAGAAGAATTTTTCTGCTGAAAGTTTCTGCCTTAGTCCCGGAATATTCCTTCCGGATAACATTTGCCTCATTCAGGAAGAACTCCCACCGGAGGTCTGCGTCCAGAGCCTTGAAGCCGGTTTTCTGAAACAGCTTCCAGACAGACTGGAGCAGCCCATCTACAGCTTTATCTGCCATCAAAACACCTTCTTTCACCCGATTGATAATTCAGAAGGGACAGAGGCTTTATCCGCCCCGGTCCCCCAGATTTCTGTTTCCATCTGACATGCTCAGCCGGATGCCGATGCATTGGAAAGCATATCCCGAAGCTCCCGGAAACGTTCGAGTTTCTTCTGCCGTTCCCTGGACACTTTGTCAGATGACTTCTTTAAAGCTTCCGAAAAGCTCGCAAGAAGTTTGTCATTCATGTTTTTCAGAGAGATATTGCCGTACTGTCCGTCCGGCTTTTTCACCTGGAGTTCAAACTCCCCAAGCTCAAGGAATTCCTTTTCAAGAACCTTCCTGTCGGGATTTCTTTTTTCAGTCCCACCCCTGCCGTCCGTCGGCTGGACTGACGGCCTGGTTCCGGATGAACTTCCTGTTTTCGCTTCCTTATTATCCTCCGCGTTCCGCTGTCCCTTCGGCGCAGAATCGGAACCCTTAGTCTGTGTTCCCTGCTGAGACTGTTCATCCGTCTGGTTATTTACCGGCTGCTGCCTCTGTGTGGGCTGGGATACAACCTGCTGTACGGGCTGGGATGCGCTGGGAGAAGGCTCTGAATATTCATCTCCTTTCTGGACATTGTCGATATCCGTAAAGAGGATTGAGTTTCCGTCGTTATCGAAATATCGGCTGGGTAATCCAAAAATTTCATAAAAAATCGCTTTATCCATAGCCCTGTTCACAGCAATCTGAAACGGGCTGTTGGAATTTACACCTGTTGAGATAGGGGTCTGCTTATTTTCCCCGAAATAGAGATCACTTTCCCCATCCTGTGTTACCACAGTACAGGCAGCGATGCTGTAATTGACCTCGCATTTCTTCCATTCCGGCTTCATACAGATCTTAACGTCCCTGCACTCCCTGCGGAGCTTCTGGTAAAAATACAAAAGGGTCCGATGGGATATCCGGTAGCTTTCATTCGAGTTTTTCCTGCATGCAGGGATTTGGAAGGTATGGTTTTTGTATCTTACATTAACCATTACCGTATCCAATCCCTGAGTGAGAAGTCTGATCATCTCCTCATCGTTAGTTCCTGCCATGATTTTCTCCTTTCTTTGATGCTGTCAAGTTGTTACGGAGAAAATATGATTTAAGCCTACGCTTGTAAAACGATGACATGCATTTCTACTCCCGGAGTCCTCGCAAAGGGCACCAGAAATTCAGCCTGCTCTTTTGGCATATGGTACAATTTCTACTCCCGGCGCCATCTGACTGCTCTCCACACCTTTACAGGTGGGAGGTTCCTGTTATGAGGTATCACCTGGGCAGTCCCCGTCAGGTGGCAGATGCCGGGCGGCCGGGAGCCCTCAGGGTATCTCTGCCGCCTCCCGGCGGTCACTCCGTTTGTTATAGCCCCATATACATCCGGGTATTCAGGCCTCATTGATTAGCACCCGGCTCGGAATTTCCTGCCCAAACGCCCTCTGGCGTCATTTGCGGCAGCGGACCCAGTCGTGCCCGGGATTCCATCGTTTATGCAGCCTGGAACCCAAAGCTGCGCGGGATCTTCGTTTTCGTGCTTCTTATCTCTGCTATGCAGGTGCCGTGGTTTTTCAGGAAACGGTCATATGTTCTGATACAGCGGTCCCTGTCCGCATGGGACAGGTCCTCCGCACTGTTACTCAAAAGGAAAGCGGAATACAGGTCTCTCTGGACCCAATGCCCATCAATGATGGCATGGCGTCTGGAGAGTTTTTTCTTTGTATAGGTGTCAGCGGCGTGGTCATACTGGCTGGCGCGGAACGACCTTGTGTCCACTTCCAGGTACCGGCCGCCCAGGGCGGTGATCTTCCGCTCCAGGATGCAGCAGAACTGCGCCGGCGCCCGGCTCTGCAGGCTTCTGCCGAACCGTTTCCTCCTGCTGTGTTTTCCGTTTCCCTTTACCACTGATGTTTTTGCTTTCCTCTGCAGAGCCTTAAAGTTCATCTGTTCCACATAGATGGTGTCACACTGGCTGACGATCCGGTTTGCCATAACCTCCTGCCACTGCTTCAGGGCAGCCGCCCGCCGCCGGCAGAGGGAGGAGTATTCCTTCTGCATCCGGCGGTAATGGCCGCTGCTGGTCCATTTCTTCCGGCCTTTTTTGACCGTACCGTCAGGATTGTAGTTCTGCGGGTTCATTGCCCGCCTGGAACGGTCCATCTTCCGCTGGAGTTTCCTCTGTTTCTTTTCGATGGACTCAATGCCATCACCCAGGACCGTGAGGATGCATTCCGTATCCGTGACAACGGCTGCGGTAGAGGTGCCGATATCCAGTCCGCCGGCTCCTTCCCCCAGGGTGCGGTGCTTTCCAGGAGGCTTCCCCTCCAGGACAAGCTGGACATAATAGTGGTACCGTCTTCCTACAGGCTTGCGTACCAGCCGGCAGTATTTTACCCGCCTGGTAAGCGCTTCCTCTTCATAACGCCGTGCGGGTGAGCCGTCTTTTTTCTGCCGCCTGGCATGGACCGGCCGCTGGTTGACCTTCAGGATACCGCCCTGGAAGACCAGGCCGGTGGTATTGTTCTTCCCTTCCAGGGACAGGAAATCCTTCCATTTCCGGAAGTGCAGGTACTTCCCCTCCCCATAGAGGGCCTTTTCCACGCCACGCCAGACCGAAGAGGCGACCTTCTGGGCCACATGGCTGTTGATATATTTCTTATACTTTTTCTGCTGGACTTTTACGAAATCATGCAGGCTGTATTCTGTCAGCCCGTAGGAAGCAACGATGGCATTTATCCGCTTTGCTACAGCGGACCGTTCTTTTCCTTTTTTCAGGGAACAGTATTCCGCCAGCAGCTTCCGGTAGTCCTTATCCTGGCGGAGGGAAGCGATCTGTCTGCGGCAGTGGCGCACCAGGGTATTGCAGATGCTGCAGCCCGCAGAAAAACACTTCTCCAGGTATGCGTCATCCGCAGGGGAGGTTTTCAGTTTTAATTCCAGGATGAAACTGTCGGTTTTGGTCCGGGCCATGTTACTGTTCCTTCTGAGATTCAATATATGCTTTTACCGTTTCCAGGGAGACAGACCCGACCGTGGCAATGAATGCACTCCTGGTCCAGATGCTGGGCAGGCGTCTGTCAAGCGAAGGGTCGAACTCCCGCATGGGTGCTGCGGAGTACCGTTTTAGTACCCGGATACAGTTCATGATGCCAAAGCGCGGATTACACGAAATCAGAAGGTGGACATGGTCCGGCATGACTTCCATTTCGATGATCTGGAAACCCTTCTGTTCTGCGATCTTCCGGAACACTGTTTTCACCAGCTCATCCAGTCCGTTTACCAGGATCTTCCGCCGATATTTTGGGCAGAAAATAACGTGGTATTTGCAGTCATAAACCAGATGTGGGGTGCGGTAGTATTTCGTTGCCATGGGATGATCTCCAATAGATTTATAGTATAAATCTATTATATCATAAGGTATAGAAAAGTGCAAACATTTGTTTGCACCCTCTGTTTTTTTCTGATTTTTAGTTCTGGAACAGCAGCGCTATCATCTGCACACTGTTACCAGTGGCAGCTTTCCCGCTTAGGTATTGTAAAGGTGTGGAGAGCAGTCAGCTGTTCCGCAGTCAGCTTCCTCGGGTGTCCATTCACGGTACTGCGGTTCACACATAATACAACATCAGAAACTGCAGGTGTTCCCTTTGTGTCTGCGGTTTCAGAGACAACATGATCGGAGAACGTATCTGTGACCAGTGCCATCGTTTTTCCTGTACCATCCATTTTGTTCCATCCTTTCCTTCATAATTAAAAGTCTTCAATTTACACGGGAAATATGAGATGCTTTGTGTCCTGATAAAACGGCAGAAAGGGGCTGAGTTGCTCATCTCTCCGGTTTTCCCGTGGCCTTCTTCAGGTGACAACGAAGACCGGGAGATATCCGCGTGACAGAATGGGAGGATGGGCTGGCAAGGGCTTGAAGACGCTGGTGGTGAAATGGTTAACTTTTATATGAATTGTCCCTAAACTAACAAAAGGCCTATATCCGTTATCAAAAAATCTGTATAGGCCGAATGCCTCGCCATACAGAATCAAACCGTCTAACTTCGAAACTGTGAAATAGCGGTCTATGTTTTTTCTGGATCAGGTTGAGGAATATGGTATGATATATGCAAAAAAGGCAGCTCATGCAATAATCTCAGGCAGGCTGCCATGGATAATGTACTCTGTCATATTTCCTGTGTAACATGGACAGATTTTTTAATAGAAAGCAGGTGACTGAATGATCTATGTAACCGGAGATACACATGCCGACTGGCTGACAAGGCTCAGTTTCAGAGCCTTCCCGGAAGGGAGAGAACTCACCAAAAAGGATTTTGTCCTGGTGCTGGGGGATTTCGGCATCTGGGATAATTCCAGACGGGAAAAGTATAACCTGGACTGGCTGGAAGACCGCCCCTGGACGACGTTGTTCCTTGACGGGAACCACGAGAATTACGATATCCTGGATAATCTCCCGGTATCTGAATGGAATGGCGGGAAAGTGCATTCCTTACGCCCATCGGTGATTCATCTGATGCGTGGGCAGCTTTATACCATCAACGGCCAATCCTTATTCACATTCGGCGGCGCCCGGAGCCATGATATCCGTGACGGGATACTGGAACCTGGGGACCCACGGATAAAGGAATGGCGCAATTCCACAGTACGGAGGCTGTACAGGGTGAACCATGTTTCCTGGTGGGCCCGTGAGATGCCGTCTGACGAAGAAATGGAAAAGGGACTTGAAAACCTGCAGAAAGCAGGAAACAGGGTGAGTATTATTGCGACTCATTGCCCTTATACCACACTCCTGGAGAAGATTGATGGCGGTTCCGGGCTGTATGAGGCTGACAAGCTGTCGGATTATCTCCAAAAGATCCATGATACGATTGATTATGGCGTATGGCTGTGCGGACACATGCATATCAACCGGAAATTTGTTGCTGACAAAATAGTCTGCCTGTATGAGCAGATTGCACCGTTGATCAAAAAGTAGAAAGGAACGAATATGGATTGGAAATTCAAAGTATGGAATCGGAAAGATAAGGAAATGGAAGACAATACCTGGCTTCATCAGACAGATGCTTACGGAGACATTGGTTTCCTGGATATGATCTCTCCGAAATTTTGTGAAGAACATGGGCTGGATTATCGGATTCTTCCTTTTATTGGAATGGAAACGGTGTCAAAACAGGATATCTATATAGGGGACATCCTCCGGTTGGAAAAACCGGCAGAGACAGGGTGGGAGAAAATTCGCAAAGGCCACTTTGAGGTGGAAGGTTTGAATTTCAAAACCATCCCAGGGGAAGTCACTCGCATTCAGAGAAAATGTGAAGTTGAAGAAATCGACGAAGTTACGGTTGTTGTCAGACAACCGGAGCATTTGGGGTTCACCGCCGATGTTTATTGGAGGGCCGGTGGAGTATATGGTTCTTCATCACATCTCGCAAACCGCTATCTCTCCGCCCTTATTGACATGGGGGCTGAAGTGATCGGAAATGTCTTTGAAAATCCTGATCTTATTCCCGGATGCAATGGAGAAGGCGGCGAAAATTTTTCACCAGAGTGGAAATTCCGTGTTTGGGATGATAAACTGAAAGAAATGCATGACTTTGCCTGGATTGTTCATGAGGATATGGAGGGCTCCATTCCCTTCCTGAGCATGGCTTCTATGGCCGTCAATATGGATCGGGGTTGGGATTATCGTGTCATGCCCTATATTGGTTACAAAACGAACCAGAATAAAGAAGTATATGTTGGGGATATTCTCATGATTAAATATCCATTTGAGCTTCCCCACAATGATCCGGACACTATGGTTATGATCATACGCGAATCTGAAACCTGGGGCTTTAACGTCAATTTTTGTCTGGGTAGAGATGGAAGTTTTAAAGAAGTCCGCAGGCTGAAAGGCTTCACAGATCATTTCGTGGAGTACATCAGACTGGGAGCTGAAGTAGTTGGCAACGTCTTTGAAACCCCGTTCCTCGATCCCCTGTCCCTTGATACAGATTTGTGTTTTATTGAGGAGCAGGAAAAGCTGCCGGGGGAATGGATGGAAGAGTTCAAGCAAAAAATGTTGAAATGAGGAGTAGGAAATGGACAAAATCAAAGTTGGAGATTATGTGAAATGGGAATCTCAGGCACAGGGATGCTATGTCGTAAAAGAAGGAACAGTAATTGCATTGCTGGCTCCTGGTGAAGATGCGTTTCAGCATCTTCCTGCTGGCGTCAAAAAGACGCATATCAAGTTCCAGAGCCGCTCTCAGATCGAACGAGCTCTGGTCAAAGTCATGGCCGGGGTAAAGAAAGACATTGCCCACTATTATGCGCCGCGAGTCAGTATGTTGCAGAAGGAGACGTCAGATGGGAATGGGAACTGAGAAGAAATTAGAGGATATAACGTTCATTACTTACGAAGATTTCGATCTGTATATAAACAAGCTGGATGATGCCGAACTGCTCCAAATGTGCAGGGAAATCTACGATTGGAAATATGTTTCCGGCGTCGTCGTTAATGATGGTCGGCTGGCAAAATTTCGTGAGAAAATAGGAGATGTCGCTACAGCACATCTCGCCGACAAGGTTGTGAAAGAGACGGCTGTGAGGTTTCATGACATCATAGTGATGCTGTTAAGCGAAGAGCCTTCGGAATTTTTAAAGTTTAGATGATATCCTGATAAGGATCCTGCAATGAGCGGGGTCCTTTTTTAAGGCGAAATGCGAAAATACATACTTTCCCCGAAATAGTTGATAGCGGTTGTTTCAAACAACCATTAACGTTCCGTCTACTATGGCGGAGGAAGGAGAAATGTATGTATCATCTGATTAATGAACACGAAAACGGTATCATTGGTATGGAAGAAGTCGCAAAAGCCACTGAAAAAGAGGCTGACAGGCTGCAGGGACTGATTGAAAGGTACGAACTGGACGGAGGAAAGATTGAGGGAAAAGGGAAATATTGCTCCAAGCTGGAGGGATATGTCTGATCAGAGATCAGAAGCAAATTTGTTACATTTTATCCCTATTATGAAGACCTCTTCCAGGCAGGTATGCTCAACATTTTGGAGCAGGAAGACAAGTACGCCCCCGCAAAGGGTGAACTGACTACGTTCTTCCGCCCCTATATTCTGCATGGGATCTGCGCATGGATTAATACGAATGTTTCTTTTTCCACACAGCACTATTCAGTTATAGAAAAGAAAATCAATGATTTTCTTAGGTCAATCAGGAAGGATATCACGGAGGTCCCCACATCCCTGATTGTCAGGAAAACCGGGATATCTTCCAAATCCGTGGAGCACATCCGTGTTATGAAGCAGATGCGGCGTGCAGCCCGGATCGACATGGTTGCGGAAACGAATTTCGTAGAAGGGTCCCTGACTCCGTACTATTATACTACACCGGAAGATTATTATATCGAAGTAGAGGAAAAGGAAGAGATCCTGAAAAGGATTGACCTTCTACGGCAGGGAATGTACAATGGATGTACCCTTTCCAATGATCAGGTCAGAATACTCAGGGAGTATTATGGCATCGGAAGGAACATGCCGAAGAAAATGTCAGAGATAGCCAGGGGCATGGGAGTTACGCCTTATTTCATTCGGAAAGAAATCTCCATTGCCTATAAGAAACTTAGATGGGAAATCTGGAAAGGAGAAATTTGAAATGTGGATTTTCAATGAGGAAGGGATGGAACATGAGAAAAGGTTCCGGCGTTCGTCTCCGATCAAGGGTGATGTTGCCGCCATACTTCAGGCTGAGTTTAACAGGCTTGCAGAAAAAGGGTATAGCTACGAACCTTTGGAGGACGGGAAGCATTTCCATGTGACTGGAGATGATATGACCGATTACACGGCCTGCGCGTATCATGTGGAAGAAATTATTGGAATGATGGTCGAAGATGAAACCATCTATTTTTGAAAAGAAATTATATCATTTTTTGGAGAGATGCACCCGAACAGAACCGCTTTTTTATACTTTTACCTTCAGGGATGCCCGGAAGATGAGGAGGATCAGAAATGAACGAAATTGATCAGGAAAGACTGGAAAATCTTTATAATGCCCTTGCTGTTCAGATGAGGGCATTGGACGATGCAAATAACAAGAAAGATTATTTGTCTATGGTCGAAAATGCGTCTAACATCGAAAAACTTTCCTACACAATTCATTTCCTGAAAGGGAATGATGATATGGGGGAGAGGAGCAATGACGAAATTTATATCAACTGAAACAATCGAAAAAATGCATGAAGTAAAAGAACAATTGGTTGAGGCACATGATGTAGAAGAATTATTGGATGACCTTAACGAGACCGAAAAGGAGACTTTGCTTCGGCTCTATATCGATCAAAGCAGGCAGTACAGAAATGTTTCCGGTATTTTTCATATTAATTATAGAGAAGGAACGATAGGATACGAATAATTATTTATGATATTTGGAATAAGGCTTTGCGGAAATGCAGAGCCTTTCTATATGAGAAAAATTCCATCATCAGAGAGAGGTCTGCAATTTTGAAAACGAAATTAAGAGAGGAGAAAACAAATGTTTGTTTTGGTTAAGGAAAGGATTGAAAATGGGGGAAATATCTGTCGCTCCAGTGTTGTTCAGGGAGATATCGGGAAGATTGTTCAGAACGAACTGGAGAAAATATCAGAAAAGGGATACTCATACACCCCTGTTAATGAAACTGGAAATATCATCTTGGTTACTGGATATAATACGCAGCATAGGATGTGTATGTACGAAACGGGGAACTTTGCAATCGAGCCGAAAATTGTATCAGCCTTTTACCATCTGCGAGCAGACTACTATGTTGAAGTCATGCGGGACACTCTGTATGGGAAAGTGATCGTTTATCTATATATCGCTGGAATCCTTGATGCAAAGACAGAAATTGCTCAGATGGACTTGAGTGAGATGACAGAAGATGATGACGACGTGATCGCCGGGGTTCTTCTTGCAATAGAGGACAAAATCCAGCAATTTGAAAACTGACACAAAAGAGACCGCGCAAGGGTGGCGAATAAAGCGACACCATTCAAATTGCCTCCCCGCTGTCATACGTCGAGGCGGCTGAAACTTCTCTAAACTGACTTTCCAAGATCGTTCGGGGATTGCCGTCCCTTTTGATAGAGGAAACTGTATCCTCTTTCTGATACTTTTCATAACCAAGGCAGCAAAGATAGATATTATTTCACGTTACCCATGCTGCCGTTGGCTTGCGATATACCCTTCTGGTTCATCACTATAAACAGACGAACTGTTTAGTTTTCCATCTTCTCATTCTGCTAATAGAGCTGTTTTATCACTAAAGCCTCTAATGCTTTTTTGGTTTCGGCACTCATTAATGGGATCAAACCTGGAAAAGCTCCTTTGGTTGTATCTATTCCTAAAATGGGTTTTCCATCCTTCCCAATTCTATTTGTTACTTTCAGCGGGTCCATCAGATTATTACCAATAGCTAATGTTAAAAGTTGATTTAATGTTTCAGGTTGATCATTTCCAACCCATACAGTAGCAAATTTCATACTACCCGTTCCGTCATTCATTTTTATAACATTTGTTCCGTCGCAAATCTTTAATCTGGCATAATCACTTGGTATGCATTTTATATATTTTTCATTGTCTGGATTAAGTCCTTTATTTAAAAATGAGATTCTTAGTTGCCTTAAGAAACATCCAACAGCAAATCTTGTATTTACTAAATTGAATTCATTAAAATACACTGTAGAAAACCTACTGTCTGGTTTAGCGCAGGCATTTACCTCATGTATTAATGCATCATACTTTGAGCTATCTTTGCATAATATCCTTTTTCCATTTTTATCAGCTGTTGCATATAAAAATACTCTTTCTACATTTTCAGGTGTAAGGTCCAACATTCCTTTTAATTCTTCTGTTAAAGTATTTTTCTCATTCTCCATATTTTTATCCTTTCTCGCTTATTCAGGCATAAAATGTTTCATAGTAAATATTTTATCACCGGCCATTGAAAATAGCTAGAATTATTTAAGGAAATGGGTGTAAGTTGGAAATCGTAAAGCTTCCATGAGAAGTTCCGCATCAGCTTCCCAGAATCCCCTATTCAGAAAGAAATATGATGTGAAAAAATTGATGAGGATTTTGAAAAAATGCAGATCCTTTTACCCCGAAAAAACGGCACCTACAATGGTGCCGCACGCTGTCAAGCTTCGTGATAAGCCGTTGCCTTTGCGATTTCCTCGTATCTCTCGACCATCTTATCGTATTTATCCGGATCCTGTGTGTCCATATCCAGGATTTCCACGAGTAATAGGCAAGGGGGCTCGGTAATTCAACTGCCGAGGGGAATTGCCTCACTAAATGAATACTCGTAACCATCCATCCGCTGCAGCACTTTAAAGGTGGTTTTTCTTGTAGTGGAAATCTTTTTTCCTGCCATTGTGACGAGGTCAAAATCCCCTCTGCGTCTGACCTTGACCCGGCCCGTATATGTGCCTTTATATTTCCCATTCGAGACAACAGCCTGCACGATATCTCCGGTCTGTATGCCATTGACACGTTTATTCCGTTGATAGAATTTCGTTGTGATGATCCCGCAGTCATTGATGGTCCCAAGCAGCCGTCCGCCGCGCCCTGTCGCCTTTACAACCAGGCAGGGCTGTACCGCATTCCGGTATCCGTTTTCCGGTACGTCTTTCGTGCAGCAGAGCGCATCCAGGTGGTGGGCTTTTGGGATCCCAAGTTTATTCCTGTTGTAGGCAGTCCTTCCGCCTGTCCCGACGGAAACTGTCCCATCCGCGGACAGCTCCCTAAGGGCATTGTATAACCGCCACCTCATGGAATTGGTCCATGCCGCATACCGGAGCTCCTGGCCGACTTTCTTTCCTTCAACAACTTTTTCCAGGCACTCGAAGCGTTTTTTGTCCATATCGCCTGCATTTTTCTTTGCTTTGAGGGCGTCCAGCCATTCCTCCGGCGTGCGGTCTGCCTTTTTCTGGTTACAGGTGTGGCATGCCAGGATGAGATTCTTCAGGCTGTCTGACCCGCCTCTGCTTTTCGGTACCATATGCTCCTTTTCCAGGCGGTGGTCGCCCGTTTCATTTGCACAGTATTGGCAGGTATGCTGGTACTTCTCAAGGAGGTAAGTCTTCAGCTCATAGTTATACAATTCGACATGCTGGTAATCTTCCCCTTTGATATCAAGGTTCTCCAGGAGTTGCATGTCGAACTTTACCAGTTCAATGGATATTTTTCATGGACCAAGAAGCTTCTCCAGCCTTCTCACGAAATTTAACACATTGTTAAGGATGCTCATCTGGGACGGCGGGAGCCAGCCTTTTTCCCGGGATGTTTCATAAACCCCGTTTTTCGGAAATTTACAGCGTCTGTAACCCGTTTCACGGGAACGGCGGTTCCTGTGGCTGTTTCTCCGTGTCTGGAGCCTGTCAACAATCTCTGATCCCCTGTGCTGGAGTTCAAAGTATGCAATCACACGGTCATCTTCTATTATAGAGATGCCGGTATACCCCGCCCCGGATCCGGCTTGATCCGGTAATCATGGTGTACCTCTATTTTGCGTACATCAAGATCCTTGATAATGATGGTAAAAGGATAATACCTGTATACACATGCACGTCCTTTTTCGATTAACTGCCTTGCCCGTTTCGTGGTGCAGTGCCCAAGAGGGCGTTCTCTCTTGTCCAACGTAAAAACTATAAACTCACAAATCTCCTTTCGGAGCCCCGTTAGGGGCTTGTAATGTGGGCCCCCCGTCTGCTATCCCGCGTCACCTCGCCAGGTTATGCTGCTTCGGACCGTTTTGCACTTGCTTTATCCCGGTTTGCATGTTTAACAAAACCTACACCGCCACTGCTGGTGAAGCACATAATAAGCAGCGTATTCACAGACCATAACGACAGCCCAAGCTGTCGGGCCGCCATGGGGCTGACGGCTACTCAACCATATTGAATCCCCTTACACAAGTCTACTGCCCCCGGAGGGCCGCTTCCTCATGGCCGGTGATTCAATCTCTGGGTTGGTTGTCATCGAGATCGCGCTCATTGGTGAGAACCTCATCGACCCGACCGCCTTTCACAACAATTATTTTTTTATTCATCATTTTCTCATTCCTGCCCTGCGATGGCAAGTTCAATCCAATTTTCTGCGTCTGTACGCCCTTATCCTACCATGTCCTGGTTGGAAGAATAGGATCATCAGGCATCATAAGACCTCCATATTACGCAGCAGCCAACTTCCATGAACCATCGGAAAGCTGGGTGAACACTTTCGGGTATATCCTCAGCGTCTGTCTGATCTTTTCCTTCCAATGAGGATTCGTTTCACAGCGTTTGTGCCCGTCAACGGCCCTGTATAAGTCGTCCAACTTCATGCTCCTGTGATTTTCTTCCATAATGGAACATAGAACATCTCTCCAGGTAGCGGCTTTACTGTCTCTCATATCCATAGTCCTGCGAACGGGAAGAACCACCTGGTATACTAGGGCAGCATCCTTATGCAGAACCATCAAATACTCATGGACTATGGGCACAAAATTGGTATTGCTGTAAGTTGTTCGGTCAGACAAGCAGTTATGCTGCATCTTGATGATGATCTGCTCCAGTGTCCCGGGCTTAACAATATCCGAAAGCATGGAGTATAACCGGCCCTTTTTCTTGATGTCACCCATCAGAACGAACATCCGGCCGCCTTTTTCCAAAGATGCATATTGCTTCAGGCAGCAATAGTTCATTTTCTTTACGAAGTCTTCCCAGTCCTTACACCGGGACAGGTCATTGATCCGGGGATCAAAGCCATACCTGTCGATGATGTCCTGAGCCTTGTACATCTGGTCAGAATAGATAACAATATCCGCATACGGCGGATGCCAGAAACAGTTTTCCGCCCGTTCAGGGATATCCATCGTCATCATGTCGAATCCTCGGTTCAGGTCCAGAAAGGTCCCAGGGATTCCCTTTGCCATACAGACATCCTCCGTGGTCCCACCGCCGACCATGTAGTCGGAGAGTGATCTCAGTTTGTACTGATCGATGATGTCCTCGATCAGGCGGCCGGAGCAGTTTCCCCGGTAGCGGTTGTTCCCATAATTTCCTCTTTCTTCGTAGCTTATAACAGATTTCATTTTTTCCTCCAAATAAGATTCATCATTTTCCGGTTTTTTTCAAAATAGATTTGATATTGTTTACGGTCTGTTTATCCCCGATTCCAATCACCAGTAACCCTTCAGCGTCAATCAACGCCTTTTTGAGGTAGAACTGCAGGGTTTTCCGTTCGCTTTCGGTTAAATAGCAACAATGCGTATCGGCATTGGATTCTTTGGGGCTCTTGGATTTTCCTGCTTCATCCGCCAGCTCATCCAATGTCATTTCAGCCTCACGGATACAGCTCTGCAGATAATCTTTCCGCCAGGCATCTTCCTGGCTCCTTATTTCTTTTCCACAGATATAAATGAAATCTCTGAGCCCGATAGCAGCTCTTGGAATGTCCAGTTTTCCCGTTCTCAGGATTTCCTCAAGTTCTTCAGAGTCACGCCTGTGGATATTGCAGCCATAAGCTCTCAAGAGGCGACCTGCTGATTTGGGGACATCAATCTGCATTTCTCCGGGAAAGCGGCCTTTCCCGTCTCCAAATCCGCTCTCAAAGGCAATGACATTGCAGATATACATACCGTCACAAAGCCCGAAGATCGTAAACCTGCGCATGATACAGATGGCCGTCTTTTTAAGCTGAACCGGTACATCGCAGCCTTCAAAAAATTTTTCGTAATTTCTCATTTTTCTTTCTTCCTTTCTTTGAGTATCATCAATATTTACAGAGGGAATATGAATGGTGGGAGAGGAGTATAAAAAGGCCCTCTGCGTTTGCAGAAGGCCGGATCAATATCAGTTTTCAGCTATACGATAAGTTTAACCATATAATTAACGAATTCTTCAAAAGGGATCAGTTCCTCCAGATCTGCCTCCCAGTGAATCCTGTTCAAAGACTTATCGCATTTTCTGGTATCAGCATCAATCTTGTATAGGAAGCACCAGGTCGTAAAGAACGAACGAATCTGTTCAGGAACGTTTTCGTAATCCCAGTTATTATCCTTGGCAAATTCGATAATGTAGTTTAGGAAGTTTTCTTCGGAATCCGGAACGCTTGCCGCAGTGGTTCCTATACACGATCCGTTAGCTGTATTCTGGTGTTCCCCGGAAGTGCATGCAGGTGAATCTGCCTGTTGTTCTTTGGTCCCCTGCCGCCAGAAGTCCTCCGGGCATCCATAGTCTTTCATTACCGAAGGGATGATTTCTTCCGGATAGGCTGAGATACCAGTTCCATTCTCGAATTCGATGTCCCACATAGGAAGACATTCCAGATCGGCACCCTCCGAATTTTCTGCATTGTGGGCAGGAGTTCGGCGCCGGACGTAAAAACTCATACCAATGTATTCCTTATTTTCTACAAAAGGCGTCCAAAATCTGTCCGCGAACCCTTTCCGCTCGTACAGTTTGAAACAGTCTTCCACAAAGGACTTTTCATTTTCTTCCGACAGATTTCCTCGTCCATCAGGGTATTTAATTTCCATATCTGCCCAGGAATGTACTGTAAAATGCCCTATATCCCCGGCAGGAAGAAAACACCAGAACATTTCATTTTCCCCAGGGATATAATACCTGTCGGTCTCCCGACAATAGAAGATATCGGCACTTCCAGACTTGTTGGCTGTGTCAATGAAACTGTTCCAATCATATTCAGCCTTGTTGCCCGGATATTTGCTCATCCCAAGGTCAGGATCTGAACGGAGTTGGAATTTATCTGTCAGCTGCCTCAGATCCTTCTGCTTTTCATCGGATGTATATTCACGATAGGGGACAAAGGTGTAATCTCCATAGGAGAATGTACCTTCGGCAGGTTCCGGGATACTCCGTCTGGCCTGCTCCATTAGCTCCCTGTAATGTACATGGATATAGTCATACACAATACTGTTGAAGAATTCCTGGGAACCCTCCCTAAGGAAATTCGGGGTTGCCATCTGGCAGTCCTGGTCCCACATATGATACATGAGGTCTCCCAATTCGTCCTTGAACCGGGTCAAAAGCCTTTCATAGTCGATTCCCGTCTCGGGAATAATACACCGGAGCATAGTATGAACATGGACCATCATCTCATATTTCTGCCGTTCAGAATTGACGTCAACCACATCAGGATAGATATGATTGAAGACACTTGTTGCAAAAGCCTTCAGGCTGCTGTCATCAATATTCAAATTTTTCCCTTCAAAAATATAATTTCTCATATAATCCTCTTTTCTCTGTTCAACAGATTTTGTTCGCCATATCAGTGGAGGCAGTATGCCGTAGCATCTGCACCTTCATAAGCGAAACGGTCAGCATGCTGGGTAATCGACATCCATACCCAGACACCACATATCCCGTTCCCTGTCCCAGAAGTGTTCCGAAAGGTCTTCCAGCATCTTCGAACCATCAGCCAGAGCCAAGAAATCAGCTCTGACGTCATCATTGAAGTACAACTGATATCTGTTCTGGTCAATGCTGATCCGGAATTCCCTGCCCGGATATGGATAAGGGTTACAGCAGCCCCGTTTCTGTTTCGGGTATGCCCCGATCATCAACCCATACAGGTTCGGATATTCCGGGGTATTGCGATCCGACCAGTCTTCCAACTGGATCGGTGTCCCATCAGGCATGACTGTTTTTTCCAATATTTTCATTTTGTCCTCCTGTAATATACTCCATAAGGGCTGTCCACACGCTCCGTCAGCCCATCCATATCAAAGTAATCCTCAGCCTCACACGGCGCAATCTCCATAACGCAGGTCAGATTCTCTCTCAGCTCATCCGCATTGGGAAAACTGTCCCCGGAAAAGAGGATAGCCAGCGCCGCGTCGTTGCCGATCACCGGCGGAATTTCCGTTTTTATGCAGTAGCTGCAGCGGTCTTCAGTGGCGAGGGAGTCGTCTTCATCGTGATAAAAACACAGTTCGTAGAAATACAACTGTGGAACCGAAAAGTCCCCTTCGGAAAATTCAATCCCATCATATTGTTCAAAAATCTCTTCATCCGGGATGGATGTGGCTTCGATGAGCTCGTCATAGCTGATCCCATCCGGCTCTTTCTTTGTAGAAGCATAGGCCTGTTTCAGTTCATCCAGCTGGTCGCGGTTTAATTCTCTTACTGTCATTCTTTTCCCTTTCTTAGAAAATGAAAACAGGTAAAATCTCAATTAATCAACGAAATCATAAAGATTGAAAAATCTTCGTAAGGCATGAGGTCCTGCAGCGCCGCAATCTGGTAGATTTTCTTCAGAACCTCATCGCATTCCGGGTTGTCAGCATCAATTCTGAACATAAAACACCAGGCGGTAAACAGCGCCCGGTTTTGATCCAGGTCATGTTCATTTTCCCATTCGCGTTCAGCGGCAAATTGAAGGATGTAATCCAGCATTTTCTGCTTTGACTTCAGGAAATCTGATACCATTGCGTCGTCAGAATTCTTTGGCATTTCAGCAGACGACTGATTTTCGTTGGCTGAATTGAGTATGGTGCTTTCCCCTGTTTCGGGATCATATGCAATATTTTCCCGTTCCCTTGCGATATCCGACAGGCTGTACATGGCCTGCCGTGTCGAAATCAGACCCGTTACTTCGTAATTGTACACAACCTTCCTGATTTTCCCCTTGGTTTCTTTTGGATAGAGAGAATCCAGAAGGTAGTTCGCAAATTCTTTTACAAATCTTCTGCTCATAATTGCTCCTTTCGTTAAATTCTTTCAAGTTACAGAAGAAATATGAAAGGCAGAGTAGTTTCATAAAAGTTTGCCCGGTCATATAGGCTGTAAGACAAAACGGCTGGGCTCTGGATGGTGTTGTTGCCTTTCGCACTTTTTATAAAGAAAAAAAGCCAAGGAAGCCCCCAGTTTTAACTATGGGATGAATTGGCGTATCTTAAGAAATTCTTGAGGTAGCGGTCAAAGTATAGACCTATATCTGTGCTATTATATCTA
>OGPH01000335.1_pt1 | contig 51966 bp, 48 predicted proteins | sample 1552891 | NCBI WGS metagenome assembly OGPH01 (sample SAMEA2580272, study PRJEB22360) | human gut metagenome | biome: human gut; feature: human-associated habitat; material: faeces | place: Denmark | collected 2008/2010 | reverse complement strand
GTCTGCAGCTACCTCCGGCAACGGATATTACACCCGTGAAGAATTTATCGATTTACTGCGTTATGCAGCTCAAAGGCATGTACGTGTGATTCCGGAGATTGAGTCTCCGGGTCATGCCCGTGCAGCAATCGTGTCCATGAAAGCGCGCTATCATAAATTTATGAATACTGCCCCCGAAAAGGCCGACGAATATTTATTAAGTGACGTACAAGACACTTCCCGCTATGTTTCCGCGCAGTCTTATACGGATAATGTCATGAATGTAGCATTGCCTTCTACATACCGGTTTATGGAAAAAGTGGTTCGTGAGTTGATAGCCATGTATGAGGAAGCGGAGGTACCTTTGACTACGATTCATTTAGGTGGTGATGAAGTACCCGAAGGAGCCTGGATGGGTTCTCCTGTCTGCCGGGCGTTTATGGATGAACACGGGATGACAAGTGCCCACGAACTGTCTGAATACTATATTACGAAGATGACAGACTATCTGCAACAATATCATTTGCAATTCAGCGGCTGGCAGGAAGTAGCGTTGGGACATCCGGAAACAACCGATCGGCATTTGAATCAACTTGCAGCAGGAGTGTATTGTTGGAATACGGTTCCTGAATGGGAAGCGGATGAAATACCTTACCAGATAGCTAACAAAGGATATCCGGTGATTCTCTGCAACGTGAACAATTTCTATCTGGATTTGGCCTATGACGCTCATCCTGACGAAAGAGGTCTCTCGTGGGCGGGATATGTCGACGAGTCCAAAGGTTTCTCCATGCTTCCATATAGCATTTATCGTTCTTCACGTACCGATATGGCAGGCAATCCGGTCGATCCGGACATCGCAGGAAAGGGAAAAACGACTTTGACCGCTTTCGGAAAGGAACATATCCAGGGAGTGCAGGCACAATTATTTGCTGAAACCATCCGTGATTTTGAAGGGGTGGAATATTACACCTTCCCTAAAATCCTCGGATTGGTGGAACGCGGTTGGAACGCTTTTCCCGCCTGGAGCACTTTGGCAGGAGAGAAAGAACGTCAGGCTTACAATAAAGAACTGGGCCTGTTCTACTCCAAAGTGAGTGAGAAAGAAATGCCTCACTGGGCGTCCCGAAGTATCAATTTCCGTTTACCTCATCCCGGACTTTGCATCAAAGAAGGGCAACTCCACGCCAGTACTCCTATCCGGGGAGGCGAAATACGCTATACGACCGATGGCACGGAACCGACCCTTCATTCGGAACTTTGGAAAGCTCCCGTAGCCTGTGATGCTTCCGTTGTGAAAGCGAAACTGTTTTATTTAAATAAAGAGAGTGTGACAAGCACTCTCAAAGTAGATTAATCCACAAAAGTAGATAAGTTATGAACTATGATAAAATAAAAAGAACCGGAATATTGTTCTTGTTGGGAATAGGTGCGATCACATCGTTGTCGTGCAATGATAATGATAACGCGAACTACCCGGAGCGAGTGCCCCCCCGCCTGTCAGTGATGCCTTTGCCGGAAAGAGTCGATTATAAAGAATCGGTTGTCTCTCTTCCGCAGAATGTGACTGTCAGCCAGAACATTCCGGCTTCTACGTCTCAACTGCTGAAATCCACCCTGGAAGAGAAACTTTCTCTTTCCGTCAGTGATGCCTCCAACGATCGTGCCTTTATCCGTGTGAAACAGGAATCGGATCTGGCAAAAGAGGCTTATCGGCTCACTGTTACCAAAGAGGGAGCCTGCATTTATTATTCAACGGAAACCGGACTTCTCTGGGGAATCCAGACATTGAGACAGGCGCTCGAACAAGCAAACTTCTTCACTTCCGGAAGTGCTAAATATCTTCCGATGGTCGATATAAAAGATGCTCCCAAATATGATTGGCGCGGATTTCATATCGATGTAGTCCGCCACATGTTTACGGTTGATTATCTGAAAAAGGTGATAGACTGTTTGTCGTTCTACAAGATAAACAAGCTCCACTTGCATCTGACAGACGATCAGGGCTGGCGCATTGAAGTGAAAAAATACCCGTTGCTGACGCAGGAAGGCAGCTGGCGCGACTTCGACGAATATGACAAGAGATGCGTAGAACTTTCCCAACAGGATTATAACTATGAGATAGATCCCCGTTTCGTGAGAAATGGTTCTCAATATGGTGGTCATTATACGCAGGAAGAGATGAAAGGTTTGGTAAGTTATGCGTTGGAAAGAGGTATCGATATTGTCCCTGAAATTGACATGCCAGGTCATTTCTCGGCGGCTATCAAAGTCTATCCCGAGTTGTCGTGCACGGGAGAAGCCGGATGGGGAGAAGAATTCTCTTATCCTATCTGTCCCTCTCGTCCGGAGAACTATCAGTTTGTGCAGTCCATCATTGATGAGATGGTCGAGATTTTCCCTTCGGAATATTTCCATATCGGAGCAGATGAAGTGGAGAAAGATAACTGGGAACAGTGTGAAGTCTGTCAGCGATTGATGCAGCAGGAAGGTTATCAGAAAGTGGATGAACTGCAAAACCGTTTTGTGAAGATCATGACGAGCTATGTGAAGGGTAAAGGCAAGAAAGTGATGGGATGGGACGATGCTTTTCTTGAAAAAGAACCGCAGGATTTGATTTATACGTATTGGCGTGACTGGCTGCCCGATCAGCCGGGAAAGATTACCCAGAAAGGTTATCCGATTATATTCATGGAATGGTCCCGTTTCTATTTGAGCGCAACGCCTTCGGACGAAGGATTAAGCTCTTTGTATAACTTCGAGTTCGAACCCCAGTTTCCCGGCATCGTGAAGCAAAATGTATTAGGCTTCCAAGCTTGTGTATGGACGGAGATGATTCCTAATGAGCGGAAGTTTGGTCAGCACGTGTTTCCCTCTCTTCAAGCATTTTCGGAGTTGGCGTGGGGAAGTAGCCGTAATTGGATTGACTTTACCAATCGCCTGAAATGGCATGTTAAATGGTTGAATGCAAATGGATTCTATTTCACCAAACCGGGATTTCTTTAATCCCGGTACATTAAGAACAATATGAAATCAGAACGTTTACTTTCATTAGATGTACTTCGGGGAATCACCATTGTCGGAATGATTTTGGTAAACAACCCCGGAACATGGGAATCCATTTACGTACCCTTGCGACATGCCGAATGGAACGGACTGACTCCGACAGATTTGGTTTTCCCGTTCTTCATGTTTATAATGGGCGTTTCCATGAGCTTTGCCTTATCCCGATTCGATCATCATTTCAGCCGTAGTTTCATCACCAAACTGGTACGGCGCACGGTGATCTTGTTTTTGTTGGGGCTTTTTCTGTCCTGGTTCTCGTTGGTGTGCGCAGGGGTAGAACAACCTTTTTCGCACATACGTATTCTGGGAGTGTTGCAGCGGTTGGCATTGGCTTATTTCTTTGGTTCCTTGCTGATTGTGGGTGTTCGGCGTCCGGCAAATCTGGCATGGATCTCCGGGATCATTCTGGCAGGCTATTCCATCTTGCTGGCTTTGGGACACGGATTTGAACTTTCCGAACAGAATATTATTGCCGTTACAGACCGCACCTTATTCGGAGAAGCCCATTTGTATCGGGAGTGGTTGCCGAACGGCGGGCGTATCTTTTTTGATCCGGAAGGCCTGTTGAGTACCTTGCCGTGCATTGCGCAAGTGATTATCGGTTATTTCTGCGGAAATATTTTGCGGGACAAGACTGAAATCCATCACCGGCTGTTGCAGATCTCCATACTGGGTATTGCTCTTTTGTTTGCAGGATGGTTGTTGAGTTACGGCTGCCCGTTGAATAAGAAAGTATGGAGTCCGACTTTTGTTCTGGTGACTTGTGGCTTTGCCTCTTTGTTTCTTGTGTTTCTCACTTGGCTGATTGATATTCGTAAAAAGCAGAAATGGGGATATCCTTTCCATGTTTTTGGTACGAATCCATTGTTTATTTATATAGTGGCCGGTGTGTTAGCTACTTTGTTGGAGGTAATTACGGTTGGGGAGAGTAGCTTGCAGGAGAAGATTTACACTTCCATTTGGAGCGTTCTTCCCGATGCTCATCTGGCCTCTCTGATTTACGGCCTTCTGTTTATCGGATTCAATTATCTAATTGTATGGGTGCTGTACAAAAAGCAAATTTTTATAAAGATATAAGAGGTCGGTGACAGGTTTGAAAAAGTAGAGTTTATGCCGGATAGCTACGACAGTTTGTTTTCGTAGCCGGATGGCATAAACTCTATTGATATCTTTTTGCTCATAAAGTGAAAAGAAATTTAATTAATAGTAGAAGTTAGAATTTTCTGTAGTGAAAATAGGATTATCAACTTTGCACTGCTACACTCCAACTATGGAAATCATCCATTTTGTTCTTGTAACAAATGTCCTTTTGATAATATCTTGGTTTCATCTTGATACCTGTTTTCTATTCGAATAAGGGCAATGATGTACTCGGATTGTCGGAAATATTTACAACATTCAGGTCGGAGATGTACTTGTTCTGATGAATTCAACCGAAGCTTTTAATGGATAAAATGGAAGTACATAATAGTCTCTTTTTAGCTAGGTATTTCTTTCTTTTTTAAAATTTAACTTTTTATTATTTATTTGTATTTCAGTGTTTTAGTGCTTGTGTGTGCACTTGCTTATAACCAATATCCCCCTTGCCTGAATCATCGTTTTTTTGTATATTTATTGCCGGATTAATACGTAAACAATAAATGTATTGTATATGGAGAATATAAAAAAAATGGTACATGCGCTGCTGGAAACAACCGGTAGTCATGCTCCCTTGTTGCAGCAGATTAATGAGGCGTTATTAAAGGATTATCAACTCAACATCAGTAGTGGGTTGCAGATTCTGCCCAAAGAAGTTGAAATCTACTATGTGAACCGGAAAGCAAAGCATCCTTATGTTGATTCGAATATGCACTGCATGCTTGATCCGAAAACAGATGCGGAAATATGGCAGATGCAATCCGGACGTTTCGGACAACTCTATTTTCATCGGAAAGGGTTGGGAGGAGTAGATGTGTGCTTGTCGGATAGCGATCATTTTGCTTTGTGTTGTACCATTAAAGCCGCTGAAATCAATGGCGAAGAGTGTTGGAGTCCGTTGAAAGTGCGTAATGTCATTCTTGAAAAAATCTGTGCGGAAGAAGGAATGTTGCCGGATGTACAGAACAAACAGAAGATAATGGACCGGATGAATGAGAAGAGGTCACTTTCCGTCCTTGCACCCCGCGAATATCCGATTACGGGGTATGTATATCATTTGCACCGCAGAGGACTGCGCCGGAGAGACCGGAATGTGTTGTTGCCTTTGCGCTCATTTGTCGATCTGTGGAATAAAAAACTGCTTATGGGTAATGTACAGAAACTAAATCTCTATATGAACGCTCATCCGCAGGCGAATATTCTGGAAGTGTTGCGTGAACACAACTTCCGTTATATTCCATTTGAAGTAAAGATACGGTATAACATGGATCGTAAGGTGAAGCTATACGACTAAATAAGAAAAATTGTTCTGAAAAGCTCCTTTTTTGTTCTGATTAAGCCTATAAGTAAATAAAAGAAAACCTATACCTTTGCAGTCGAATTTTAATCAATAGTGTATGACTGCAATAATAAATAAGGAGAACTCAAAGGTGTTTTTGCTGATTTTACTCGGTATGTTGTCAGCGTTCGGACCTTTTGTAACGGATATGTATTTGCCTAGTCTGCCAGCAATGGCAGACTATTTTTCTACCCACTCGTCGATGGTGCAACTGGGGCTTACCACCAGCATGATAGGGCTGGCATTGGGACAAATCTTTTTCGGACCATTGAGTGATAAATACGGTAGGCGTCCGTTGTTGCTCGTCTCGATGATACTGTTCATCGTGTCTACGGTATTCTGTCTTTTTGCGCCGGACATTTATTCGTTTATCACATTGAGGTTGATACAGGGAATCGGAGGGGCAGGAGGTATTGTCATATCCCGTTCGGTGGCTACGGATAAGTTTTCGGGGAAGGAACTGGCCAAGATGCTGGCCGTGATCGGTGCGATTAATGGAGTGGCTCCCGTGGCAGCTCCGGTAGTCGGAGGGTTGGTGACCGGGACGATCGGATGGAAAGGGATTTTTGTGATATTGCTGTTTATTGGCGTACTGCTGTGGATAGGCTGCATCCGTTTTAAAGAATCACTTCCCGTAGAGAAACGCTCGAAGACGGGAATCGTTTCTACTTTCCGTAACTTCGGTGCAATCGTTCATAACCCCCGTTACATGCTCTATGTTCTGCAACTGGCGTTTGCACAAGGCATCCTCTTTGCTTACATAGCTTCCTCACCTTTTATTGTGCAACAACATTACGGATTTTCCCCCTTTGCATTTAGTATCTGCTTCGCGGTGAATGCGGTAGCTATCGGGGTGGCAGCAGCTATCTCCGTGAAATTCCGCCAACCTGAAACTGGGACGCTGACCGGATGCATCGGTATGTTGTGCCTGTCCGTCTGTGTGATGATTGCCTTGTATAACGGATGCGGCTTCTGGACCTATGAACTGCTGATGTTCGCATTACTTTTCACAATGGGATTGACTTTTACTTCCTCCACCACTTTGGCGATGGATAGCGAACGCCGTTACGCCGGAGCAGCTTCCGCCCTGTTGGGAGCACTCTGTTTTGCTTCCGGAGGTATTGTTTCTCCGTTGGTCGGCTTGGGAAATATCCTTGTATCTACCGGAGTTACATTTGTGGTCTGCGCCATCTGTTCCCTGCTTTGTGCACTATGGGCGATGAGGAAAGTACCGATGAAAGTAGCAATGTACCGGATTTTCCGTTAAAGTGAGATTGTTTCAAAAATAAAAGTCATGAGGAAGTTAAAGCTTAAACTCCCTCATGACTTTTATAATTTACTACCAGTATAATTATAATTACTACCAGTATAAACAGACCGTAATAAAACTAGAGTTTTATCTCTTCTGTAAATATTTCCCCGAAACGGTTCTTAACTACCACCTTGACAGATTTTGCATCTTTGGAAGGCTGTGCACGGAAAAGATGGCGTGTGTGATAACCCGTTTTCTTTCCCTTTACCATATTGATATAATCCTGATCCTCATCGTCAAAAGCTTGCATTGCACCTTTCAACACTCCATCCTCGTACCAGTTTACCGTATACGTCCAGTCCCAATCCCAGATATTGGCTACCACGTAGTCTTTCTGGCTTTCAAACTCTCCCGGTTGGTAAAGCCGGAACTGATAGTCGGGAGAACACCCCGTTGCTTTGTAACGCCATTTCACATCATCACCTTTCACTTGTACCACCAGATAACCGTTCGGTGCTCCGCAACGATTCACGTGTCCTGCCCACCATGCGCCGCAGGCGGCTCCGATATTATGTTCGTAAATGGTAGGGGCGGGCAACTGATTTTCATAAAAGTGCGTGTGTCCGGAGAAAATATGTACTTGGTAAGGCCTCAACAGTTGGAAAAGCGCATTGGCGTTGCGCGCATTTCCCCCCGCAGATACCGTGTTATTAGCTACCGGAGCGTGAACGTTCAGGAACACGATATTTCCTTTGGGCACATAACTTAAATCCTTTCTCAACCAGTCCAAATCTTCCGGCGTGAAGCGTTCCGTGTATTTCTTGTTGCCGTCGTAGTCAATATCTTTCATTGCTATCACATGAACTTTACCGATATTGAATGAATAGTTGGCCGGGCCGAATGACTGATAATAATTCTGTTCCCCATAACCATCTGCCGGATGATCCGTCTGCGTCATGGATTTGTAGAGCAGGTTGAAGTCGTGGTTTCCCATCAGTTGGAACATCGTCATTCCCAAATTGGATACCGCTTGACGGTAAGGAGCGTACAGGTTCATGGCATCCCACACCAGATCCCCCAGTCCCATGCCGATGATTTCGAAGTTCTTTAGTGAGTCGGCAGTCTGTTTCAGGTCGGGCACTGTTTCCGTGCGGAAGCGGTCCAGTTGCTTTTCGTTTCTCACTTGCGGGTCGGAAATGGCGATGTAGACAAATTCATCCACCGGCTTCTGTCGTTTAGTTAGTACGAAGTCACATTGGTTCTCGCTTTTCCCGGCATCCAGATATTGATAGAAACCATCGGCTACCCCCTCTTTGGAAGGAAGCTCATACGCTGCCGGAGTGGAGATATAAACCATCGGATAACGTGCCGGGTCAGTGTTCAGAACATAATTTCCTTGCGCATCAGTCGTTTTGAAATGTGCTCCGTCCGTCACCACTACACCGCTGACGGGTTTACCTGTATTATCTTTCACACTACCTTTCACCACCGTCTGACCAAAGGCGGCAACAGTGTTCAGCTGGAAAAGCAAGACCGCTGCAAACAGCGTATTTCTAAAATTGATCTTTTTCATTGCTTATAACTTTCTTAAAGTAACCTGATTGAATAATGCGATAATTTCTTCCGGTTCATTTGCCGACTTGAGAGCCTCTTCAAAAGACTTGCTGTTATCATCGAAACACATCACATTGGCGCAATCCAGGATATGACCCATATTGAATGTAGCAACTTCCCGGCTCACCTCTTCTTTCTTCAATGCCTTCTTATAATATTTATTCACCTTATTGACTGCCTTGTAAATAGAAGGCTTCAAAATTTCGACTGAAGAATCTGTAAATCCGATTGTTACATCATACTCGTGCGTATAATTCTGGATGAAAGTATTCCATTTTCCGGTAATGTCACTCCCCAAATAATGTTCCGCTTCAAACACCGGTTTGGTAGCCGGGATTTCTCCATACACGTCGAATATAAACACCGCTTTCGGCTTTTTGCCTACGGGAGTAGCTTCTTTTTCATTGCTTGAAACATTGTCTTTTCCGGAGATATTCTCGTTCATGGCGAGCTCTCCTTTCTGCGCCATTGCTGCCATCGTTATAACTAACACAACAGCCATACTGATTATTCTTTTCATATTCATTGAATTTTAAAGATTGATTGAAATGATGATTATTGCCGCAATCTTGGTGACCGACACATTCATTTATTGCTGCCACATCAGCCGAATATGGAAGTCATCGCCTCCCATGTTCGCTTTAGCCGCCTGATAATTCTTCAGGTTAGTACGCTGCAGAGCAGACGGATATTTAAAGCGTTTCGGCATTTTGTTATTAGCATTTGCGATGCCGGGTCCCACAGGTAACACAGGAAAACCGGTACGGTTATATTCAAACCACTGCTGATAATCGCAAAAGAACAGTGCGACAAACTTCTGGTTCATGATTCGTTCAAGCGTATCATCATAAGCAGCTTCCGGATTTTCAAAATAATGGTCAGGTATTTTCTGTCCCCACTGTTCGATAGCCGCCTGCACTCCCTTCTGATAAGCCTCTTTGGCAGCGTTGCTTCCTCCGTCGATCACTCCTTTTTTCAGTAATTCCGCTTTGATGAATTCCACTTCGGCATAAGGCATCATGGCAAGTTTCATAGGCGCCTTCGCCATTTCCTGATTCAGCCCCGAAGCTGTGGTTGAAGGCAACGTCTGATAACCGCTGGGCAAACCCACATAATCTTTAGTCTGGTCGGGGAGAGTGACCTGTGTTGCATACACCTGCAGACGAGGATCGTTCCAACCTTTCAGCAGATTGACAAAGAACTCGGAAATCTGAACATAAGAAGTGAAATCCTGCGGACGGGTGAGCGGAGCTTCCTCCGGATAAGTTCCGCTGATGGCAAGCAGGGCGGCATCATCGTTCGATTCGAATACCGGATAAGTGGCGGGATCGGTCAGCATGGTACGCAGTTCCTGTTTCGCGTTGAATTCCGGCACGTCGATCACCCGCAGCAGTGCACGCAGACGGAGTGAGTTGCAGAACTTCTTCCATTTCAGAATACCGGTTGCATCTCCTTTGGACGTCTTGTACAACATTTCGCCCGATTGGTTGTAGATCAACCCGTTAGCTTTGTCGAATAATTCGTTGGCAGTCTTCAGATTATCGATAATCTGTTGGTACACCTGCTGCTGGGTGTCGAACTTCGGTGCGAGTATTCCCTTGTCGGCGGAGCAGGCTTCGCTCATCGGAATATCACCGAAGGCATCCGTTAGAATCTGGTATAGCCAACATTGTAAAGTCAGCGATATAGCATCGTAGTTGGGTTGTTTGGAGGCTTCCGGCAATTTTCCGGTGAGGCGCATCATCTCTTTGGCGTTGTTGATCCATTTATAATAAGTAGTCCATGTGCCGTCTCCTTCGCTGTCCGTCATATACCACCATCCCACACCGTTGGTGCTGCTGGTAGATACGGCACATTGCATCAGGTCGTAGGTATAGCTGTTGTAGCGTTTCCAGTTGTAGACCGATGTTTCGTATAAAATCGGGTTGAGCAGAGTGCCGGGATTCACCTCATCCATGCGGGTGGGGTCTGTATTGAGTTCGTCGAAGCTGGTGCAGGAAGTCGTGCAGAGAGCTCCGCACAAAGTCATTCCCCATACTATATTTTTGAAAAGTTTACAGGTTATCATAAGTCAGTGTTTAAAAAGATACGTTAATATTCAGTCCGAAAGTGCGTGCCGTAGGCAGTGAGCCCGTCTCCACACCGGTCACCATCGAACTTCCGTTGAGGGCGGCAGATTCGGGGTCGAACAAAGGATAGTCGGTGATACAGAATAGGTTGCGTGCGTAGAGTGCCACCGATGCTTTGCTGAACGGTGTTTTCTTCAGTGTACTGTTCGGCAACTTGTACTCCAGTCTCATTTCGCGCAGCTTGAGGAATGAAGTGTCGAACGTGTTAGTTTCCACATTTGCCATCCGGTAGTATTCCTTATAATAACTTTCCACGGTCACCACTTTGGTGTTTGGCGAGTAAGTTCCGTCATCGTTCTTCACCGTTCCCGGGGCAATCATGTACATCCCGTCTTGTGGTGAAAGTCCGGCGGCAGCGATGCGCGGGTCGTCTTTCGACATATAAAATTCCGTTCCCGGCAGACGTCCGTTCAGGGTATGTTGCAGTTTTCCCTGTTGCGTCATTTTGTGGTGCGAGTGCGAGTACATCTTACCTCCCACCTGTCCGTCGAGCAGGATGCTAAGCGTGAAGTTCTTGTAAGAAAATTCGTTGTACAGTCCGGCTTTCCATTTCGGATAGGCCGTGCCGACGTATTCGATCTCTCCCGAACGTTCGGGCAATCCGTTGTCGTTGATGACCACATTTCCTTCCGGGTCGCGTACCAGTTTATATCCCCAGAGGTCGCCCGTGGTTCCACCCACACGTCCGATGATAGATACACTACCGATACTGCTGATTAACTGGTTCTCATCCGCCCCTTCCGCCAGTGAGAGAATCCGGTTCTCGTTCTTAGACCAAGTGAAAGTAGCGTTCCAGCGGAAATCCCTGCTGACTACCGGAGTAACGTCCAACTGGATTTCGTAACCGCGGTTGCGGACGCATCCCGAATTGATGGTAGCTTTGCTGTAACCTGTGGTCGGGTCCATCGGAGCATCCAGAATCTGGTTTTTGGTGCGGTTATAGTAGAACGTGAAATCGAGTCCGATGCGGTTGTGAAACATACGGAAGTCGAATCCCGTTTCGTAATTAGTCGAAATCTCCGGTTTGAAATCCTGATTATAGAGCGTAGAAGATACGATGGCCGATCCGGGAAAATCGCTTGTGCCATAATAGGGCGATGTCTTGTAAGGGTCTGTGTCGTTGCCGACCTGTGCCAGCGAACCTCTCACTTTCAACAGACTGATCTGTTCCGGCAACGTGAACCACTCGTTCATCACTGCACTGACGCTGACCGACGGATAGAAGAAAGAACGGTTGCTTTTCGGCAGGGTAGACGACCAGTCATTGCGCCCGGTGACATCGAGAAACAGTTTATCCTTATACGAGAAATTGGCCGTGAAATAAAGACTGTTCAACGCTTTCTTTTTGATAACCGTCTGCACGTTCGGGTTGGAAACGCCGTTTGCCAGTTTGTATACTCCCGGCGTAATCAATCCTACCACCGAGGCAGCCAACATATCGTAGCTTTGTTGCATCATGTTTCCACCTGCCGAAGCGTTGACACGCAATCCGTTGGCGAATGAATCATGGTAAGTAAATAAAGCATCGCTGTTTAATTCATAATCGAACACATTCTGCTTCTTGAAAAATCCGTTTCCGAAAACCACGTCACTGATAGGACGATGCTGTTCGCGTTGGTCTGCTGACAACTGGATACCGGACCGGATCATGAAATCGAATTTACTATTGATGCGCAGATTGGCAGAAACGGATGATACATTACTGTGTTTCTCCGAAGGATTTTCAGATTCGTACAGAATGACATACGGGTTTCCGATAAATGAGCTGTACGGTTGGAGCTGTTTCACATTTTCCTGTCCGGTACGCCACATCGGACGCAACCAGTCGAGGTTGACATTCGGATTCTGGAAGATAAGGAAGTAGGAGATAGAATTACTGTTATATCCCAGTGCAGGCGTGTTGTTGAGCTTGCGGTACGTATAACTCGACTTGAAATTAATGCGCAGTGCCCTCGAAATCTGCTGTTGGGCGGAAATCATGGCAGTGATACGCTGGAAACCTGTATTGGGGAGAATCCATTCGTTCTTGGTGTGGGTGATGGACGCCCGCACGCTGCCCCGGTCGGATTTTCCGGTCAAGGCTACCGAGTTGGTCAGGGTATATCCCGTTTGGAACAAATCTTTGCGGTTGTTTTTGTACGCTACCCAGGGAGTGGCTACAGAAGCACGATCCTGTGTCACAGGGTCATATTGGTAGAACAACCTGTTGGCGTCGAAGCGTGCTCCGTAGGCGCTACTGGTTCCGCTGGTGCTTGCGTAACTGCCGTCTTCCGCTTTCCCGTAAGAGTAATAGGGCTGGCCTTCGTAGATAGAACCTGCCGGACCGATATTACTCGGCAATCCCTGTCCGAATTCATACTGGTAATCGGGCCATCTCATCACATCGTCAATACTGAAATTACCGCTGTAAGACACACCGATACCTTTGGGTGCACCCGCTCCCGATTTGGTAGTCACCATAATCACGCCATTGGCTGCACGCGTACCGTACAAGGCTGTCGCACTGGCTCCTTTTAATACTTGGATGCTTTCGATATCATCCGGATTGATGTCGGAGAATCCGTTACCATAGTCCACGGAAAGTTCGCTGTTTGAACCTGCACCGTAGGCAACACCCGGATTGGTCATCGGACTACTCATCGGTACACCGTCCACTACCACCAATGCGTCGTTTCCGTTCTGGTTCAGCGAGACGTCCCCCCGCAGCGAGATACGGCTCGAATTAAGCGGACCACCGGAAGAGATAACACTCAATCCGGCTACCTTACCGTTCAGTGCCGTCGACCAGTTGGTGGGCAGGGCGCTCGTAATCATATCCCCTTTCACGGTTTCCGTGGCATATCCCAATCCTTTTTCTTCACGTTTAATCCCCAAGGCAGTCACCACCACATCATTCAGTTGTTGCGACTCTTCTGCCAGTTTAACATTCATCGTGTTGCCTGCATAGTTCTTCTGTAGCGTTTTATATCCTACATAACTGAATACAAGCAAATCCTTTTGAGTCAATATTTTTTTAGTCTTCAGGGAGTAGTTTCCATCAATGTCGGTCACCGTGCCGTCTGTCGAATTTTTCACAGCTACGGTAGCCCCGATTAACGGTTCTCCATCTTCACTCGTTATTTTTCCTTTCACTGTTGTCTGTGCGTATACAGAGCCACAGCACAAGAGCCCAATCGACAGAGAAAGCAGCCATTTGTTTCTTTTCATAATCTTTTACCTTGCTTCTTTAAATTTATTAAATGCAATAAAGTTATTCACACCAGTGTTTTGTTTCACGGTGCAAAGGAATACAAGGCAGATTAAGATAGTATTACAGATCTGTTAACAATCTGTGTTGTGTCGTAAACACTAATTAGTATAATCCGTTTGTTCTTGTGACAGAAGTTGTGACATGGCGGAAAAAGCAAACAGATTTATCGGATAGTACATCCGTAATTCTTTAATTATCATTATATTTGTCACTTTATTATGAAGAAAGGTTTCTTTGCTTTGGGGCAATCGGCTGAATGATGTTTGGGTAGGAATAACCTATAATGTCTTTAATCTAAAATGAAAAATAATTAATGGAAATTCAGAATAGTATATTTAACTACGCTACTTTGCTTAAACAAGTCAAGGCACGGGTGGCACTCGCACAAAAAAAAGCGATTTACTCTGCTAATGAAGAAATGCTTTCTATGTATTGGGACATCGGCAAACTTCTTTGTGAAAGCCAGAAACAGATAGGCTGGGGAAACAATGCGCTTGAACAGCTTGCCAATGACCTGAAGAATGATTATCCGAAAGTGAAGGGCTTCTCAAAAAGAAACTGTCAGGTGATGATTCAATTCTATAATGAATATAATCAGCAACTTACAAATGCGCAACCAGCGGTTGCGCATTTGCAGGCAGCTTCCATAGTATTGCCGATAAAGCAATTAAGCTGGTCACACAACATCATTTTAATACAACGGGTAAAGGACCTGAAAGCTCGCTATTGGTATATGATTCAATGTTTAAAGAGTGGCTGGAGTCGTAATTTCTTAATCGAAGCGATCAATCAGGACTACTACCATACCTACGGAGCATTGGCAAACAACTTCGATACCACTCTTCCTGAAATACAAGCCAAGCAGGTAAAAGAAACCTTAAAAGACCCCTATATCTTTGATATGCTGACTTTCACTGACGAATACAACGAAAGAGATGTAGAGTTAGGGTTGGTTAAACATATTGAAAAGTTCCTTCTCGAAATGGGAGCAGGCTTCGCCTTCATGGGTAGACAATATCACATCGAAGTGTCCGGCAATGATTTCTATATTGACATCCTTATGTACAATGTGTTTATGCACAGATATTTAGTCGTGGAGTTAAAAAAAGGTGACTTTCAGCCCGAATATATCGGCAAACTGAATTTCTATTGTTCCGCTGTAGATGATATTCTTTGTCGGGAAGGGGATAATCAGACGATTGGTTTACTTCTTTGCCAGAACAAAGATCGTATTATGGCTGAATATGCTTTACGTGACGTGCACAAACCAATAGGTATTTCTGATTATGAGTTGGGTAAATCAATCCCTCAAGATATAAAATCTGGATTGCCTTCCATCGAAGAACTGGAAAGTAGGCTTTATCAGGGATTACAGGACAATGAAAGTACAGAGTAATTCAGGCGCGGTGGTGTATAGGCAGAAAAAATACACCACGCTCGCCTATCTGTGCTATTTTTGTTTTTTTATTACATAGAATACTTACTCTGATATTCCTTCGGCGACATCCCCTCGTGCCGTTTGAAGTACCTTCCTAAATACGACTGATCGGGAAAACCAAGTCGGTCGGCTATTTCCTGAATCGTCAGTTCGGTGGATTGAAGCAGCACTTTTATCTCCAGGATGGAGAAGTCATCAATAAGCTTTTTGGCAGCTTCACCCGTCACGCTTTTGCAGATACCTGTCAGGTATTTGGTGGAGATGCACAGTTTGTTGGCATAGAAAGTCACTTCTCGTTGAGAAATGCAGTTTTCGTGTACCAGTGCGATGAAATTCTTGAAGATTTCATCCTGCCGGCTTCCTCCTTCAATTTCCTGACGGTCGAAGTGGCGGTAGCACTTATCATAGATATTCAGCATAAACGATTGGAGGTGATTTTTGGCAATCTGGTTACGGAAGCGGTTTTCACGGTCGTTGTATATGACCATTGCGGCATGTATCAAGCTGTTGATGGCTCCGGTATTTTCTTCCGGTAGTTTATAGCATGGTTTTTCTTTCATGAACCGGAAGAAAATCGGTTCGAACCGCAGGCAGGCTTCGCGAAACATTTCTTTGGGAAATCCGAAGAAAGAAGCAGTGAAATCGCTGCTGCTGCCGTTGATACGGATAATCGTTCCCGGCAAAAGCACGATTTGAGTATTTTCTATTATTTCATAGTCCTTCAAGTCGATCGTGACATGGGCCCACCCGCTTCTGCAAAAATAGATGGCACCCCCTTCCAGTTTCCACAGGCGATGCATAATTGGCGACAGGTTTTCGTCCATTCCGGCAACGAACGGTTCACGGAGGATGGCTAGGTTAGAGTTTTTTTGTTCCATTGTTCTTCTTATTTTGGGTACAAAAATAGGACTTTTTCACTAAATATCGGTTTTAATGTTCCTAAAATGAACAAAACTGAAGATACTAAGTCTAGTTTCCTATGAAGAAAACAGTCTACCTTTGCCGCGTTCAAAAATATTTAATAGGTAACAGAAAATGAGTAAAAAGGTATGTAAAGTGAAGCAAGGGCTATTGTTGCTCTGCTGTGTGGTAGTTGCTACGGGCTGTAAACAAGCTCCTCCGGCACAAATGGAAACAGAATACGAAGTGATGACCGTTTCTCCGGTCGACCGGATGATTTCGAGCACCTACTCGGCGACCATCCGCGGACGTCAGGATATTGATATTTACCCCCAGGTAAGTGGTACGCTGACTAAAGTCTGTGTAACGGAAGGGCAGCGTGTAAAGAACGGACAGACATTGTTCATCATCGACCAAGTGCCGTATGAAGCTGCTTTGCAGACGGCAGTGGCAAACGTTGAATCAGCCAAAGCCTCTCTGGCTACGGCGCAACTGACGTATGACAGTAAAGAGGAACTGTATAAAGAGAATGTAGTTTCCTCTTTCGATTTGAGTACGGCAAAAAACTCCCTGTTGGCTGCCAAAGCACAGTTGGCACAGGCCAAGGCGCAGGAAGTGAGCGCCCGCAATAATCTTTCTTATACGGTTGTGAAAAGTCCGGCCGACGGAGTGGTAGGCACGTTGCCTTACCGTGTAGGAGCTTTGGTAAGTTCCGCTCTTGCCCAGCCGTTGACTACCGTTTCCGACAATTCGGATATGTACGTCTACTTCTCCATGACAGAAAACCAATTACTGGGACTGATCCGTCAATATGGTTCTAAAGAGGAAGCACTGAAAAATATGCCTGCTATCGACCTGCAACTGAATGATAAATCAGCCTATTCCGAACGGGGACAGATTGAATCTATCAGTGGAGTGATCGACCGTTCGACGGGTACGGTCAGCCTACGTGCAGTTTTCCCGAACAAGGAAGGGTTATTGCATAGCGGTGGTGCGGGGAACGTGATTGTTCCTGTTCAAAAAACAGGTGCACTGACCATTCCACAGGCTGCCACTTTCGAAATACAAGATAAGAGATATGTGTATAAAGTAGTGGACGGCAAGGCGCAATCGAGTCAGGTACAAGTGACCCGCATCAATGGCGGCCGTGAATTTATTGTAGATGAAGGGTTGGCGCCGGGAGATGTGATTGTAGCAGAAGGAGTAGGTTTACTTCGTGAAGGCACTCCTATCAAGGCAAAGACGGCATCATCAGCTTCGGCAGCACAGGCAGATGCAGCACAAGCAGACCAGGCTTCATCATCTCCGGTAACTACTACTGAAAATTAAACCAAGGAGGAATCATTCATGAATTTAAGAACCTTTATAGAACGCCCCGTATTATCGGCAGTCATCTCTATCACGATTGTCGTAGTGGGTATCATCGGGCTGTTCACTCTGCCCGTTGAGCAGTATCCTGATATTGCTCCGCCTACCATTATGGTGAGTACCACCTATTATGGCGCCAGTGCGGAAACATTGCAGAAGAGTGTTATTGCGCCTTTGGAAGAGGCGATCAACGGAGTGGAAGACATGACCTACATGACTTCTTCCGCCACCAATGCCGGTTCGGTGAGCATCACCGTCTATTTTAAGCAGGGCACAGACCCCGATATGGCGGCTGTCAATGTGCAGAACCGTGTATCGCGCGCTACGGGGCAGCTTCCGGCGGAGGTAACCCAAGTCGGTGTGACCACTTCCAAGCGTCAGACGAGTATTTTGCAGATGTTCTCCCTGTCCAGTCCGGACGAGAGTTACGACGAGAACTTCCTGTCCAACTATATCAGCATCAACCTGAAACCTCAAATCCTTCGTATCTCCGGTGTGGGCGATATGATGATTATGGGCGGTGAATATAGTATGCGTGTTTGGATGAAGCCGGATGTGATGGCGCAGTATAAACTGATTCCGTCTGATATTACCGGTGTGCTTGCCGAGCAGAATATCGAATCGGCTACCGGTTCGTTCGGTGAGAACTCCAATGAAACGTATCAGTATACGATGAAATACAAGGGACGTTTGATTACTCCTGAAGAATTCGGGGATATCGTTATCCGTTCTACCGATAATGGTGAGGTTTTGAAACTGAAGGATATTGCCGATATACAACTGGGACAGGACAGCTATGCTTACCATGGTGGTATGGATGGTCATCCGGGTATATCCTGCATGGTGTTCCAGACTGCGGGTTCCAATGCGACCGAAGTAAACCGGAACATTGACAAATTTCTCGACGAGGCGCGCAAGGAGCTTCCGAAAGGAGTGGAACTGACGCAGATGATGAGCTCCAACGACTTCCTGTTCGCTTCCATTCATGAGGTAGTGAAGACATTGATTGAGGCTATCATATTGGTTATCCTTGTGGTGTACGTCTTTTTGCAGGACTTCCGTTCTACGTTGATTCCGCTGGTTGGAATTGTAGTTTCGCTGGTGGGCACGTTTGCTTTCATGGCGATAGCCGGATTCAGTATCAACCTATTGACTTTGTTTGCGTTGGTGCTCGTTATCGGTACGGTGGTGGATGATGCCATTATTGTCGTCGAGGCGGTGCAGGCGCGGTTCGATGTGGGCTACAGGTCGTCATATATGGCAAGTATCGACGCTATGAAAGGAATCAGTAATGCCGTTGTCACCTCTTCGCTGGTGTTTATGGCGGTGTTTATTCCGGTGTCCTTCATGGGCGGCACTTCCGGTACGTTTTATACGCAGTTCGGTCTGACGATGGCGGTTGCGGTGGGTATTTCCGCAGTCAATGCGTTGACTTTGAGTCCGGCTTTGTGTGCACTGCTGCTGAAACCTTATATTAATGAAGACGGAACGCAGAAGAACAACTTTGCGGCACGTTTCCGTAAGGCTTTCAATTCGGCTTTCGATGTGATGGTGGATAAATATAAGACGATTGTATTGTTCTTTATCAAGCGCAGATGGCTGACATGGTCTTTGCTGGCTTGTTCCGTAGTGTTGCTTGTGTTCCTGATGAATACCACAAAGACCAGTCTGGTACCCGACGAGGATCAAGGGGTTGTTTTTGTTAATGTGAGTACGGCGGCAGGCAGTTCGCTGGCAACAACGAATGAAGTGATGGGGCGTATTGAAAAACGCTTGATGGAAATACCTCAACTGAAACACGTGCAGAAAGTGGCGGGTTACGGATTGCTGGCAGGACAGGGTAGTTCGTTCGGTATGTTGATTCTCAAATTGAAACCGTGGGACGAACGTCCGGGGGATGAGGACAATGTGCAGTCGGTGATCGGTCAGGTATATGCGCGTACGGCTGATATAAAGGATGCCAGTGTGTTCGCCATCTCTCCGGGTATGATTCCGGGATACGGTATGGGTAATGCACTCGAACTTCATATGCAGGATAAGATGGGCGGTGATGTGAAAGAGTTCTTCACCACTACCCAACAATATTTGGGAGCCTTGAATCAGCGGCCTGAAATCTCGATGGCTTATTCGACATTCGATGTGCGCTATCCGCAGTGGACGGTAGAGGTGGATGCAGCTAAATGTAAGCGTGCAGGTATCACGCCCGACGCTGTGTTGAGTACGCTGTCCGGTTATTACGGTGGGCAGTATGTGTCCAATTTCAACCGCTTCTCTAAAGTGTACCGTGTCATGATTCAGGCCGATCCGGTGTTCCGCTTGGACGAAACTTCGCTCGATAATGCTTTTGTGCGTATGTCGAATGGAGAGATGGCGCCGTTGAGCCAGTTCGTTACGCTGACCCGTAGCTACGGTGCGGAATCATTGAGCCGTTTCAATATGTACAACTCCATTGCGGTAAATGCGATGCCGGCCGACGGATATAGTACGGGAGACGCCATCAAGGCTGTGCAGGAAACTGCCGAACAGTCTCTTCCGAAAGGCTATGGCTATGATTACGGAGGTATCACCCGTGAGGAAAACCAGCAAAGCGGTACGACAGTGATTATCTTCGGTATCTGCTTCCTGATGATTTACCTTATTTTGAGTGCGCTCTACGAGAGCTTCATTATTCCGTTCGCTGTTCTTTTGAGTGTGCCTTGCGGATTGATGGGTAGCTTCCTTTTCGCCCGGATGTTCGGACTGGAGAATAATATTTATCTGCAGACAGGTTTGATTATGTTGATCGGTCTGCTGGCGAAGACGGCTATTTTGCTGACGGAATATGCTGCTGAACGTCGTAAAGCAGGCATGGGGCTGATTGCTTCTGCGGTCAGTGCGGCTAAAGCCCGTCTGCGTCCGATTTTGATGACGGCGTTGACGATGATTTTCGGTCTGTTCCCGCTGATGATGTCAAGTGGAGTAGGAGCCAACGGTAACCGTTCATTGGGTACGGGTGTAGTAGGCGGTATGACCATCGGTACACTGGCGTTGCTCTTCATCGTGCCTACTTTGTTTATCGCTTTCCAGTGGTTGCAGGAACGTTTGCGTCCCGTGCAGAGCAGGCCGACGCATGACTGGCAGATTGAAGAAGAAATCAAAGTGAGCGAGGAAGAAAAATCTAAAGCTGGAAAAGGATAATTGATGATTAAAGTTTTTTAGGCACGGATTACACGGATTACACAGTTTTGGCTGCGCAATCTTTTAAAACCGTGTAATCCGCGTAATCCGTGCCTAATTAAAATAAGAACGCATTATCCGTGCCTAATTAAAATAAAACCGAAATAATCCGTTCCTGAATTAAAATAAGAACCAATGAGAAAAATAATCATTCTGTCCGCAGCAACGCTTATATTGAGCAGTTGCGGTATCTACAATAAATACAAACCGGTATCGGAAGTTCCCGAAGGACTTTACGGCAGCGAGTCAGTGGTCGCCGATACGGCAAACTTCGGCAACCTCTCGTGGCGGGAGGTCTTTACCGACCCTTATCTGCAGAATTTGGTGGACTCGGCACTCTTGCGCAACACCGATATGCAGACTGCCCATTTGCGTGTGAAAGAAGCGGAAGCCACGCTGCTGACGTCCAAACTGTCTTATCTGCCTTCTTTGTTTCTTTCGCCGGAAGGAGCTGCCAGCAGCTTCGACCGTGGAAAGGCTACACAAACTTATTCGCTGCCCGTGACTGCTTCGTGGGAACTGGATATTTTTGGAAAGGTGACAACAGCGAAGCGTCGCGCGAAAGCTGCCTACGAACAGAGCAAGGAATATGAACAGGCTGTCAAGACGCAGTTGGTAGCATCTGTTGCCAACACGTATTACACGTTGTTGATGCTCGATTCGCAGTATGAGATAGCTGTGGCTACCGAAGCTGCCTGGAAAGAAAGTGTGAATGCCACCCGTGCCATGAAAAAGGCCGGGATGGTGAATGAAGCGGGACTGGCGCAGACGGAGGCTACCTACTTCAATATATGTACCACCGTGCTCGACCTGAAAGAGCAAATCAATCAGGCGGAAAACTCACTGGCACTTTTACTGGCAGAAACTCCCCACAAAATACAGCGCGGCAAACTGGGAAATCAGCAGTTGCCGGAAAACTTCTCCGTGGGTGTTCCCTTGCAGATGCTTGCCAACCGTCCTGATGTGCGTAGCGCAGAATTTTCGTTGGCACAGGCTTTCTATACAACGAATGCCGCCCGTGCCGCTTTCTATCCTTCCATCACGTTGAGCGGCAGTGCAGGATGGACCAACAGTGGCGGGAGCATGATTGTCAACCCGGGTAAGTTTCTGGCCTCTGCCGTGGCTTCCCTGACGCAGCCTTTGTTTAATAAAGGAGTGAATATCGCCCAACTGAAAATAGCGAAAGCCCAACAGGAGGAAGCCCGCCTTAGTTTCGAACAGGCCTTGCTGAATGCCGGCGTGGAAGTGAACGAGGCACTGGTGCAGTACCAGACTGCCCGCGAGAAAGCCGACTACTACAACAAACAGGTGGCTTCCCTGCAAACGGCAGCCAAGAGTACAAGCCTCTTGATGAAACATGGCAACACCACTTATCTGGAAGTACTGACCGCCCAACAGACATTGCTCAATGCACAACTGTCGCAAGTGGCGAACCGCTTTACCGAAATCCAGGGCGTGATCACTTTGTATCAGGCATTGGGTGGCGGCCGTATGTAGGGAGGTATGTATGAATCCAGAAACACTGCGTTGCCGGATACTCGACTACACCAAACGGGAAATGTACCTGCATGGTGCCGACGGGTTGACGATGGATGATATAGCCAGGGGAATGAAGATGTCGAAGCGGACGCTTTACAAGCTCTTTCCCAGCAAAACGAGCCTGTTCCGTATCTGTCTTTCTGATTTTGCCAAAGGAATCAGAAGCCGGATCGAGCAACAACAGATACGGATGGACAGCTCGTGTATGGAGGCGCTTTTCATCACAGTGGACGGCTATCTCACCCTACTTCATTCGTTGGGGAAAAAGTTGTTGCTCGATATTGCCGCCGACAGGGAATACCGTGCTGCTTTCGAGCGGGAGGAGGCTTTCTGGTTGCAGCAGTTGATTGATGTCTTGACGCATTGCAGGATTTGCGGTTATCTGCTTCCCGGAGTCGATCCCGACCGCTTTGCACCGGATTTGCAGGAGGTCATCTACCAGAGCAGTTTGCAAGGTACTCCGTACCTGGTGCAGCGTATGTTGAACTATACGCTTCTGCGGGGGCTTTTTAAGATGGACGGCATCCGTTATATTGACGAACACCTGAAACCTGATAATTTGAATGTTTGTGTATGAAGAGAAAGAGGTGGGCTACCCTGTAAAGGGAGCTCACCTCTTTTATTTTCTTCGTTCGTAAACGGTTGGTTGGTAAATAGTGCCTTTATGAATCCGATTACTTTATAATCCTTCGATTATGCTTAAAGGTAAATCGGTACATTCGGCGATAGACTCATTGTCTATCCCTTTGGCTTTCATGTTCCGGGCTATTTTCAGCTGGGCTCTTTGTGTACCTTCTTTCATTCCTTTCTCTATACCTTTTTCCAACCCTTCTTTTATTCCTTTTTGTTCAGCTGCATCCATTGTCACCAAATAATCTCGGTACACTTTGACGCTATTGTCGTATCGCTCCCTGTCTTCCGGAGACATAGAAGCCACATCAGCGATATCTTCCAATTTCTCGAAGACAGCTTTTCGTGCCTTGAACGGCATGCGTTTTAAAGTTTCCATATTATTTAATATATAAATCCAACGTTCAAAATTCGTTTCGCATTCCTCTTCGTTTTTGTTGAAGAGAGGGAGGGCGATAAAGATTTCCCGGAATTTATCCGAGAAGAGTTCTCCTGTTTCCCTGTCACTTAGAATAACATCCGTGCGGAGTTTTATGTTCTTGTCGATAATGAAATTCATCAAGAAAACTCCGTATACGGCTTTTATTTCAAACTTCCATTCATTGCCTACCCTTCCTTGATTGACGATGGCACGCGATAAATAATAAATCGAGCGTTCTTTGAAGTTGCTTTGCATACGGTTCTGCATTTCAACGATGATTCTTTCGCCTGTGTCCGTGGTGCAATATACATCATAGATAATACCTCGTCCTTCCGGATAGAGCGGCAATTGCTCATTATTCAAAAACTGTAAGTCCGTTATCACTCGTTCACCTTCGAGCAGGTCGTTCAGAAATTCGATTAATAAATCCTTAGACACTTCTCTGCCGAATATTAGTTTGAATCCGTAGTCGGTGAACGGATTGATAAATTTACTCATTGTTTTGGGTCGCTTCTTTTTATGTTTTGCAAAGAGACGTTTCTCTTTATACATAAAAAAGAGGCTTTTTCTTCGTACTACAAAGGTACGATAATTCTTGGTTTTCCATCCCTTTTGCAGTAAAAATAAAAATTATAGGCAGACTTTTCCGCTTTATCTTCCCCTGATTAGCTTTTTCAGTGTCCCGTTGTAGGTGTTCTCAAATTCCGTCGGATGATTGAGTGCCCAAAGAATGTAATCACCCGGTTCATTCTTTTTGAGTAGGGTAGGGCGGTATTGGGAACTGAGAATTTTCCATAAAATACCGCCGGGACCTCCCAACTCTTTACGTCGGGCAAGGGCGACAATCGCTTTTACGGTCTGTTCGTTCCGGATGCCGATAGTTTGCATATTAAGTAGAAGTATAGCTTCCGAGCCTCCTCCCGCTTGCATCCCTTCCGAAACCGTTTCTTTTCCAATCGATTTATCCAAAGACAAACCCTCTACAACGACAGGCGAAGCCTGAAAAACGCTGTTTGACGGAACGGGTGGCATGATCCTCTCATTCTCCTTTCCGTCTTTTCCTTCCCTCTCTGTCTCTATGTCTTTTTTAATTTCAGATTTGATTTCATTTTCCATATCCCTTTCCTGTTTACCTTTGCTATCTGTATCCGTTTCTTCTTTTGTTTGTGGCATTGTTGTAGCAAATTCATGGGGTTTTGTAACATTTTTGCCGGAGTCATCCGTATTTTCCGGTTCTATTTCACTACTCTCCTCCTTGATAATCCAGAAATGTTCCAGGGGCAATTTATATTTTCTCCGGCTGTCGGTGATGATTTTATGATATTGTTCCTGAATCGCTTGTGAAGTCAGTACGCCATACTCCTTATATATAAGATCATCGAACAGCCCCACTGCCAGGCAATCATCAATGATGGCCTGCATTTCCTCCTCCCCGCAACACGCTTCCTGGGCGATGTCGAAAAGAGTGTCTTTGTTCCACAAAATATAATAACCTTTTTCTTTATAGATGAGGCAGAGCAGCGAAGTGAGTGCGGCAATCCCTGCCGCGTGGTGGCGACAGGAGATGCGGCGTACTTTTCTGTCCTGCAGAAAATTGACATCGAGGGGGAAATAATCTAATCCGGGTTTGGAAATACGGGCCATGATGATAAAATGCTGGTTGTAAATGGTTGATTATTACTGAATAAATTCTGCTTTTACATCGAAGCAGGGGCAGGATTTTATATACTCGTCAGGTGAGATAATGCCGTCTCCGTTGAGGTCAGGACTGGTGTCCCGATGCCCTATCACCTGCTTCAGAGAAGGGAAGACAAGGCGCAAATCTTCTACCAGCCGGACGAGCGCTTCACGTTGCGCTTCCGTTCGTGTGTCGGCAGGCCGGCCGTTCCTGTCCAATCCGCCAATGTAGCAGATACCGATAGACCGATGGTTCCAACCCGTGCAATGCGCTCCATCGAGAGCAACATCTCTTCCCGGTTCAATCGTACCGTCGAGACGGATGACGAAATGATAACCGATAGAACGGAAACCACGTTGACGATGCCAGCCGTCGATGTCGATAGCGGTAAAATCCTGTCCCGCACGAGTGGCGGAACAGTGGATGATGATCGTGTCTTTCATGGCAGAATCCTCCTTTCCTGTTTGCAGACGGCAGGTGAGATAACTCCGAACGCAATAGCCTCCTCTTTGGACAGTTGGCGGTAATATTGCTTTGTTACTGAATGGAGCACCGGAGAGAAGGGAGCATCCATCGGCGGCGTTGTCGTTTGATTTGGTATGGTGGGCCGATTAAGCACTGTAATCAGATTAGGCTTCGTCTGAACCATGATAAAAGCATCTCCCCGATGATGTTGCACACGCAAGGCATGTTGTTTCACGCGGTCCGGATGCTTTAGTTGGAGGATAAGCCAGTTTCGGTGCGCAGGCTTCAGACGTTCCTCTCTGACCATTTCTTTCATAGACGGGTAGGCACGCAATACTTTCCCCGTTGCATCCGTAACGGCGAAAGGTGTTTGATGAGATCCCACTCCCGTACGTCGTAATCCCGTCCGGATGGCGTGCATCATATTGGTGTATGCATCGCACCATTCGAGGTTTGACACATGGTTGTTCATCGTATTGCCGTCGAGGTGGTTAATCTGTGGCAGATGCTCCGGGTTGAGGATGAATGCTTTGGCAACCAAACGATGAATTTTGTATTCGATACAAACACCTTTATTCGGCAGTATGACAGTTTCGTAACCGGTCCCCATGATTTTGGCACAAAGGATCAACTTTGATCTGCCCTTGAAACTCAATACCCGTCCGTGATCTGAAATCATATAGTCGGGGTTTTCTTCAATAAATCTCCAATTTTCCATACTTGATATTGATAATGTTAATAAAATTATACTCTGTTAAAAAATAATCGTTTTTCTGAATCATGCGGGGAGAAACGGCGTTTCCTCCATCTGTTAAACGGCGTTTTCTGGTACGGAGAAACGCTGTGGTCTGTATGTGTTAAACGGCGTTTCTTCCTCCTCCGTATGAGGTTCGAGCCGTTCGGCACAATGAATCAGAAACTCCAGTTCTTCCCGGCAGCCTTGAATAGCCTCATATAGCGAATCTACGTTATACTGCCTGCAAAGCGCCTCCCATTCTTTTCGTTCCTGTCCGTTCATTCCATTCTTTTGCAGATTCATTTTTACTTGTTGCTGTCTTGCCTGTTCGTTTCGATATCCAGAAAATTTTCAGCGTGAAAGGTGCGCCAGCCTTTGGCTTCGATGTCATAGTAGACAACGAACGTATTTTCCGGTTTGGGTAGATACGGACGGTGGAAACTATGTTCATATCCGGTGAGGGTACCGGTGGCGTGTCGGATGGTTCCATCCTGTTTGGTGTAGCGGAAACAGACATTTCCGTGATGCATCTGCCGGATGAGAGCTCCTATCCGGTGAGCCGTGACGAGTGCATCGTGCCGGTTCATACCGTTGTTTTGCCGGATGACGGCAGCTTGCTTCATTAGCTGTACCCGTTGGAAGGAATGATTTTTTTCAGTTTCAGTCATTTTGATTCGTTTTAATGATTTGATTATGGGGCAAAGATAGAGAGCAGGTAATGTAATAGCTGTCCAAGCGTGAACCATAAAAAGACGTTGAAACGATTGAGTCATGATTGAGTGCTATGTGAGAAAAAGTAAATGGCGGAAGATTAAACTTATCTGTGGCAAAACTTGTTTATTATTTATTTTAGAATTACTTTTGCCACAGAATAAAGGAGGTGACTAATGAAAACCATGAATCAGATTGTCGGAGAGAACTTGAAGAAAACCAGAGAATTATCCGGTTTTACGCAGGAGCAGGTAGCGAAATCTATCGGTGTGGAGCGGTCGGCTTATAGTAACTATGAAAGCGGTGTTCGTGAAGTGCCTTTTCATTTGTTAGAGAAGATTGCTGATTTGTTTGGCTGTGAAGCGTTTCTTCTGTTTGAAGATAATGTAGAAGCCGACAATGAGATTCTGGCTACTGCTTTTCGTATCTCCGATGTTGAAGAAGGGGATTTGAAAGAAATAGCCCATTTTAAAGATCTCGTGAAGTCTTACCTTAAAATGGAACGGATTGGAAATGGCTCCAAATAAATTCATCATAGAAAGACAAGTGGCGGAATTTCGCGCGGATAACGGATTGAGTGCTTCGGAAGCCATTAATCTGAAAAGTCTGTTGCTGAAATTGAATGTATTGACCATTTTCCGCCCTCTTTCCGATAACTTTTCGGGAATGTGCCTCAAAGACGGTTCCGGACATCGGTTCATGCTCGTGAATTCTTCCCATTCAAGAGGCAGGCAACATTTCACGATTGCCCACGAACTCTATCACTTGTATATTGAAAGTAAACCAACTCCGCACAAATGCAACCCTTGTAGTGGAAGTAAAGACCCCGTAGAACAGAGCGCCGATATGTTTGCTTCTTCTTTGCTGATGCCGGAGACAGGACTTTGTCAACTTATCCCGGAAAATGAATTGAAAACAAAAAAGATCTCATTGGCAACAGTGTTGAAATTGGAACATTACTTTTCTGTTTCCCGCTCTGCACTGCTTTATAGATTGCTGAATGTTGGTTTACTGACCAATGCTGCACGTCTTGCGCTGGCAGATGAACCGGTGAAACACTCGGCTTTGTGTTTCGGTTATGACACTGCATTATATGATCCGGCAAACGAAGGACTGGTAATCGGAGACTTTGGCGAAAAAGCCCGTTCACTTTTTGAACAGGAAAAAATATCAGAGGGGCATTATTGGGAGTTACTCCGCAAAATAAACACACATGCAACAGAAGAAGACGAAAATAATACTGGATGCTGACGTTATCATCCATTTTGTGAAAGCGGAAGCATTTTCTTTGTTGCCGGACATCTTTCCCGAATACGAATATGTTATTTTGGTTTCTCCCCTACGGGAGCATCGCTGAAAGATTATTTCCAATTACTTAAAACGTTTGGACACGGTGAGAGTGCCTGCATGATTTATTGCAGAGACCACCGTGATGTGCTGGGTAGCAGTAATTTGAAGGATATAAAGGACTATTGTTTGCAGAACGGTATAACTTTTCTGACTACTCTTGATTTTCTATATTATGCTTTTTGCCGGAAGAAGCTTTCGGCAGAGGAATGTAACGAGTTTATTGCTAAGGTAATTGCTTCAGGGAGCAAGTTGCCGGAAGTTGATATTACCCGCTATAAATGTACAGTCGCTATTTGACATCGCTTTTCTATTCTCTTGATTTATTTTTAGTAATAGTTCAGGTATCTTTTCTTAGCGCAAATCACAGCTCTTGGAACGAGTGATTTCTTTCCTCTTTGGCAGATTTTATTTCATCTATTTTCTTGATAATAGTGGTAAGGTAGAAAATGGGTACCCCAAAACCTCTTTTTTTGTGAAAATATGGATGAAAAATATAGAATGTGTCATGCTTGAACATAGATGTTAAAATAAGCATCTTACTTTTGTCGTGAAGTTTAAAGATGAATATTAAATAAAATGTAAAAAATGACTAAGGTAGAAAGAAAAGTGATTTTTAACAGTGAAAATGGTCAGAAAGAAATGGCCGGTGTACGTCACAGCGACGATGATGTTAAAAAGAAAGTGATTGATTGTGTTTTTAAGTTGGGGCAACTGAATAATATTTCAGAAAAATATGTTGAAAAGAATTCGGATTGTTCGCGTTCGTCCGTGGGGCGTGTGTACAGGTGTAATTTCGACGGTCGGAGCCCTATACCCAATTGGACAACTATCTTTAATTTTTTCTCCTGTGTGATTGGAAGGGCAACGATTATTCCCAATATTCCGGAGGTGTTGTGCTGGATTCTGAAGCTTTTTCTAGGAGATTCTGCGGATGTAGGCTATACAGTTGATGATAATCATCATATTCGTATTGATATTCAGTTTAATGACGATAAAACATTGCTTCCGGAGACTGGTGAAAAGGAAGGAAAGGTGAAGAAAAAAGATGGAGAATAGAGGAAAACGGGGGGGCAGTCGATTTGATGAAGCCGTCGGGAGGAAGTACTCCGGAATGATATAATCCTTTTCTCATCTAATGGGCGGACATTTCACTACAGATTATCTTGGATTCTTTATAACAGCAATCAGCAAGTTATAATTTGATTCGCGTGATCTGTGATGAAATGTCCGCTTTGTTTGGTCTTGCCTTATTTATCTTTGCCTTGTTTTTGCCTTGTTTTGTCTTTGTCCGAATGATATTTCCTTATAAAAGAGTCGTTTCAAGGTTCTCCTAAAAACTTGAAGAATAGTCCTACTTGTGCCGGAGTGAGCAGGATGGCTTTTTCGCTATATCCGGTTTGGGCGAGTGCGGCTTGCAGTGCGGTATTCTTGGCAATCCAACTACGGAGGGTGCGTCGTGCCGAGGCGGACTGTATGTGAGGCAGGTAAAGTCCGGCCAACTGGCTTTTGCTATAGGATTGTATGCGGGTACGGCTTTCTGTTTCTGCTTTTGGAGTTGTTTCTGTTTTCATATTGACTGTTTTTTAGAGGTTTATTTTGTATGAACTCATACAAAGGTACGCCTTTTTATGCCGGTTGGTTCTGTTTTGTACAGAAGCCTTTGCAGGCATGAATCGTGTCAATTTGTGCTTGTCTGTTCTCTCTTGCGACGGGTTGTAACATCGTGTTTCCCTGCTTTCTTCTCTTCGTGTACTTTTGTCTTCGTAATCGGTTACAGACAGTAGTTATTTATTTATCAATCAAAAAAGAAAGGAAAATAGTATGCCATTAATTTACAAACCTTATCAGGCAACACTTGCCAACAAGGAAGGACAGAAACTTTATTATCCCCGTCTGGTGAAATTCGGGAAAATGGTCAATACGCAGAAAATGGCGGAATTGATTGCAGAAAAAGCCTCGCTGACGGCGGGTGATGTTCATAACGTGATTCGTAACCTGATGTCGGTGATGCGTGAACAGTTGCTCAACAGTCGCACGGTGCGCCTCGAAGGCTTGGGGACATTTACTATGATTGCCAAAGCAGGAGGAAAAGGAGTGGAGTTGGAGAGTAAGGTCAGCAGTTCGCAGATCACTTCATTGCGTTGTCAGTTTACCCCTGAATACACCCGTGCCGCTAACGGAAGTGCTACCCGCGCATTGACCACTGGAGTGGAATTTGTGCACATCAAGGATGTAGCGGGTTCGTTTGTTGCCGACGACGTCATTGACAAAGACCCGGATGACGGCAACGAACCTGGTGGCGGAGGAGGCGAAGCTCCGGATCCGGCCGCTTAACCGAATTTGTTTATACAATAATTTAGGCACGGATTACACGGATTTCACGGTCTTTAGTGTTGTCATTGCTGCAAAGTAGCCGTGTTAATCTGTGTAATCCGTGCCTGGAAAAAGATAGTAATTAATTAGTGACAGGTATTTAAAACGGATTATTAACCTTTAAAAGAAAACGGATGAGATTATTATTGGAAAAGTTGCTGGATATTCTTGAAGCAGTTTTGCGTTTCCGCCACCGGAGAAACGGTAAGGTAGAAAAGGACTAGCCAGATAGAAAAGAGTTAGCGTATCTGAAAAAGGTATGAAACCGAATAGCGTAAATATATAAGACGTGTCGCCCGCACGTAGCTCGCGTAACAGGTAAAAACGTGTAGCCATTCATAGAGTAAACGTAAGGTTAAGGAATAAGTGAAAAGCTGTCTCGAATGAACGAGGCAGCTTTTCTTTTTTTCGTATTCCGAAAATCCTTTTTCGGAAACATAGTGAAAAAGAAAAAATCAGTAGTAATTTTTAAAAGGCAGAAATATTTCTTTGATTTTGTATAGAACAAAAGAAAATAATTTCCCACTTTTGTAGCTGCAATAGGGGATAGGTGTCCTGTGAGATGTCTGTTTTCCGGAAAAAAGATGAATGAAAACAGAATACTTCTTGCGTTAAAATCAGAAAAAAGTTTTCCGTTTTGGAAAACTTTCTATATCAGCGAGAAAGAAAAGTTTCCCAAAATTTAATGTTAAAAGCTAACCAAGCTATTAGATAATCTTCTATCTTTGTATCCGGTTTCGGAGCTAAAAGAGGTTTAGTCAATGAGGGAACGCTGTGTGAATCGGCGACAGTACCCGCTGCTGTAATTCTCTAAGAATCCGCACAATATGCCACTGCATCGACATCGGTGTGGGAAGGTGTTGCGAGGGAGAGATAAGTCAGAAGACCTGCCGGAATTTTTTAATTTTCAATTTTCAATTTTTAATTTAATAAGCTTTCGGGAGTTAAAGTTATGAACTACGCGGAAATTTGTATCATCAAACGTGATGGTAAAAGAGAAGATTTCTCTATCAGTAAGATTAAGAATGCAATCAGTAAGGCATTCAGTGCAACCGGTTTTCAGGATGAGCAGCAGTTGGTGGCTGACATCACTATGAACGTAATCAGTCAGTTTACAACTCCTACTATTACCGTAGAAGAGATTCAGGATTTAGTAGAAAAGTCGTTGATGAAAGTACGCCCGGAAGTAGCGAAGAAATATATTATTTATCGCGAATGGCGGAATACGGAGCGCGATAAGAAAACCCAGATGAAGCAAGTGATGGACGGCATCGTTGCTATCGACAAGAACGATGTCAACTTGAGCAATGCCAACATGAGCAGTCACACGCCTGCCGGCCAGATGATGACGTTCGCTTCCGAAGTAACCAAAGATTATACGTATAAATACTTGTTGCCGAAACGTTTTGCCGAAGCACACCAGTTGGGAGATATTCACATCCACGACTTGGACTATTATCCGACAAAGACGACAACCTGTATCCAATATGATATGGACGACCTCTTTGAACGCGGTTTCCGCACAAAGAACGGCAGTATCCGTACCCCGCAAAGCATCCAGAGTTATGCTACGCTGGCTACCATTATCTTCCAGACGAACCAGAATGAGCAACACGGCGGACAGGCAATTCCTGCTTTCGATTTCTTCATGGCAAAAGGTGTGGCCAAATCTTTCCGCAAGCATCTGGCATCGTTCATCAATTTCTATGTCGCCATGGAAAACGGACATCAGGCCGATGAGAAATCCATTCGCACATTGATTAAAGAATATCTTCCGTCTATCAAGTCCACCGAAGCCGAACGCGAAACATTGCGCATCGCTTTAGTGGCTTTACAAATCATTATAGACAAGGAACACCTTGCCCGTATCGTTGAGAAAGCTTATCAGCAGACCCGCAAAGATACCCATCAGGCAATGGAAGGATTTATCCACAACCTCAACACGATGCATTCACGTGGCGGTAATCAGGTGGTATTCAGCTCCATCAACTACGGTACCGACACTTCTGCCGAAGGTCGCATGGTGATCGAAGAATTGCTGAAAGCTACCATTGAAGGATTGGGCACAAGAGGCGAAGTGCCTGTATTCCCGATCCAGATTTTCAAGGTGAAAGACGGAGTTTCTTACTCGGAGAAAGACTTTGAGAAAGCAATGAAAGCGGAAAACATCGAAGAGGCAATGACCGACCGTTACGAAGCTCCCAACTTCGACTTGCTGTTGAAGGCTTGCCAGACTACGGCGAAAGCGCTGTTCCCTAACTTCATGTTCCTCGATGCACCTTTCAACCAAAACGAGAAATGGAAAGCGGACGATCCGAAACGTTACATCTACGAATTGGCGACGATGGGTTGCCGTACCCGTGTCTTTGAAAACGTGGCAGGAGAAAAATCTTCTTTAGGCCGTGGCAATCTTTCATTCACTACGCTGAATATGCCGAGACTGGCTATCGAAGCCCGCATCAAGGCGGAAAACCTGATAGAGGATGAACGCAACAAGGATGCCATTGAACAGAAGGCAAAAGAAATTTTCATCGAATCCGTACATACTATGTCGGTTCTTGTAGCCGATCAGCTTTACGAGCGTTATCAGTATCAGCGTACGGCCCTGGCACGTCAGTTCCCGTTCATGATGGGAAATAATGTGTGGAAAGGCGGCGGGGATTTGAACCCGAACGAACAGGTGGGTGACGCATTGCGCAGCGGTACGCTGGGTATCGGATTTATCGGCGGACACAATGCGATGGTGGCTCTCTACGGCCAAGGTCACGGACACAACCAGAAAGCATGGGACACGTTGTATGAAGCTGTGATGGAAATGAATAAAGTGGTAAACGAATATAAAGAGAAATATAACCTGAACTACTCCGTTCTGGCTACTCCTGCCGAAGGACTTTCGGGACGTTTCACTAAAATGGATCGTCGGAAATATGGAAAAATCCCCGGAGTGACAGACCGCGACTATTATGTCAACTCTTTCCACGTAGACGTGAAAGAACCGATCAGCATCGTTGAGAAAATCAAGTGTGAAGCTCCGTTCCACGCCATTACGCGCGGCGGACATATCACGTATGTAGAGCTGGACGGTGAAGCACAGAAGAATGTACGTGCCATCGCCAAGATTGTGAAAGTGATGCACGACGAGGGGATTGGCTACGGCTCTATCAACCACCCGGTAGATACTTGCCATAACTGTGGTTACAAGGGGGTTATCTTCGATAAATGTCCGGTGTGCCAGAGTGAAAGCATCCTTCGTATGCGCCGTATAACCGGTTACCTGACAGGCGATTTAAGTTCTTGGAACTCTGCCAAGCGGGCAGAAGAACAAGACCGCGTAAAACACCTGTAAGGAGTTGAAAATGGCCTCACTAATAGGCTTCTATCTTTAATTTTTTAATTTTCAACTTTCAATTTTCAATTTAAGAAGTGAATTTATTAGGAACTTATCCTGAAACGATTGTTGATGGTGAAGGCATCCGGTACTCTATTTATCTTGCCGGATGTTCCCATCACTGTCCCGGTTGCCACAACCCGGAGAGCTGGAATCCGGGGGCGGGGGAGGAACTGACGGAAGAAAAAATACAGTCCATCATCCGTGAAATCAAGGCAAATCCTTTGCTGGACGGTGTTACTTTTTCCGGTGGTGATCCGTTCTTCCGTCCGGAGGAGTTTCTGCCTTTACTGAAACGGGTGAAAGAGGAGACGGGGATGAATGTGTGGTGCTATACAGGATATAGCTACGAAGAAATCAAGGCACACCCCCGCTTGAGCGCTGCCCTTGATTATATAGACGTATTGGTGGACGGACGCTTCGAGCAGGCTCTTTTCTCTCCGTATCTGGAATTCAGGGGAAGCAGCAATCAACGGATCTTGAAACTGAAATAAACTGCACTAAAAAAACTTATTTTTCAAAGGAAACAAAAACACCTCTGTCATTGTTTTGTTTACCTTTACAAATCCCTCCGGGAGGAACGACTACACTTACAAGAATAAGTTTTTATGGTACAATCAATAAATCCAACTCAAAAAATAGAGGAAACCGACGGATTGCCGATGCCTAAACGGATTTGGGCAGTGGTGTCCGTCGGATTCGCTCTTTGTATGTCGGTATTGGATATTAACATCGTCAATATCGTACTACCCACGCTTTCGCATGATTTTGGGACTTCTCCCGCAGTAACAACCTGGATTATCAACGGCTATCAGTTGGCCATCGTCATATCGCTATTGTCTTTTTCCGCTTTAGGTGAAATCATCGGTTACCGGAAAGTCTTTCTTTCGGGTATCGGGCTGTTTTGCATCACTTCATTGATCTGTGCCTTGTCCGATTCGTTTTGGACGCTAACCGTCGCCCGTATTTTTCAGGGGTTCAGTGCTTCTGCCATCACCAGCGTGAATACGGCACAGCTACGTTATATCTATCCGAAGAGCCAGATTGGGCGGGGAATGGGGATTAATGCGATGGTTGTTGCCATATCGGCTGCCGCCGGACCTTCTGTGGCGAGCGGTATTCTTTCTATTGCCAGCTGGCACTGGTTATTTGCTATTAATGTTCCGTTAGGACTTACCGCATTGTTTCTCGGCATCAAACATCTGCCAAGGCAGGAGGAACGTTCGAAACGCAAGTTTGATTATATCAGCGCCATAGCGAATGCGGTAACCTTCGGTCTGCTTATATATACGCTGGACGGATTCGCCCATCACGAGGAAATGGATTTTCTTTTCATCCAACTGGTTGTATTGGCAGTAGTCGGCACGTACTATGTGCGCCGACAACTGGCGCAGACTACCCCGTTACTACCACTCGACCTGTTACGGATTCCGATTTTCCGGTTGTCCATCCTGACTTCCATTTGTTCCTTTATCGCTCAAATGTCGGCAATGGTTTCCCTGCCCTTTTTCCTGCAGAACACTTTAGGACACAGTGAGGTGATGACCGGACTTTTGCTTACTCCGTGGCCGTTGGCTACGTTGGTCACGGCTCCATTGGCAGGGTATCTCGTGGAGCGTATTCACCCCGGTATCTTGGGAAGTATCGGGATGGCTCTGTTTGCCATCGGACTTTTCTCGCTTTCCAGCCTGACTGCCGAATCATCTGATATAAGTATTATCCTGCGTTTGATGTTATGCGGTGCGGGCTTCGGATTGTTTCAGACGCCGAACAATAGCACGATTATTTCTTCCGCTCCTACGCAGCGTTCGGGAGGGGCCAGTGGGATGCTGGGAATGGCCCGCCTGTTGGGGCAGACCACCGGAACAACATTGGTTGCATTGCTTTTCAGCTTTGTCACTCATAGCCGGAGCACGGCTGTTTGCCTGATGGTGGGGAGTGGGTTTGCCGTTGTGGCAGCCATCGTCAGTAGCTTGAGGCTATCGCAGCCTTCCACCCTGAAAAGAAAATAATGAAGTCCTGAAAGAGGATTAAGTCTTTCAGAACTTCGCAGGAACATCATACAACATATTAGTAAGTAATCATTCAAGATGAACTTGAAGGATTTGACTTTCTAGTATTTCGTTTCCCGTATGACTTCTACCAGACGGCGGAAGTCTTCCGGATGCACATCACCGATGTTGCCGATACGGAAGGTATCTGCTTTTGAAATCTTTCCCGGGTAAATCACGAATCCTTTATTTTTCAGTGCATAATAGAATGTTTTGAAGTCGAATCCTTCATGCGGATAAAGGAAAGAAGTGATGATAGGCGACTGGATGTCATCTTCGAGTAATGTTGTGAATCCGAGTGCACGCATACCTTCCACCAAAATACGGTGATTTTCGCAGTAACGTTGGTAACGTGCTTCTACGCCTCCTTCTTCAATCAATTCCGTCAGGGCTTGTTTGAAAGCACGAACAACATGTGTCGGTGAAGTGAAGCGCCATTTTCCGTGTCCCTTTTCCATTGTTTCCCATTGGTCGTAGATGTCCAGGGAAAGAGAGCGTGCCACTCCTTTGCAATATTTTAATTCCGAACGGCGGGCGATGATGAATCCGAATCCCGGTACACCCTGAATACACTTGTTGGAACTGCTGATCAGGAAGTCGATACCGAGTTCGTTTACATCTAAGGGGATACCTCCGAAGCTGCTCATACAGTCTACAATCAGCTTTTTACCGTGCATCTTGACGATGTGGGATAGTTCTTTGATCGGATTCAGGATACCGGTCGTTGTTTCGCAATGAACGAAAGCGACATGTGTGATATCGGAATTATTGCTAAGATAATCATCTACATATTCAACTGATACCTGCTCTGTTTCTTCAAAAGCCAGCATCTCGTAGTCGAGGTGGTAATATTCTGCAATGTTGCCCATACGGTCGCCATAGGCTCCGTTGCTACAAATCAGGAGTTTGTCTTTCGGGGTGATGGTGGCGCCCAAAACGGCTTCCACGCAATAGGTTCCGCTTCCCTGTAAAAGGATGGAAGTGTATTCTTCCGGTTTTTTAGTGGCGATGTTAACCAGGTCTTTGCGGAGTTCCTGAACAATGCCGAGGTTGTAGTCTTCGTCCCATGTACACCAGTCGGTCATCATGGCTTCTTTTACTGTTTCAGAGGTGGTTAGAGGTCCGGGAGTTAATAACAAATATGGTTTCATAATGATGTTTTCTTTAGAAATGAATAAATAAATGATTTTGTTTTTTTTCTGATTGTTGGGTGCGGGCGTGAATGTTAGTTGCCGGCGTTGATCGTTTCAATCAGTGCGGGAAGTTCTTCGATAGTGCGTATCACGTAAGAAGCTCCTGCGGCAAGCATGCGCTCTTTGACGTCTGCGATGCGGGCTTCGAGTTCGGAGGCAGGCATTGATTTTGTCTCTGCTTCGGTAAGTGCCATCTCATTGCTGCCGAGAATCACGCCTACACTATACACTTTCGCGTTCACTCCTTCGCGGATATCGGCAATCGTGTCGCCTACTTTTATAACGGTGTCGAGGCTGGGAACTGCTAATTTCGTCAGGTTCTCAAAAATCATGTAAGGAGCGGGACGTCCGGCGGGAAGCAGGTTGGGAGTGGCGCAATAATCCACGTGGTATCCTTTTGCCTGTGCGGCGGGGAGGACTACATCCATCATTTCGCGGGTATAGCCGGTGGTCGATCCTATTTTAATACCTGCGGCACGTAACTTCTCCAAAGTCGGGATTACTCCCGGAATAGGGTCTGTGTAGTTTTCGAGAGAGGCGAAGAGATGCTTCTCGAAAAGGCGGTTCAGTTCTACCACGTCTTCTTCCGTCCAGGCGCGTTGGTAACGGGCGGTAAACTGTTCGTTCACGTCAGACATGGAAAGTAGTTCGCGGATGTGTTGAATCTTGGGTAGTCCCATTGGTTTGCGGGTCTGTACAACATCGATCACCAGTCCTTTTTCGGCGAATGCTTCGATAAAAGCAGCTACGGGGGCAAAACATCCATAGTCAACGGCTGTACCAGCCCAGTCCATAATAATACATTCAATCTTTTTCATTCTTGTTTCTATATAATATTGGTTTATTCGTCGGAAATTAATAAGAAGCGAGGGAGGGGACGGGGCAGGATTCGTCCCCGCGTATTTCACCCTGTTTCCCTTTTCTGTATTTTTGTGTCAGATAAATCATTGCTAAGGTAAATGCGAAGGTGCAGACGATTCCTACTGTCCCTGCCATTGTATTGTAGAACTCCAGCCAGTTCAAATCCGGGTTGAAACATTCTTTCACTACCAATACCACCACTGTGCCTGTGTAGCCGATAGAGTCGACCATCGCTATGAAGAAACCTACATTTCCCTTGATGCGGAAACAGGCGATGAAGCGGTCGAAGAAAATGGTTTGAAAGCTCAAGTAGGAAAAATAGAGGCAGAGGCTCTGGATAAATAACCAAACGAGCGGAGAAAGTTGCAGGGTGTGATAGTTGAATGCTACAGTACTAAGTGTGATTGCTCCGGCAATGACAAGGGTTAATAGGACGGAAAGTACTTTGATATGGCTTTTTATTACTGCCAGAGTGGCGAAAATGGCCAGGATAATCAGTGTGACCACGCCGTCCACTTTGGCGAATACCCACGGGGAAAGTCCGGCGGCATTGACGTCTATGATTTTCACCAGAAAGTCTTCCTTGACATCTTGTAAAACGGTGAGAAAGAGGTTGGCGAAGAAAAGCAGTGTCAATACGGGAGCAAAGCTGCGGAACAGGTTCCAACGTTGTTGCTTGTCGAGGGTGACACGTTCCACACGCAGCGCTTTGTCTTCGGCAGTCGGTTTGGGCAGGTGATCGAGGATATAGCCCAGTCCTGCCAGCAGGGGCAATGCTACCGCACCGATCAGTGCAGGCATCCAGAACTCACTGACGTGCAGGGTGTCGACAACGAAAAGTCCGATGGATTTGGCTGTGCCGCTACTGACTGCGATACTGAGTCCGAAGAGGGAAGCGAGCAGATCCGTCACCCGGCGTCCTTCGAGGAAACTGAAGATGACTCCCCACATACAGCCAAGTGACAGTCCGTTGAAGAACAACGCCAACACATTGAACGGGCGGGGCAGGCATCCGAAAAGAACCAAAGAGAGTTCGGCCACTAAAATAGAAACAAGAATGAATTTCAGGCGGCCTTCTCTCTTCAGTTCGGAAATAAGTTTGATCCCGATAAACTTGGATACCATATATCCGAATATCTGGATGATGCTGGTGGCTATCTTATAGTCCATTCCAAATAGTTCCATGCCGTCGAATGTGGCGGCGGTGAACGGTTTGCGTAGTGCGTAGACTAATGAATAGGACAGCAGTGCCGCTCCTCCCGCATAAAGGGTAAAGAGTAAATCGGAAAGTTTCTTTTGGGCCGAAGGCGACAGTTTTTCTTTGAAATTCATAATGCTATTTTTTTTTGTTTCCGGTGCAAAAGTAGGGTGCCGGAACGAGTGAAAAAATGAATTTCAATGAATCATATTGTATATATGTGCCTTTCTGTGTACTGAAATATTAATGTAATATTCATGCAATACAAACATAATACTTTAGTCATTCCTTTGCAACGGAATCAATTAACAGACCGAAAAATCATGGACGAACTTACGGATATTTATAAAAGAATAGAGTACCTGCGCAACAACGGGGTGAAGATGAAAGAAATTGCCGACCGGGTGGATATGGCTCCGAGTGTGTTGTCTGCTTTGTATTCGAGTGTGCTTCCCGCTTATATCGACTTATTGAAAACACGCACACCGGACGAGGCGCTGGATGAGGCTTTGGCGCTGGTGAATAATGTTTCCAAGAAACGCTTATTAAATAATGTGGGATCGGTGAGGCTGTTGCTTCAGGAGATGGAACCGGACGTGCAGAGCGAGGCGGAGAGTGGCAACTCTTTTATCAAGTTGCTGGGGAAGGAGGCGAAGGAGTCTGTGCAGGAGGTGTATAATTATAGCGGTATGTATCTTAGTTACAGTTTGTCGTCTTCTACGGATAGCCTGAAGATCGAGCCGTACATGATTGGTGCTTCCGAGAATAATGAGTATGTGAAAGTGGGGATGATTAATGCGTATAAGTCGGTGCATTGGGGGAGCGGGATTATCAGTAATCATCAGAACTCTTACCTGATGTTCAACGAAAGGGATTTGCCACAGTTTGCGCTGGTGACTATTTACCTGCAACTTCCGCATTATGAGTTTCCGAATATGCTGAAAGGGCTTTATCTCTGTCTGGACTACAATCATAATCCGATTGCGCGTCGTATTGTGTTGGTGAAACAGTCGGATAGTACGGATGTTAATCAGTTTCTGGAGATGGAAGGGTGTCTGGTTCCGCGGGCGGAATTGACTCCGGAATTGGAGGTGTACTATAATTATACGTGTCAGGAGGGGGATTATATCAAAACGTGCACGGTACCTTCACCTAAGTTGGATGAGACGGATTTGGAGAGAGAGAAGAAGATGTTGAAGATTTAAAGACAAACAACAATAAAAAAAGAGCTGTCAAAACATCTGCATTGATATAATTTAGGCACGGATTACACAGATTTCGCGGTCTTTTTTAAACTAAAACCGTGTAATCTGTGTAATCCGTGCCTAAATTATATTCCTCTTATTCTTTGTGTATACTTTCTATTGTTGCGCTCACTAGAAGAAGAATCGCAAAATATCATTGAAGTTAGCCCATATCAACAGACCGAAGAGTAGAATCATACCGGTCATCTGGGCGTATTCCATAAACTTGTCGCTCGGTTTGCGGCGTGCTATCATCTCGTAGAAGAGGAAGAGCACGTGTCCACCGTCTAATGCGGGGATAGGGAGGATGTTCATGAAAGCCAGAATGATGGAAAGGAAGGCTGTCATATACCAGAACTGATGCCAGTCCCAGGTAGCGGGGAAGATGCTGCCGATCGTTCCGAAGCCGCCCAGCTGTTTGGCTCCTTCTTTCGAGAAGAGGTATTTCATGTTTCCTACATAGCCTTTCAGGGTTTTCACACCGAGGGAGACACCTGCGGGGAAGGATTCAAAGAAAGCATATTCTTTTTTTACCATAGGGAGCAGACGGTCTGTGACGAGACAGGCGGTTACACCCATCAGGTAGGCGGAGTCTACACGCATACTTAGTGTGTCTGTTGCGCCGTTACGCACATAAGTCAGCGTGATTAGGCGCGGATCTATGCTGTCTTTGAGCAGGGTTGCTTCGTTTTTCTTACGTTCTGCCATCGCTTCTTTAAAGTCGGAGAAAGAGATGGGGGTTCCGTTCAGGGCGATGATGCTGTCACCTGCCTGGATTCCTGCTTGTGCGGCAGGAGAGTTCACCATTACGCTGTCTATAACGTACGGGAAACGGTAAGAGGCGAAACGGACGCTGTCTGCCAGAAGGCGTTGCATCAGGTCTTCCGGGATATAGACGGAGGCTTTTGCTCCGTTACGGATGACGATTACTTCGCGTGCATCGGCAATCTGGCTCAACATGTCGCCGTCATAACGTTCGAAAGGAACACCGTCGGCAGAAAGGAGGATATCACCGTCCTGGAAACCTACCGCTTTGGCGGTCTCGTTGAATTCCATACCCAGAGGAGCTTCCTGTACCTTTATATACTGGTCGCCCCATGCAAAAAGAATCATGGAGTAGATGAACAGTGCCAACAGGAAGTTGAACAGTACGCCACCCACCATTATCAGCAGACGTTGCCACGCCGGCTTGGAGCGGAACTCCCACGGTTGTTCGGGTTGTTTCATCTGCTCGGTATCCATCGACTCATCAATCATACCGGCTATCTTGACATAACCGCCCAATGGCAACCAACCTACTGCATACTCTGTGTCACTTTTCTTGGGTTTGAACTTAAAAAGGGTGAACCAAGGGTCAAAAAATAGGCAGAATTTTTCTACACGCACCTTAAACAAACGGGCAAAAAGAAAATGCCCGCCTTCATGAATGATAACGAGCAAGGATAAGCTCATAATCAATTGCAGGGCACGAATCAAAAATGTTTCCATATAGTCTATTTACAGTTTAAAGCCTTCAACGAATTCTCTACCGAAGAGAGGATATAAAGGCTATTTTCAATTTATATTAATACTAATCAATTTCTTTATTTTCTTTGTTCATCAATGGGATGAAGCGGATTATATCAGACTGGCTGCTATTTTCCTTGCTTCCGCATCCGTAGCTACATAATCATCGTATGTCGGATTGGCGATGAAGGTAGCCCGTTCCATTGTTTTCTCTATCACGTCGCTCATGCCGAGGAAGCTGATGCCGTCTTTCAGGAAAGAGGCTACCACTACTTCATTGGCAGCATTGACGATACAGGGCATATTCCCTCCGCGATACATCGCTTCGTAGGCGAGTGCCAGGTTGCGGAACCGTTTCGTATCGGGTTGCTCAAACGTCAGGTTCGTGCATTGGGAGAAATCGAGCCTGTCGAAAGAAGAACTGATACGGTCGGGATAAGAGAATGCGTACTGGATGGGCAGGCGCATATCTGGCATCCCAAGTTGTGCCTTTACAGCTCCGTCTTCAAACTGCACCATCGAGTGGATGACTGATTGCGGATGTACCACCACTTCGATCTGGCTGGGCTGCACACCGAACAACCATTTAGCTTCGATCACTTCAAAACCTTTATTCATCATGGAAGCGGAGTCGATTGTTATTTTTGCTCCCATTTCCCAGTTGGGGTGTTTCAAGGCTTGCGTCTTTGTGACGGATTTCAGCTGTTCCAAGGTGCAAGTGCGGAACGGACCTCCGGAGGCTGTCAATATCACTTTCTCAATCGGGTTGCCCACTTCTCCTGCTAAACACTGAAAAACAGCAGAGTGTTCAGAGTCTACCGGCAGAATCGGAGTGCGATATTGTTGTGCCAACTGATTAATCAGTTCACCCGCTACTACCAATGTTTCTTTATTGGCCAACGCAATCGCTTTCTTGGCGCGGATGGCGTTGATGGTTGGTTTTAGTCCGGCATAACCGACCATGGCTGTCAACACCATGTCGATGGGACCTGCTTCTACAATCTGACAGATAGCGTCTGTGCCTGCGTACACTTTGATGGGCAGGTCGCTCAATACTTCTTTCAGTTCGGAATACTTTTCTTCGTTGGCTATCACTACCACTTCCGGCTGGAACTTCCGTGCCTGGGCAATCAGTAGTTCCACGCGGTTGTTGGCTGTCAGCGCATAGGCTTCGTACAGGTCGGGATGTTCCTCGATGACTTGCAGAGCCTGTGTCCCGATGGAGCCTGTTGAACCTAGGATAGCTATTTGTTTTTTCTTTTTGTTAGTCTCTATATTCATTTTTCTATTATCACTTAAAATACGATGTATTTTTCGGGATTTACCGGATGACCTTTATACCAAAGTTCGAAATGGAGGTGCGGCCCTGTACTAAGTGTGCCGCTGTTTCCTACCAGAGCGATGGCTTCGCCTCCTTTTACGCGTTCACCTTCCTTTTTCAGGAGGGAGCCGCAGTGTTTATAGATTGAAATTAAATCCTGGTTATGTTGTACGCCAATCAGGTAACCCGTTTCGGCGGTGTATGTGCTTAGGATGACGGTTCCGTCCATGGTTGCCAGTACGCTTTCGTTGGGATTGGCGGCGATGTCGGTGCCGTAATGTTTCTTTTCGGCATTGAAGTGGTCGGACACCATGCCTCGTGTCGGACGGTATAAAATAAGTCCGGTCACGTCCGGTTGGGAAGTGATGGAGGTCAGGTTATATTTTTCATTCTCTTCATACTGACGGCGGAATTCTTCTTCACGTTTGGTACGTTCCATCAGTGTGTCTTCGCGGGCAGCGGTCAGCGAATCGAGAGTCTGCACGCTGTCGATGGGTACTTTTCCACTGAAGATATCCTGAATGTTCATAATGTAAAGATTCTGCTTGTTGAGCACTTGTTGCAAAGAGTCTACACGCAGGGCATTGTCCACGATTTGTGTACGGACTTCACTGTTCATGTATCCGGGGAGGTAGTTGCGCAGCGGGGTGAAGGTGATGATGCAGGAAGCAATCAGGAAAAGCACTGCCAGCACGCAAAGTAATACGGAAAGTCCATTGAGCTTGGATACACGAAGTCCGACAATTTCTTCAAGTGTATTTTCATTAACGATCGTTAGTTTATACTTGAACTTGAAATTTTTCCAGAAAGCTTTACTTCGTCTTCTCTTTGGCATCTCGGGTATTTACTGTTTTTACGATTTACTATTTACTATTTTCAGTGGATGAGCGGCTCATCGTTTGATTCGTTCTCACCGGTCATCTTCCAATTCCTCCAGATTGAGCAACCCTTCGGGAAGTTCCACCGTGATGAGTTTCTGTTTCTGGTCTATTCCTACGATAAATTCCTCCTGGGCGGGAACGAGCAGTTCCTCTTCTTCCGCTCCTTCAACCACGAAAAGGGTGTTTACCGTAGTGGTATCTACGTCTATTACTTCTCCCAGAAGTCCGTGATGGATGTCTTCCATCCGGAAACCGATGAAGAAGTTCCAGGACAGTTCGCCGTCTTCCGCTTCTTCGGCGTGTTTCACGGGGAAGTAGACTTCAATGTTGGTGAACATTCGGGCACGTTCGGCACTGTCGACTCCTTCCAGTTTTACCAAGGCGGTGGAGTCTGAACGGAAACGGTATTCTTCGATGAAGAAAGGCACGAAGATGCCATCGAGCAGGCATATCAGGTAATCACAGTCGACACGGTCGAAAATGTCGTCCGTGAAGGTAAACTGCAATTCGCCGTGAATGCCGTGCGGTTTATTGAACAATCCTATCTTGTATACTTCTTCTTTCTTTATCATATCCGGGTGATTCTGGCTCCGATAGCGTTCAGACGTCCTTCGATGTTCTGATAACCACGGTCTATCTGTTCGATGTTACTAATGGTACTGGTTCCTTCGGCGCTCATGGCAGCAATCAGAAGGGCGATACCGGCACGTATATCCGGTGAGGTCAGGCGGGTACCGCGCAGCTTGAAGCCGTGGTTGTGTCCGATGACTACGGCGCGGTGAGGGTCGCAGAGAATGATCTGTGCACCCATGTCGATCAGCTTGTCCACAAAGAACAGGCGGCTTTCGAACATTTTCTGATGAATCAGTACGCTGCCTTTGGCTTGTGTGGCTACAACGAGCATTACACTTAGCAAGTCGGGAGTCAGTCCCGGCCAGGTAGCGTCGGCTATCGTCATGATGGAGCCGTCGATAAATGATTCTATCTGGTATGTTTCCTGTGCGGGAACGTAAATATCGTCTCCTCTCTGTTCGAGCTTGATGCCCAGGCGGCGGAAGCTCTCGGGGATGATTCCAAGATTCTCGTAAGAAACATTCTTGATGGTAATTTCGCTTTTCGTCATTGCCGCCATGCCGATGAAGCTGCCCACTTCAATCATGTCAGGCAGTACGGTGTGTTGCGTGCCGTGCAGCTCTTCCACACCTTCGATGGTGAGCAGGTTGGATGCGATACCGCTGATTTTGGCTCCCATCCGGTTGAGTAACCGGCAGAGTTGTTGCACGTAAGGTTCGCAAGCGGCATTATAAATAGTGGTAGTACCTTTAGCAAGCACGGCAGCCATGACGATGTTGGCTGTTCCGGTGACAGATGCTTCGTCCAGTAACATATAGCTTCCCTGAAGTCTGTCGGCCGTTATTTCGTAGATACCCCGCCCTTCGTCGTAGCGGAAGTCCGCCCCTAAATTCTGAATACCTACAAAGTGAGTGTCCAAACGGCGGCGACCGATTTTATCTCCTCCCGGCTTGGAAATCAATGCCTTGCCGAAACGTGCCACCATGGGACCTATAAGCATCACAGAGCCTCGCAGACTGGAACATTTCTTCAGGAATTCATCGCTTTCCAGATAAGCCAGGTCTACATTTTCTGCTTTAAAACTATAAGAATCAATGCCTTTCTTTGCAACCGTTACTCCCATCTCCCGCAAGAGCTGAATCAGGTTGTTGACATCAAGAATGTCAGGTATATTGTTCACCGTTACTTCCTCTGCAGTCAGCAACGTGGCACAGATTATCTGCAAAACTTCGTTTTTAGCTCCTTGCGGATGAATTTCTCCGCAAAGCCGATGTCCTCCCTCAATCACAAATGAAGCCATTAATTTTAAGTATTAAGTATCAAGTATTAAACACCAATTATCAATTTTAAGTATCAAGTATTAAGTATCAAGTCTCAAACGCCAATAAGCAACCTCGATTAATACTTAATACCTAATACTTATTTTAATATCTTCTCTTATTGTTCTGACGATTGTTGGTATAGTTCGTCTTCGGACGGTAGTTCTGGTTCAGGCGTTCTGCCATCAGCCGGACGATATCGTCGGTCATTTGGAGTTCCCCGTTGGACAGTTCGTACAGGTCTTCGGCAATTTTTTTGTCGTCCACTGTATCTTTGTTCCATGCCAGGTAATCCTTCTTCATGTGGTTGCAGATAAGGGCGATCAGGTTTCTCTTTTCGTTTCCTTCGGGGAATTCGATCGCTTTCTTTATCAGTATTTCCAGCGTATGTCCGTAGTGACGGTAACGCATACGGGCAGTGGAGTAGGGGATATGGTCCGGGCGGGTCACCAGATTGTCCTTGCGGATGATTTCATACGGGTAGTCAATATCCAGCTCAAAACCGGACATGATAGCCAGGTGGTCCCAAAGCTTGTGCTTGAAATCGGGTACATCACGCAAATGGGGGAACATATTTCCCATAATGTTGATGATGGTGTTGGCACAACGCTGACGTTCTGCACGATCCTGAATGGTCAACGCATAATCTACCATGTTCTGGATGCTACGTCCGTATTCGGGAAGCGGCATTCTTTTCTGTTGAGTATTGTATTGCATTTATTAAATAAAAATTGAGAATTAAAAATTAAAAAATTAAAGAAGTTTTTTCGGCATGGAGGCAACGAATTCTTTCAGGTAGAAAGGTTCGAAGTAAGCCACGTCTTTATAGTCTTCATCGGCCACTGCTTTTTCTGCCAGTGGGAACATCATTTTAGCCAACGGATGGATATTGTCGATAAAATGTGCGTTCGGATGCGTGATCTGTTCGCGGCATTTGTCGGCTCCGTTTCCAAAGAAATAAACCGGTTGTTCGTTCAAGTACTCCAGATAAGAGTTCTCATCTACGATGTCGGCGGCAACTGCACGTTTCACTTGTAGACGACGGTCATAAACGGCTGCATATACTTCCATGCGGCGGGCGTCGATCATCGGACAAAGCAAAGCATTTTCGGGCAAGTCGTGATACAACAGCACCGGAACACTCAATACTTCCAGCGTCGGGATACCGATTAAGGGGATATTGCGCCCGTAACAAACTCCTTTCGCCATAGAAACCCCGATTCGGAGTCCGGTGTACGAACCCGGTCCGCAGCTCACTGCAACGGCATCCAAAGGGATGGCATGACTGTCTATGAACGACAATGCTTCATCTACAAAAACTCCTAAAGACACGGCGTGTGAAGGGCCTTTCAAGTCTTCTTTCACAAAAATCGTCTGTCCGTCTTGACTGGCCGCTACCGAGCAAACAGAGGTAGAGGTTTCAATATTCAGTATACACGACATAAAAATCAGCTTATTAAATTGTCGCAAATTTACATGATTATTTCCAATTCTTAAAATATTCGTGTACTTTTGCACAAAACTTTAAGGTTATGATACAGTCTATGACAGGATACGGTAAAGCTACGGCCGAACTTCCTGATAAAAAAATAAATGTAGAAATCAAGTCGCTCAACAGCAAGGCAATGGATTTGTCCACTCGCATCGCTCCGGCGTATCGTGAAAAAGAGATTGAAATCCGTAATGAGATTTCTAAAGTTCTGGAACGTGGAAAAGCTGACTTCAGCCTGTGGATAGAGAAGAAGGAGGGTGCGGATGCTGCTCCCATCAATAAGGAGCTGCTGAAAAGTTATTATAGCCAGTTGGATTCGATAAGCCGCGAACTGGGGATTCCTTGTCCCGCACCGGAAGACTGGCTCCAACTATTACTCCGCATGCCGGACGTGATGACGAAAACGGAAATTCAGGAACTGACGGATGAGGAATGGAGCGTGGTGCACGCTACCATACTTGAAGCCATCAGTCATTTGGTAGATTTCCGCAAACAGGAGGGGGCTGCATTGGAAAAGAAATTCCGTGAGAAGATTGCCAACATCAACAGTTTGCTCGAACAGATTACTCCTTACGAGAAAGAACGTGTAGAGAAAGTGAAGGAACGCATCACTGATGCTCTCGAAAAGACGTTAAGCGTAGACTATGACAAGAATCGTCTGGAACAGGAGTTGATTTACTACATCGAAAAGCTGGATGTCAACGAAGAAAAACAACGCCTTAGCAACCATCTGAAATATTTCATCAGTACGATGGAAGGGGGTAGCGGACAAGGTAAAAAGCTTGGTTTTATCGCCCAGGAAATGGGTCGGGAGATCAATACGTTAGGCAGCAAGTCCAATCATGCTGAAATGCAGAAGATCGTAGTTCAGATGAAGGATGAACTGGAACAGATTAAGGAACAGGTGCTGAACGTGATGTAAAACAGTATCTATCATTTTTAATTCTTAATTCTTCATTAAACTTATGACCGGTAAGCTAATTATTTTCTCTGCTCCGTCGGGTTCGGGCAAATCTACTATTATCAATTATCTGCTGACGCAGAATTTGAATTTAGCGTTTTCAATTTCTGCTACCAGCCGTCCTCCGCGTGGAACGGAGCAGCATGGGGTTGAATATTTCTTCCTTACACCGGAAGAATTTCGCCAACGCATTGAGAACAACGAATTTCTGGAGTATGAGGAGGTGTATAAGGACCGTTATTACGGAACGCTGAAAGCGCAGGTAGAAAGGCAATTGGAAGCGGGTCAGAATGTGGTGTTTGACGTAGATGTGGTTGGCGGATGCAATATCAAGAAGTTTTATGGTGATCGTGCGTTGTCGGTGTTTATCCAGCCGCCTTCGGTGGAAGAATTACGCTGTCGATTGGAAGGACGCGGAACGGATGCGCCGGAAGTGATTGAAAGTCGCATCGCTAAAGCGGAATATGAATTGGGTTTTGCTCCGCAATTCGATTGTGTGATTGTCAATGACGATTTGGAGGCTGCTAAAGCGGAAGCTTTGAAAGTAATCAAAGAGTTTCTGAATTTGTAGGAGAACTACTAGGGCGGGATGATACAAATGAAAAAACAGAAAACCGGAATCTTCAGCGGATCATTCAATCCGATTCACATCGGGCATCTTGCTTTAGCCAATTATCTTTGCGAGTGTGAAGGGTTGGATGAGATCTGGTTTATGGTGAGTCCGCAGAACCCTTTGAAAGCACAGGAGAAGTTATGGAATGATGAATTACGTCTCGAACTGGTAAAGTTGAGCATCAGTGGCTATCCTCGTTTTCAGGCTTCAGATTTTGAGTTTCATTTGCCTCGTCCCTCATATAGCGTATATACGTTGGAGAAACTGCGCGAGACATTTCCCGACCGCGAGTTTTATTTCATTATCGGTTCCGATAATTGGGAACGTTTTGGATATTGGTATCAGTCCGAACGTATCATAAAAGAGAATCAGATTCTTATTTACCCCCGTCCCGGTTTTCCCGTCAAAGAAGAGGAATTGCCGGAAACGGTGCGTCTCGTTCATTCCCCTGTATTTGAAATCAGTTCTACTTTTATTCGAGAAGCACTGGATGCAGGGAAAGATGTTCGATACTTTGTGCATCCAAAGGTCTGGGAGACTATCAGTTTACTCTGTCAATCGATGAAGAGTAATAACGATGATTTCTGCCGGAGCGCCGACGCGAATCGGTAATTTGGAGGTTCCTATTCCGTTTGTTATAATCAAAGGTATTTTTGCAGAATTATATGCCAGTCCCGTGATGAAACGATTGCCATAGTGTGAGTTAAGTGCCGGGGCAACTCCGAATACACGGACTTGTCCGCCGTGGGTGTGTCCTGCCAGGGCAAGGTCGGTGTTAGCTACTGAAACATCTTCGATATAATCCGGGGTGTGAACCAGTAAGATGACAAAATCTTTGGGAGAGAGTGCCAGAGTAGGTGATACTCCGTTGCGCCCCAGATCAAAAGGATTGCGCACTCCGGCGATAATGATTTGCTGCCCGTCTTTACGAAGCGTATCTACTTCATGTTCTAACGGACGCATTCCGTAGTGTTTCATTGTATTCACAATATCATCGTGGCAACGTTCGTAGTCGTTATTGCCCATTACTCCATAAGTTCCCATCGGTGTTTTTACGCGTGCCAGCGCAGAAAACAAAGGTTCCACATATTCACAACCTTCCTGATAGTCACCACCCATCAGAAGCATATCAGCCTTTTGAGCAATCAACAGGCGGACAAGGTCGTTCAGCCCTTTCTCTTTCAGCAGACTTTTGTAGTGTAAGTCGGAAATGAAAGCGATACGGAAACCTTCAAAGGCTTCGGGAACATCGCGGTGGGTAAAGTCATATTTTACTACACGATCCACTCCTGTATAGACAGAAGATACATTTACGTTGGAAGAAGTAATTTTTGTTCCCCGCAGTACCAGGTCTGACGATTCGTGTGTATCGGTAGAAGTCTTTTTCTTTGTATTCTGCTTTTTGTTTTTAGAAATATTCAGTTCTTTGAGTTGTGAGTGGTCGGGGGAGAATACCCCGGCTATGGCATTAGCCGTATCCGGATAAATAGAATCTGAATTTAAAACAGGGCGTGGCAAGGTAGCCACCATATTCTTTTTCGACTTACAGGAAACCAACAAAAGTAATGTCAACAGGATAACAGGGTAGATTATTTTTATTTTCTTCATCTTCTCTTAGTTTGAAGTTTTTCGGGGTGCAAAGATACGAAAAATCATGTATCTTTGTCCGTCAAAACTATTTATAATATATTAAAGTATGGAAGAAGTAAAGCGTAACTCGCTACAAGCATGGATATTAGCTGCACGTCCCAAAACGCTGACAGGGGCCATAACCCCGGTTATGATCGGTACTGCTCTTGCTGCAATGGACGGACGTTTTCACTGGTTGCCTGCACTGATCTGCTGTCTGTTTGCAAGTCTGATGCAAATTGCCGCTAATTTCATCAATGACCTTTTCGACTTCCTCAAAGGAACAGACCGGGAAGACCGGTTAGGTCCCGAACGTGCTTGTGCGCAAGGATGGATTTCTCCGCAAGCGATGAAAACCGGGATTATTATTACGGTTGCTCTTGCCTGCCTTATCGGCTGTACGTTACTCTTTTTTGCCGGGTGGGAATTGATGATCGTAGGAGTGCTTTGTGTGTTATTTGCCTTTCTTTATACCACCGGTCCTTATCCTCTTTCTTACAACGGTTGGGGCGATGTATTGGTGATTGTCTTCTTCGGCTTTGTACCCGTAGGCGGAACATATTACGTACAGGCGCTAACTTGGACACCGGATGTCACTATTGCCTCTTTAATCTGCGGACTGCTTATCGATACCTTGTTGGTAGTCAATAATTATCGTGACCGCGAAGCGGATGCACGCAGTGGAAAAAGGACAGTGATCGTTCGTTTCGGCGAGAAATTCGGTCGCTATTTTTATTTGATGTTGGGGATTACTGCTTCTCTTCTCTGTCTGTGTTTCCTCCGTGAAGGTCATTTCTACGCTGCTTTTCTTCCACAACTTTATCTGATCCCTCATTTCCTTACCTGGAAACGGATGGTGAAAATATACAGCGGTAAAAAATTAAACAGCATATTAGGCGAGACTTCGCGTAATATGCTGCTTATGGGTATTCTTATTGCAATAGGAATGTTGATAAATTGAGAATTGAGAATTAAAAATTGAGAAATGGCTGCGCTTATAATGCTGTGCAATAGTATTATTTTTCAATTCTCAATTTTTAATTCTTAATTTTTCCCGTACATCTTTTCGTAGTAACCTTGATAATCTCCACTGGTAACTTCTTCCACCCAAGCTTGGTTGGCTAAATACCATTCGATTGTCTTTA
>OGPH01000316.1_pt1 | contig 54203 bp, 62 predicted proteins | sample 1552891 | NCBI WGS metagenome assembly OGPH01 (sample SAMEA2580272, study PRJEB22360) | human gut metagenome | biome: human gut; feature: human-associated habitat; material: faeces | place: Denmark | collected 2008/2010 | reverse complement strand
CTTTTATCGCACATCTATTATACTATTTACAGGCTCACTGTGCAAATAAGGATTTAATAAAAATAAATGCGTTGCTTGAACAGAACTTTCCCATACATCAACTAGCTCTTGAATCAATACAGAGTTGCGTTCTTCAACTTGAACTATTTTCAATTGATTTTTCCCTCCCAACTTCCACTTTCCTAATATACATCATTATAGCAAATCCTCTATTAATTTTCATGAGAAACCTTTTATATGTGATGATCATTGATATATTGAATAAATTTTTTCATTGCCGGTGATAAAATGAAATCTTTTTTCCAGACCATAACTGAGTGACTTTCAAGTTTTGGTTCTAATGGAACAAACGTTAAATCACGCATTTCATCAATACTCTCTAAACAAAAAGCAATTCCTAAATCATTTTTAATAAAATGAACCAAGTTATAACCCAAATTATAATATGCTGCAATATTTAGATTTTGATAATACTTTCCAAACCAATTTTCTATTTCATTGATAACCATTGTACGATTAGACATTAATAATCTTTCATTGATTAAATCTTGAGGTTTAATCAATGATTTCTTTGCGAGGGGAGAATCACTTTTTGTTAAAATTCCCCATTGTTCTTTTTGTGCCATTTTTTTAAAATTATATTTCGTTATATCTACTGGTTCTACTAATAAACCTAAATCCACAATGCCTTTATCAAGATTATTTTTAATCGTATCAGAATTAGCTGTAATAATTTCAAATTTAACCAAAGGATTATCTTTTGAAAAACGACTTACTATTTGAGATAAATATTTCACTCCTAAAGCTTCTCCACAGCCAATCGTTATTAAACCTGTGATATGCTGGGCATCATGATTAAAATCTTCTTTTATTTTTTCTTCAATTTGTATCATCTCTTGTGCTCTTTGTCTAAAAAGCATGCCTTCACTTGTGAGTTCAATGCTATGTTGTTTTCTTTCAAATAATTGAACCCCTAATTCATCTTCTAATTGAATTAATTGTCTTGATAAAGTGGGCTGTGTAATATGAAGCAATTCTGCAGCCTTTGTTATATTTTCTTCCCTGGCAACCATTAAAAAATATTTTAATACTCTTAGTTCCATGTTGATATCCCTCCTTCTATAAAAACAATAAACAAGAAGCTTATACTTCTTGTTTATAGTCACCTTAAATCTATTATTTTTGAGCCATCATTCCTACTAAACGATGAGGTTGATATGGTTCTTCCAAATAGGCTTTTTCTTCATCTGTTAGTTCTAATTCAGTTGCTTTCACAGCTCCATCAATATGATGAAGTTTTGTTGCGCCAACAATAGGTGAAGCCACTTTTGACATTAACCATGATAATGAAATTTCAGTCATTGACACATTATGTTTTTCAGCTAATTCCATAACTCTATCAATAATGATTCTATCTTGTTTTTCTGTAGCATCATATTTGCCTTTGGCATAGCTATCTTCCTGCATTCTTTTTGATTGTTCTCCTGGATGTTTAGCTAATCTTCCTGATGCCAAAGCACTATATGGTGTCATAGCAATGTTATCTTCTTTACAAAGTTTAGCCATTTCACGTTCTTCTTCTCTAAAGATCAAATTATAATGTCCTTGAATGGAAATAAATTCTTCATAACCTTTCGCACGAGCAATAGCATTAGCTTTCGCAAGCTGGTAAGCAAAACAGTTTGAAATACCGATATATCTTACTTTTCCTTCTTGAATCAATTCATGTAATCCTTCTAATATATCTTCAATAGGTGTATGATCATCCCAAGAATGACAAATATATAAATCAACATAATCCATGTTCAAACGTTTTAAACTGGCTTCTAAACAATTTCTGACATGTTGCTTTCCAGAAATACCATTTGCAATTTCTTCAGGTGTTCTTGCTGAAAATTTAGTTGCAATCACAACATCTTCTCTTCTTGCAAAATCTTTGATTGCTCTACCTAAAAATTCTTCACTTGTTCCTCCCTGATAAGCCATCGCTGTATCAAAAAAGTTAATACCATTATCTAGCGCATACTTTATAATTTCTCTAGATTTATCTTCTGGCAAAGTCCAAGAATGCATTCCCTTTGTTGCATCACCAAATCCCATACATCCCAAACATACTTTTGATACTTTTAAATCACTATTTCCTAACATTGTATATTTCATATATTTGACCTCCTTCAAATCAATGTTTTTATCTTTCCATGTATAATCATCCATTCATAACTACCGTCCAGTCATCAAAATATTTTCATTCTTCATTTATATAAGACAACAGTTAAATAGATATATTCATATATATCATGGCTATCTTGACATCTATTATATTATTCTTTCTTACATAAAAAAACAATTTACAAAGATTTTATAAAGTCTATATATTGACATTTTTTATAAAATGTCTACTTAAATTCTTTCTAAAATCCTGCTGCACTGTTATTCTATTCTTTATTATCAATCTATGACATCTTTCATGAAATATAAATATAGACGAAAAGGATTAAAAAATCATTTAATCCCTTCTATCAATTCTCTTCATCAAGTGATAATGTCACAGTGACATTTCCTTGACCAAGAATTTTCATCAATTCACTTTTAGAAATTCCCTGTATTTGACCCAATTGAGTAAAATTCCATGTATTAGGTCGATAATAAATGACAAACATATGTCCTAAATACAAAATCAAATCACAAGCTTCAGTTGTTATGCTTTGATCATTGGTTGGTAAATGGAATCCCAAATCACCTACTTTTTCCATACTTGCATAATCTTCCATTTCAATTGTGATTGAGCCATTTTGAAGCTTTTCTTTTAATGCTTTTGTAGAAGAATTATCAACCAATGATGCCTTTAAAGTTTTTTCACCAATCTGAATCATCATAATTATCAGCTCCTTTTTACTTTTCATTCGATATCATTCTATTATTTTCATCCAAAATCATTTCATGATATATTTATTCAAGATATACTTCAATTTCTATTGTCCCTGACATATCTTCAATATATTCACTTCCTGAAATAGCTTGTCCTAGTTCATAAAGACCACTGGCACTGCCAAAATCTTCATAAAACATGACTACATTTGTCCATGGTTCATAATAGGCTAATGTTCCTGTCACAGCATCAGCACTCACTGCATCTATCATTGTTAAATCAACAGGTGGATAAAATATTTTTTCATTATCACTATAATTTTCTACTTCAATAGTAAGGGGTAATTGTTCATACAATGAATTTGCTGCTTGGCTATCGTTTAATTCAAAAATAGTGATTTGTCCATTCGAAGTGACACTGATTTTTTTAGACTCTTTTGATGTCACATCTTGTTCAACAGTTTCCTGATGATCCTGAGTTTGTGTCGTACTTGTACGATTTGGTTCTGTCTGATTTTGACAACCTAATAAAGAAAAACACATCACTAAGGATAATATTATTTTGATAATATTTTTCATACTAACCCTCCCTTATTTCAACTTTGAATCACCTTAATTAAAAACAGAATGATATCATTCATTTGTTAATAAGAACTTTAAATCCAACATAAATTTCAATATGATATATTTATTGCTTAGTTTTCATTAGATAAATAAAATAATCCAATATATCAATAGATCTATAACAAGTATGCGCTTTTTCCAATAAAGCCTGTCGATACCTTGTCAGCATATCTATTCTTTGTGATAGGGTACTATCACCTTCACTTATATATTGAATATACTTTTTCATATCCTGTATACTCATTCCTACATTTTTTAAAGTCATAAGAAAACTAAGCTTTTGTATGTCTTTTTCTTCATATATCTTTTTTCCATTTATTTGTTTGACTTCATCAAAAAAACCTTGATTTTCAAAATCCTGAATACAGTCAACAGGAACATTATATGCTAAACTGATTTCATTGATATTCATTGTTTCACCACCTTATCAATAAGTATTTCTACATATTTTACTTAACTGCTATTCGTTTTAATAATTGGTTTCCTATCAATGAAAATGTCACCATAATCAATAAATAATCCAAGTAAAAACGAAGTTTCAATTCTGAAAAATCAAAGAACTTAAATTCAGTCATAAAGAACATATCTTGTCACATTCTTCTTTGATAAAAGACAAACAAACCACAAACAAGAACGGCTATCATAACTATATGGAATATTCGATGATGTCTTATATATAACGAACTTCTTTTCAATTTTGCTATCATCGCATTGAAATGAAATCCAATGTGAATAGACATCACAATATATAGCCATGATGAAGAAACCAGATGCACTGTTCTTCCTAAAGATGTTCCTCCTAGATCTATAAAGCTTAGGACATCTCTTGAAATCATAAAGCCACTTACAGCTGTCCATATCATAGCAATGAATAAACATGTATTGATGATGATTTGAAAGATTCTTACTGGTGTATATCTTCCTTTAAACAATGTTGTATACCATTTTCTATTCCAAATATGATGCCATATAAATAACAGACATAGGATGACTCCAAGCCACTCATGTACAAAATTTGACCATAGATGATACCCCATCACAACAATTAATAATATTGTCATGATGATATCTAAAATGATTTTATTCTTTTTCATCTAATCAACCATTCCTATATCTGATAACCATTGATTGACATCAACTTGACAGCTATCTGTATCAGGACGATAGACACCAAATGCATCTAGAAGTGTACTGTGAGGCAAAGCATCCTGTAAGTCTTCAATACTTCTTCCCAGTCCACCTGTCCCATGTGCACAAAATGGAATTATTGTTTTGTTGGATAAATCATAACTTTCAATAAATGAGAAAATGGCCATTGGACATGAAGACCACCAGTTCGGATAACCTAAAAATATAACATCATATTCATCCATATTTTTGACTGTATCTACAATTGTAGGTCTTGTCTGTTGTGCAAGTTCGTCTGAAGCACGATCTAAACATTCATCATAGTCACTGGAATAAGGTTCATCTACAATAATAGAAAACATATCTCCACCAACTTGCTCCTGAATAAAATGTGCGACTTTTTCTGTATTACCTGGTGCTAAAACACTGGCTGATGTCGAAGCATCAACATCTACACTTGATGGATCATCCACATGTGTATTATCTGCCCATGTAAAATAAGCAATCAATATTTTTCCATCTGAACTTATCGTTTCGTTAGGTACAGAAACACTCTGTTGTTCATTAATCTTTGATACATTGTCATTGCTTTGACATGCACTTAATAGACATACACAAAATACGAATAAAAGGCATTTAATTTTTTTCATATCCTTCCACTTCCTTTCTAACTACATCTTATCTAACAAACAACCATATGTCTAATACTTATCAATCATATTGAGCCATGCTTATAAAGCATTTGTAAGTGTAGACTCTCTAATCGTATCCATACCTCAAACAAAGATATTTTACTCATTACAAAAAATCCCAAAAATCATAACCACGCCTAAAAGACGTGGTATGTACGCGCCCTAGAAGGGCATTCTGTTGCGCTGTGTTTCACACTCTGAAGCCTGACAGCCGCAGCGCCTTTTCTGGCTAGCCCTTTAAGGGCTTTTATTTTTTGCCTCCTTTTACTGGCTCACCCGTGAACGGGTCTATGAATTCTCTCATACTCATTTGATCATATAGCTTATCTTCCTGCAATTGATTTTGAATATATTCCTTGATTACTTTTTCATTCTTTCCAACTATTATCATACTAAAATAGTCTTATCATTTAAAGTGATTATTTCTTATTCATTCACTTTGATAAGACTTTTTCTTTTATTTTGACTATTTTCTTTATTTTTCTTTTTATTTAATTTGGCATTCAACACTTTGTTCTTCTTGACCTTTTTGATAGCTATCTTCAAGTTCTCCTGACTTAAAATCTTTTCCATTAATTTCATTTGCTGCTCCTCCTCTATTTGTAAATCTATCCGGAACCATCCCAATTACCTTTACCATCTATGGTTACGCTCCATAGTTCTAGGCTATCCTCATATTCGGACTGTCCAGACATTGCTTATAGTGATTTGCACTCTATAAACGTTTCAGTCCTTCAGTATCTCTACCTACTATGACTTCATCTGACTTCTTATGGCAAACCTTTTTCGACCGAGGGTACTATCACTGATTTTAAAGTTTACTAGACTTCCTCGTCCATAAGACCTCCCGGGGTAATTCATGAACCCTCTTTCTTTCACAACGTCCTGATTTACTGTCTTGGTTTTACGTTTACCTTTTGGACTTCGATTTGTTATGCAACCTTATCCACTATTTAGCCTTATATCAGGTTTCTGTTCGTACGCTCGAAAGAATCGCTACACCACTTCCTTCACCCATGACATCACTGTCAACGGCTTGTGGTTCACTACACTTGGCGGTAAATACCCGTGGTTGGTTTATCTCCAACTGAATTCATGCCATGCTTGGCACACATATAAAAAATGAACATCATTTTTATGACATTCATTTTTATCATCTATTCATTTTGGGAAGGATAAAAAGAATAGATTCAACAAAATATGATAATATAACAGAGCAAATATTAGATTTGTCTGGCTGCTATAAATCCTTCATGAATAGCATCGTAAATTTGACGAACTTTCTTGCTATCCCCTATATTATAAACTTCCATTTCTGTATTTTCTTCTAATTGATTTGCAAGATCATACTGAGGAGTAAATCCTGCTGCAATAACAACATTATCAGCATCAACAGTATTTTCGTTACCCCATCTGTCAATTAAAACTACCCCATTATCTTCTACAGCAACCAAACGTTTACCAGTCATAATTTTTATATTTGATTGAGCAATGGCAATATTATAAGCTTGACAAGATGAACCAGAATTAGCTAAGAAAGTATCTGCCATTTCTACAATGGTTACATTTTTTCCATCATTATCTAATTCTAGTGCTGTTTCAGCTCCTGTAATACCTCCACCAATAATAACGACATTTTTTCCATCAACAACTCGAGAACCATTTAAATAGTCATTTGCATAAACAACTGATGACTTATCACTACCTGGAACATCTAAAATTCTTGTTTTACCTCCTATGGCAATAATAACAGCATCATAGCCACCTTGAACAAGCATATCATAATTTGCTTCTTTTTTAACTAAAGTAATATTAGGATCATGGGTAATATGGTCTTCATAATAATTAATCAAACGTTTGATATTTGCCTTATTGTCTGGTTTACTTGCTTCTATCATAGCACCACCAAAACTTCTCTTTTCAAAAATAGTGACTTTATGTCCTCGTAAAGATGCCGTCAATGCTGCCTCACATCCTGCTGGACCAGCACCTACAATTGCTACATTTTTCTTAACTTCAGCTTCAACAATAGGTTTGCATTCAAATCTGTATAAAGTTGGATTCACTGTACAATGGATTGGTGTATGACCTAACATTCCTTTATCAATACAACCGATCATACAATTGATACATGGTTTAATATCTCTTGCTTTCCCCTCTTTCGCTTTTTTAGCCCATGCTGGGTCAGCCAATTGAGAACGTCCTAAAGCCACAAAATCACCATTTCCTTCAGCCAGCATTTTTTCTGCCTCTTCAGGAGAGAAAATATTGTGTCCAATAAATACAGGAATATGAACAGCATCTTTAATCATTCTTGTATGTTCAGCATTAAAAGCATTTGGCAATAAGAATTGTCGAGATGCAGTTGCATGTGTCCCACCCATCATATTTAAATGAGATACACCTTCTTTTTCTAATGCTTTCGCAACTTCAATTGTTTCCTCTATACGAATTCCTTCTGGTTCCCAATCTTCAGTACTTAATTTAACACCAATAGGAAAATCAGCTCCACATTTCTGTTTCATATTTCTGACAATCTCTATCAATAATCTCATACGATTATGTAGTGATCCACCATACATATCAGTACGTTTGTTATCATGAGGTGATAAGAAATTTGTAGGAATACATCCAGCAGCCCCATGAATTTCAAGGACTTCAAACCCAGCTTTTTTTGCTCTTAAAGCAGCATCTCCAAATTTCTCTACTAAATCATGAATTTCTTCAATAGTTAAAGCTCTAGGCATTTTAAATCCCATTTCATACCATGGTTCAAAAGTAATTGGTGATGCTCCAATAACATCAGCACTTCCTACAAATGCTGCATCTCTACCAGGATGTGCCAATTGTAGACCAGGAGTTGCTCCATGTTCTTTGACTGTTTCTGCCAACAAAGTTAATCCAGCAATAAATTCATCTTTGTCCGCTCTTAAACCACAAGATGTCATAGGAACAGGTACAGCATTATCCATAAAAATAAGTCCAGCACCACCATCAGCAGCTTGTGCATAAGCTTTAATTTGTCTATCAGTGACTGTACCATCTGGATTACCTAAGTACGTTCCCATAGAATTACGTACAATTCTATTTTTGATAACAACGTTTCCAATTTTTCCTTTTTTAAATAGATGAGGGTAATATTTGTTTTTCATACTTTATCTCCTTATATCTTTATTATTTCTATAAATAATGATATAATTATGATAAATAATTAACAAGCGATAAATCACTTAAAAAAGTTGCATATGCAACTTTTTCATAATGAATGTTGCATTAGAGAGGAAAAAATGAGTAAAGATTTAAGAAACATCAAAACAAAAGAAAATATTGAATCACATTTTATCAATTTATTAGAACGCTATAAATTCCAAGACATTACCATTAAACTATTAATTAATGAATGTCAAATCAATCGTTCTACTTTTTATAGAAATTATGAAGACAAATACGATTTAATTTATAAAATAGTTGAAGAACTCATCAAGCAATTTAAAAAAAATATTCATTGCCAATTTATTACTCTTCATTTAAAAAAAGAGAATGATTTTAAACCATATTTTAGTTCATTATTAGATTATTTTAATAAACATAAAGATATTTTTATAGTGTTATACAATAATGATTTACCCATAAATATTTTTGATGAAATGCTGACAATCTATAGTCATTATTTATTAAACGAACTTATTTATCATTATCACATTAGTGATTCTCAAATCAAAATTGCTAATTATTTTTCAAAAATTATTGCTTCAAACATCTTAGTTGCTATAAAATGGTGGCATCTAGAAAGCCCACAAACATCAAAAGAAGAAATATTACAAATCATCACTATTACTATCACAGAAGGTATTTTAGCAAGTTTACATTCCCAATTTTTATAAATAATTTGAAAATAAAATAATTTTCTCATAACAATACTAGAACACGAAATCATTGCTTTATGACAATTCATTTCTTGTTCTTTTTTTAATCATAAACATATGATTACCAATAATTTCATCATAAATGAGCTAAAAAATATACAAATAAACATTTATATTCAAGATAAAAAAATGAATCCGCATCTTAATTATCAAACTTTTATATCTAGTGAATATTCTTAAGCTTCATTCGTCTTGCTTTTATCTTTCCAAGAACACCCGACAAGTACATTGCAATCACAATTAGCATACCAAAGTCCAAACCCAGCCCTGCACTTGCTATATATTCGTATAAACTGTCTGGTGTATTCAAACCTAATGTTTCAATTACTAAAAACGCTATCATTCCTAACAAAGCAGCAATCGTTAACCAAAATAATTTTATCTTTATTTTTTGATTTATTGTTTCCGCATAATTCGATAACTTTAATACTGTTTCTTTGACTTCTTCATTCATTTTCTCACCCTTCCTTTCTCCATCAATAATTTCAGGGATACCCACATTATAGAACTCAGCCAAATTAATCAAAATACTTATGTCCGGCATATTTGTGCCTCTTTTCCCAATTTGAAATTGTCTGTCGTGTGACGTAAATTTTATCAGCTAACTGTTCCTGTGATAAATGTAGTTGATCACGATATTTCTTGATTTGTTGTCCTATTTCCATTGTATTTCCTCCTCTTTTCATACTTATTATATAATGTCCTTATTTATAATGTCTAATACCTATAATAAATATTTATTATGCTTACAAAGCATGTTTTATCATTAATGCTTTTCTTGTATTCCTTGCATCAATTCCATATATTTTTATGATATTATACATATCAATCATTGTGAAAACATGGTAAGATATTTGATAGAGGAAGTGTTAATATGTTACTGACTATTCATCAACATAAAATTGAAATCAATCAGCCTGCAAGTTTAGAAGCAATTGCGAAAAAGTATTTTCCAGACCAGCAGATTTATGCTGGTATAGTGAATGGGAAATTATACGAACTCAATCATATTATTGAAAATGATGCGACTATTGAATGGGTCGATGAACAAAACATCATTGGTAAACAAATCTATGAAAGAACGCTCACATTTGTTTTTATTGTGGCGACAAAACAATTATTTAAAGATGCTGTGATTCATGTTGAATTTACGTTTCAGGATGGACTATACTGCTCTATTCAAAAAAAGGAAAGTCTGACACCACAGGATGTTGATCAAATCAAACAAAGAATGTTAGATTTGATTCAAGAACACTCCAAAATAACACGTCATGTCATGCCACAAAATCAGGCTATTGACTTTTTTAAACAAAATCATCTTGAAGATAAAGCTCATTTATTACAATATCGTTCAAAAGACACATGCAGTATTTATGAAATGGAAGGCATTTATGATTATTTTTATGGTTTTATGCTCCCTGATGCTTCATATCTCAAACAGATTTCTCTACAGTTCTTTGCGCCAGGATTACGTTTAGGACGTTATGATGTCACTTTTCAACACTATAAACTTTTCCAAATCATGAAAGAATATGAAGAATGGGGAGAGTTAATAGATGTGCCTACTGTCGCAAAGATGAATGAAAAAATTGTCAAAGGTCAAATCAATGAACTAATGTTAATGTCAGAAGCGATGATTGAAAAGAAATTAGCTGAATTAGCAACATATATAGCCAAAGAAAAAGAGCATCTCAAAATGATTTTAATTGCAGGTCCTAGTTCTGCAGGCAAGACAACTTTTTCTAAGCGTTTAGGTATTCATTTAAAAATATTAGGGATGAGCCCTATCACAATTTCCATGGATGATTTTTATTTGAATCGTACACAAACTCCTAAGCTTCCTGATGGCAGTTATGATTTTGAAAATATTGAAGCTGTGGACTTAAAATGTTTCAATGAAACCATGCTTCATTTGATTCATCATAAACCTGTTTATTTACCTTGCTATCATTTTCAAACAGGTTTCAGAGAATATGATAAACATCCTACTGTATTATCTGATCGTCAAATTCTTATCATTGAAGGTATTCATGGATTAAATCCACGTACTTCTTACTATATACCTGAAAATGCGAAAATGAGAATATATATCAATGCTTTAACTCATTTAAATTATGATAATCATAATCGTATTCCAACATCGGATTATCGCCTGATTCGTCGTATTGTCCGTGACTATCAGTTTAGAAATGCTGATGCTACAGAAACAATCCGTCGTTGGAAAAATGTAAAAAATGGAGAAGACAAATATATTTATCCTTATCAGGAAGAAGCCGATGCTATTTTTAATACATCTATGGTATATGAGCTCGCTGTCTTAAAACCAATTGCTCAAAAGTTATTATTACAAGTATCCCCAGAATCTAAAGAATACATTGAAGCTAATCGTCTTTGTAAACTGCTAGATTACTTTGTAGAAGCCAAAGTGAGTATACCACAAACTTCAATTCTCGCTGAATTTGTAGGTAATTCTATCTTTCAATAAAAAGGATGTCGATATGTTTAACATACCGACATTTTTTCATGAAATAAACAGACTAATAAAATCTGAAAATATTTTTGCGATAAATTCAATAATATTGACACACCATTGACTCAATGTTTCCATCATTGTCCCCACACGATTATCTGATGTATCCTGTAAAGTAATGACTGACTGAATTTCTTTTCTCGAAGATACATCTTCTTCAAACTGATCAATCTGTCTTTCAAACAAAGTTTTAGATACCTGATGATCACCAAAGAATAAGCTCATCACACATATAAGAAGCAATACACAGCACAAATCAATCCAAAACTGTTTCATGCACTTAAATATTCATCTAAAACCATTGCTAAAATATTCAAAGAATTTTGAACTTCTTCATATGTGTTTTCATTTGCTCCAACTTCTATTAACACCATATTATCAGTAACACCTTGATTATAATGACTTTGTTTAAGATAAACACCTCGACATATTTTAGGAATCTTTTCATTCAACATATCAGCCAGTTTTTCACAACGTTTATTGACTGCGCTGTAATGAGAACTTCCCTTTCCCACAACAAACATTAATTTTGCATAATTTTTATGATCCACAGTAATTGTTGATAAGTTCTTTTTAATAGAATCCCTATGAAAATCAATCACTAAATCATACTTTCCATGTTTTTCAACTGCCTGTGTTAAATACTTTTGTGAAACACTATATGATTTGGCATAATCAATATGATTTTTGGTTTTATACAATTCAAAATCCGTTGTTTCATAATCGACTTCATAACCTCTGTTTTCTAACAATTGCATTAAATAACGACTCCCTTCTTTCACTGACTTTGTTGCATACTCTTCACCTTGATGCGTATTATAAATATAAATTGATTTTCCATTAAGCTGCTTTTTCATATGAGTTGTTGTTAATGAAGACACAACATTTTCAACACTTTCACCATAAATGCTTTGAAAAGGAAGATTGAATAAAATCACAATCACCACAACTATTTTGAAAATAATTTTTATATTTTTATTCATGAAACCTTCCCTCCTCTAACTATACAATGAACTATATGCAAAAAAAGTTATTTTTAGTACATAAAAAAGAAATTCATAAAAGAATTTCTTAATAAGTTATACTATTAATACTTGTTGATAATAATTTAGATAACATTTCAATATCAAAATCAATCTGTTTATCACTCATAACAAATTGATTTTCAATGGGATTTAAAACTTCATTTAATAATTGGATACGCTTTTGTTCACTTAACTGTCCAATTTCTCCTAATATCAATCGTCTTTGCACTTCATTCAATCGTCCTTCATAACGCTTACGTTTTCCTACCTTTAAGGCTGTTGAAGGATCTAAAGATTCTTTAAAATAACCCTCTAACAGATTATAAACATCACTCACTAAACTAGAAACATGAATGACTGTTGGTACACCAATAGCCAAAACAGGAACACCCATTGTTGCTTCACTTATATTTTTACGATGATTGCCAATTCCACTTCCTGGATATATACCCACATTATTCATTTGAATCACACGACAGATCTTTTCATAACTTTGTGCACACAATGCATCAATAGCGATAACCAGATCAGGCTGAAATTCCTGTACCAATGCCAACAACAAATCGGCTGTTTCCATACCCGTATGTGCCATTACCCCTGGGGCAATACACATCGTATCATAATACTGATGACGATGTCTTTCCTCAATAGAATAATGATGCGTGGCACGAATCTGATTCAATGTTCTCGGTCCAATCGCATCACTTGTGAGAGTGGGATTTCCCAATCCTATCCATAAGATAAGCGGATCTATTTTCTTGACCTTCTCTTTAATAAGGAGAGATAACTGCTTTTGAAAATGTTGTGAAATTTTTTCAAAATCCTGATAATCAGGAAAACTGATTTCAATATATTTACCTATATCATGAGGATAAAGAGGACTGGTCTGTAATATTTCAAATGTTTCAATAGAAATATCTCCATCTTGTTTTTGATGATGTTTATAATCTTTATCTTGTGTTGCATAAGCCAATGATTCTATAGCTAAATCGCTACGTGTATAATATTTATTCATATTCTCACCATTATAAGCATTACCAAAATTAAAAAAATATAATCAATTATCAATAAAACATTGCATTTATCATCTATTTTTGGTAGAATAACATGGCAAAAGTCAAAGTGAGGTGAAAGATAATGGCAAACATGAAACAACAAATCAAACGTTATAAAAATGACAACAAAAAACGTTTAATCAACAATTCTTATAAAAGTGCTTTAAAAACAGCAATTAAAAACGTAAAAGCTGAAGTTGAAGCTGGAAATAAAGAAGCTGCAATTGCTGCATACAATGTAGCTGCATCTAAATTAGATGCTTCTGTCAGCAAAGGAATTCATCATAAAAACTATGCTAGCAGACAAAAATCTAAATTAGCAAAATTAGTGAACTCTATCGCTTAATGAGATAGAGTTTTTTATTTATCTTGTATGTCAAGTTTTCTTGACATACATTTTTTATCATCCTATAATAAAAGTGTAAAGAAAACTTGACATGAGGTGATATAATGCATAAAGAAGATATTTTAAAAAAGAATCAAAAAACAATGAATAAAGAATATGACTTTTTTCTTGATCAAAAAACACTTCCTATATTAATGACTGTTTTTATCATTTTGTGTTTTGCAATGATGTTATTCTCTTTTATAACCCCATTCCAACAGGAAATCTTTTATACCTCAACAACCCTGTTATTGACGTTTCTTGCATCATACTTTCTTGCTTATTTCTATTATTTACGTATATCGAAATACTTATATATAGGCCTTTTCTTCCTTGTTTTCTTGATGTTTTCTATAAGTTATCTGTGGTTATTGATTTGGTAGGTGAAACATATGGATAAAAATAAAATTCTTGATTTATATCGTCATGAAAAAGATGAAAGACAAGTTCAATGCCAAAGAAAAGCTTTATTGAAAGGTATGTCTTTTCTTGTAACTGTTGCCCTCACATTGATGTTCTTTTCTTTTGAATTTCAGGAAGTTCCAACAGTCTTTTATACCATTTATATCTTGATTATGCCTATAGCTGGATTGTCATTGAGTATGCGTGGCTGGTATGACAAAAATAAATTCTATTTCATATGTGGGCTTGGTTTGATTGTTCTTTGTCTTATCAATGGTTATCAATATATATCTATCATGATTGGAGTTTAATATGAATGAAAAATTAGTACTTAAAAATCATTTAAGAGAAGCAAGAAATGAAAAAGGACTCTCACAAATGGAATTGGCCAATATGGTTGGTGTATCAAGACAGACAATCTCATCTATTGAAAATGGACAATTTAATCCTACTGCTAAACTGGCACTCATTTTATGTATTGCATTAGATAAGACATTTGAAGAAATCTTTTATTTTGATATATCAATTTGACTTTCGATGGTCATAGGATTATCATGTGTATATGTAAAAAGGAGGAACATATGGAACGTAAAAGTATTGCAATTGAGGATACATGGGATTTATCTCGTATCTATGCAAATAAACAGGAATTTTATACAGATTTAGAAAAAGCGAAAGATTTATTATCATCTTTGCTTCAACAAAAGGATTCTTTTTTAGAAAATGTTGATCAATTCTTAAAGTTTCACCAGGATGAAACAATGTTATCTCGTTATATTCAAAAATTACATTGTTTTGCGCATTTACATTGTGATGTTGAACCTAACAACCAGGAATATCAAACAATGTATGCCGCCATTCTTTCATTCTATGATCAAGTGACTTCATCTTTAGATTTCTATACTGTTATGATGATTGAAAACAGTGACAAAGTTGCTCAATATCTTGAAGATGAAAAATTAGAAGATTATCGTTATAGTTTACAGGAAGTTTTAAGACAAAAAAAGCATGTCTTATCACAGGAATTAGAAACTATTGTTTCTAAAACATCTTCTATTTCTGATATTTCTTCTCAAGTGTTTGATGCTTTAAGATTAGATTATGACCCTGTTCATGTAGATGGAAAAGAAAAAGTCTTGAACAGTGCAACCCTAACAGAATTTCTTAAAAACAAAGATCCTAAAGTCAGAAAAGAAGCGTATCATAACTTCTTTAAAGAATATAAGAAATTTGAAAATGTTTATGCTGCAACATTATCTGGTGTTATGAAAAAAGATGCATTTTATGCTGATGTGAAAAACTTTGAAGGACCATTGGAAGCCAGTCTTTTTGATGATAATGTACCAACATCTTTATTCTTTAAAATTTTAGAAAAAGCAAATGTACAATATCGTCCATTATTTCATCGTTATAACGCTTTAAAAAAGAAGATTTTAAATCTTGATACGATGTATAATTATGATTTGAATATTCCTTTGGTTCAATACCAGACAAAGAAATATACAATTGATGAATGTTTTGATATTATTTTAGATGTTGTTCAAATCTTTGGTGAAGATTATGTCAACATCATCAAAAAAGCCAGAGAAGAAAGATGGATTGATTATTATCCACATGCTGGTAAACGTATTGGTGCCTATTCAAGTGGCTGCTATGATACAAATCCATATATTCTTATGAATTTTATTGGTGATTATAATTCACTTTCAACGATGATTCATGAATTAGGACACAGTGCCCATAGTTATTTATCTTGTCATCACCAGTCACCAGTAAATTGTGATTATCGTATTTTTGTCGCTGAAGTTGCTTCAACAGTCAATGAAACATTGCTCATTAACTACATGTTAGATCATGCTTCAAGTGAAAAAGAAAAAGCCTATTTCTTATATGAACTCCTAGAAAATTGTGTTGGTCTTATTTTCAGACAACCTATGTATGCTGACTTTGAGCATATTTTACACACATGGGCTAAAGAAGGAAAACCAATGTCATCACAAATGATTACAGATTTGTATTATACTAAAAACGCTGAATATTATGGACCAGAAATAACAATGGATGAATATGTAGGTTATTCTTGTTATTATATTCCTCATTTCTATTATAACTATTATGTTTATAAATATACTTTAGGAATGACTGTTGCTTTAGCCATTGTCTCACGTTTATTAAATGGTGATGAAAAACAAAAAGAAGCTTATCTCAACTTCTTAAAATCAGGTGGCAGCAAAGATCCTGTTGACCTTTTAAAAGATGCTTTAGTCAATCCTTTAGAAGATCAATTATACGATGATGCTTTCCATTATTTTGAAACAATTTTAAATGAATTTGAAAAAATTATCCTAGATATGTCAAGCACTTTGTAATAAAGTGCTTTTTTTATAAAGCAACTGATAGTTGACAAAGAGTTGGTGGTCTTTTGAATATCATTTGATATAATGATTATACAATGAAAGGTGGTTTATCAAATGTCATTAGGTCAAAATATAAAAAAGAAGAGACAGCAAATAAAATTATCTCAAGAATATGTTGCTGAAAGATTAGGTGTTAGTAGACAAGCTGTTTCAAAATGGGAAACAAACCAAAGTGAACCCTCAATGAAAAATCTTATTGAACTTGCTGAATTGTTCCAAATCAGTTTATCTGAACTTACAGATACAAAAGATTCACATATACCAATCATCAATCAGCATGTCAAATGTTCTTATTGTGGAAAAGAAGCTCGATATTTTTTAGACCAGACAAAAACTCAAGCCTATTGCTCACAAACATGTCAATTGGCACATACTGAAGCTTTAAACAAAATCCAAAAACAACTGAAATGGTTTTATCTTGGTATTATCTTATCTATTCTCCTTTTATTAACAAGTGCTTTATCTCTTTTACCATTTCAAAAAAACATAACGACAGGATGTGGTATGTTATATCTAGGTATGACACTCATTCTATTTCCCTTTTGTACACCTGAAACCTATCAAAAATTTGGTTATCTTAAGAGCACTCAAATTGGACGTTTTTTAGGCTTTCTCGTTGAATTATATGCTCTTTTTATACTATTTCTATGAATAATTAAAGCAGTGTTTCTGCTTTTTCTTCTTGAAATAGAGGTATATTCAAAGAATAAAAAATCCCTAAAATCAATATAATCATCAATAAAAAACCATCGACATATATGATGATATGTTTATTTCTATTCAATTGTATATCCTATTTGTTTAATCATTGTTGTGATATCTTCTTGTGATAATGTCTGTTGTAACAATGAAGAAGAGTTTGACATTTTCATTACAATTCCATGATCTACAATCATAAATCCCTTTGATGAATAGGCTAATTGTAATTGATCTTCTTTCTTCTTATAATGATCATAACTGTCTTTTTGATCTTCAAAAGCTTTTGTAGCATCCTCTTGTGCATAATATGTATAAATTCTTAAATAAGGGTTATTATAAGTTCCTGTTTTTTCCATATCCGTTAAAGAATCAACTGCTATATATTCAGGTGAAAGACGTTGTTCCCAATTCCCTAATATATGATTTTTTTCTTCAACATAAGGCTGCATTTGATCTAAGACAACTTGTCTTTGTTTCATCATCGTAAAAACTGCTTCTACATCATATGGAAAAGATGCCAAGAAAGCCTGCCATAATCCTATAGCTATACATACAAATACAACAAAAACAGTCCATTGCACACTATATTGATAAACTTTAGGGAACTTCTCATTTGATGCATATAACCCTTGATGTTTTTTCAAATAGAATTGTTGACGACGTAAATATTGTCTTTTGATTTAACTGATACGTGTCTTTATAATTGTATAAAGACCCCATACAATCGTTAAACAAATACAAAAAGAAATGACTTTTACGAATTCTAAATCTAAGATTTCAAAATAATAAAATAATGGAAAATGACTGACAATTCCATAACAAAAATCTAAAAGACTATAAATCCAATCTCCCAAAGGTATATACTCTAAAATATTTTTTAATCTCAGTATACTCACGCCCTGAAAACTTCTATAATAAGAAATCAAAAGAGCTGTTGATATATAGATAGGCATTGAAAATGCACCAAAAATATTTTTAATACTATTTGTAAAAGTACGAATGTATAAAATGATTTGTTCTTTTGTTGTTAAATCTTGAACAGTCCCTTCTACAAGTTCATGATTTTGAGCAATTTTGATATAGGCATAATAATAGCGTTCAAAAAAATGATGGTTTCGTCTAGTATGTATTCTTTTTTCAAAAGATTGACGAATATAATCCCAAGAATCATCTTGACAACACTGTAAACTGTGATAACAATCATCAAGACTCATTTGTATTGATGTTTGTTTTTGATGATCTTTTTTAAATAAACTGATTATATATAAAGTCGTAAATAACACAATAAAAAGAAATGTTAATCCTACAATACATAAAAATATCGGTGAAACTTGTTGAAAATAAGTGATAGTTTCTGTTGGAACACGAAAAAGCCCCTCCAACAAACTTACTCCTATTTCACTGATCAACTGATAAATCCCTTTAAAAAAATCAATTGAGAAAAACAGATAAGCAACCCCTGTTGCACAGATCATTGATCCTGATACAATAAATAAGATTGCAAATAATAGCCAACTGATTACATTCCATACACTATAGATTTTAGTCATAATCTGACGATACTGATATAAAAATGTATGTAACTGTGTCTGATTATTTGTTGATATCTGTTGATATGCTTTTTCTAATTCTTCGTTATCATTGTCTGTTTTCAGTTTTTGATACAATTCATCAACAATATGCTGATCACGAAAAAAAAGTATATCTTCATACTTGATCATAAATTTCCTATCCCTCCTTTGGTTAGTATAGCATAACGGTCGAAAAAAGGAAAATATTGTTTATTGATTTTCGATAACTTTAATATATGAAAAAATCACTCTCAATAGAAAATAGGGAATAGATTTATTTTTTGAATAACTTCGTGTATAATAAAAACAGAAACGAGGTTAGATTATGTTAAGAACAGAAACAAGATCATTTCAAATTGGACATTTAACAATGGGTGGCAATAATCATGTCATTATTCAATCTATGTGCAATACCAAAACAAAAGATGTAGAAGCAACTGTTAAACAGATTCATGAGTTGGAAAAAGCAGGTTGTGAAATGGTAAGAGTGGCGATTTTTGATAAAGAGGATGCATCAGCAATTGCTGATATCAAAAAACAGATTCATATTCCTTTAATTGCTGATATTCATTTCGACTATCGTTTGGCTTTACTGGCAATTGAAAATGGTATTGATAAAATTCGTATCAATCCTGGTAATATTGGTTCTATGGATAAGGTTAAAGCTGTTGTAGAAGCCTGCAAACAACATCATATTCCTATTCGTATTGGTGTCAATGGTGGTTCTTTAGAAAAAGATATTTTAAAAAAATATGGAAAACCAACGGCACAAGGAATGATTGAAAGTGCCAAAAAACATGTTGATATTTTAGAGTCATTAGATTTTCATGACTATACCATTTCTTTAAAATCATCCAATACTTTATTAACCATCGAAGCTTATACTCTTGCCAGTCAAACTTTTGATTGTCCTTTACATATTGGTGTCACAGAAGCTGGCACAAAGCTTGGTGGAACGATCAAATCAAGTTTAGGTATTGGTACATTGTTATATCAGGGTATTGGTAATACCATTCGTGTCTCTTTAAGTGCTGATCCTGTAGAAGAAATCAAAGTTGCTAAAACATTATTAAAGGAATTAGAACTGATTGATCATGTTCCAACTTTGGTATCATGTCCAACTTGTGGTCGTATTCAATATGATTTGATTCCAGTCGCAAATGAGATTGAAGATTTCTTGAATACTATCCATGCTGATATCACAGTCGCCATCATGGGATGTGCAGTCAATGGCCCTGGTGAAGCAAAACATGCTGATATTGGTATTGCCGGTGGTGTTAAAGAAGGTTTATTGATTAAAAAAGGTGAAGTTATAAAAAAAGTCAAACAAGAAGACATGGTCCAAGTCTTAAAAGATGAAATACTCAAAATGATAAAAAAGCAATGACAAAAAATCATTGCTTTTTTATATTGGCGTTTTTTATTTCTACTATCTTTTATAAATCCCATTTGATTTGATATATACATCGTAATAAATCATCCCAATATTTCTGTGATTTCCAAAGAATTTGACTCTTATTTATATCTCCAAGTTCAATATCAAAAAGAACATTTTTTATATCATTCTCAAAAAATATCCATCTGATTCCATTTGTATAAAGAACCTTTTTAAACGATTGAATATGTCCATTTAACTGTTCGTCATTTCCATCAAGTGAAACTGTTGGCATTTTTACTTCAATACATCCATATAGCTTCGCATTACTGTCCTTTTCTCTTGCCAATACAACAAAATCCGGGAAACCTGCTTGCCCATAAAACTTCATTGAAATATCACTTTTTCTCCTTGCAGATACATCTCGTATAGATAATGGAGATATATTTGGTGATTCTCTTATCATACTTGCTACAATGGAATAAAGCTCAATTTCTACACCAGCATTTTGAATCAGTGCTAATTCTATTTCTTCTTTATAATATTCAAAATTTCTTAATACCGACACACTTTATCCTCCCCATTTTTATCATTTCATTAAACGATCTTGGACAATCCTCATATTTTATTATCTTTAAACAACATCTTCTTACTCACATTTGTCAATGATTGTCTTTTTTTATTTTTAAAAAACCAATCAGAATCAAAATAATACCTAATATAGCAATGGGAATATAAACCATATTTGGAAGCCTATAAACAAATTTATCTATCCCAGACATCACAATATAAATGACAATTCCTAAACTTATAAAAATATTCTGATTTTTCATAGTCTCATCTCTCTTTCAACTCTCACCAACATCTATATCCATTATATTATAATATGTTTATTAGCAGATTTATAAAATAAATAAAAACAAAGATTGCCCTGAGACAATCTTTACTCCATAATAAATTTAGCACTGTTTAAAATCAATTGACTTGCTTGAATACGATTTAAATCACGTCTTAAACCTTCTAAATCAATCTTTTCTAAAATATCTTTTTTATCCATTTGATATTGTTGTGACATCAAATCAACCTGACGGTCAACATCTTCATCACTTGTCATTAAATTTTCAACACGAATAATTTCATCAATAATAGCTTCAAAAATAGCTTGTTGTTTAGCAGCTGGCATTAATTGTGCATGTAATGCATCCATATCCATTCCCATCATTTGAAGATATTGTTCTAAAGCCATACCTTGTCCAGCTAATTCATTGCTGACATATTGAACATGTTGATCTAAAGCTTTTTGAATATCAGCTTCATCTACTTCTACATCACTGTTTTCAATCAAAACACCTAAAACTTTATTTTCTTTTTCAGCACGTAATGCCTGTTCATTTTGATTTTCTAAACTTTCTCTGACTTTCTTTTTGAAATCTTCCACTGTCTCAACATCTGGCATTTGGAAAGATTTAACGAATTCTTCATCAAGTTGAGCTTGTACTTTTGATGCAATGTGATGAACTGTAACCTGGAAAATAACATCTGCACCTGCTAAATCAGCAACCCCATAATTTTCTGGGAAAGTTAGATTTAAATCTCTTGTTTCTCCTTTTTTCATACCAATCATCTGTTCTTCAAATCCTGGTATAAATGATCCAGAACCAATTTCTAATTGATATCCTTCAGCAGTTCCACCATCAAAAGCCACTCCATCTTTTAATCCTTTAAAATCAATTGTTGTGACATCCCCGTTTTCAACAGTTCCTTCTTTTTCAACCAATTGACTCTTTTGTGATAATAAATGTTGGATTTCTTTTTCAACATCTTCGTCTAATACTTGACGTGAAGTCACTTTGACTTCAATTCCTTTGTAATTTCCTAATTGATTAACTTTACTCATCTTTCTAATCCTTTCTATTTAAAACGCTCATATTCTATCATACAATTGATATTTGACGCAAGTCTTATCAAAAATGTGGTCTATTTTCTTGACGCCTACATAGGATATAGTTAAGGAGGAAATTATGACAAATCAAAACAATGAATATATATCATCACTTCAACTAGATGATTTTCAAGTTCTTTTAAAAGAATTTGATATCGAACTTGATCAATCTACACAACAAAGATTATTAAACATGATTAAAAACAATCAATATGCCTTACAACATGAACAATATCATTTTGTTCTAGAAAACTATATAAAAAAATTGACAAGTGAATTCACTTGTCAAAAAATACTTGTATTATTAAATCATTATTTTAAACCATTATTAAATGTTTGATGAACAAACATATTAATTTCTTCACGATAAGGAGCTTTTCCGTCAATATAAGGTGTTTCAAGAATCTTTGGAACATCTTTTAATTGAGGATGATGAACAATAGTATTGAGTGTATCAAAGCCAATATATCCATATCCAATATTTTCATGACGATCTTTATGAGCTCCTCGTTCATTTTTAGAATCATTCACATGAACAACCAATAAACGATCTAAACCTATCTTTTGATCAAACTCTTTCAACAAGTCATCAAAATGAGTTAAATCATAACCTGCATCATGTAAATGACAAGTATCCAAACAAACACCCAGTAAAGAAGATAACTTTGTATGTTCAATAATATACTGAAGCTGATCAAAAGTTTTTCCAACTTCACTTCCCTTACCTGCCATTGTTTCTAAAGCAATATGTACTTTTTGATCTTCATGTAAAACTTCATTCAATCCTTTTACAATCTGATCCAAGCCAGCCTCATCCCCTGCTTTGACATGAGAACCAGGATGTAAAACCAAACGTTTGATACCAATAGCTTCACATCTTTCAATTTCTTCTTTTAAAAAGCGTACAGCTAACTCAAATGTTTCAGGCTTAATCGTATTTGCCAAATTGATAATGTATGGCGCATGAACAACAACATCCTGAATATCAATATGATGTTCTGCCATCAATGCTTTGGCTTCTTCAACACGTAACTGACTCACTGGTTTTCTGGCAGTATTTTGTGGAGCACCTGTATAAAACATAAATGTCGTTGCATCATAGGATAAAGCTTCTTTCACTGATCCTAGCATCATTTCTTTTCCACTCATGGAAACATGACTACCAATCTTCAACATTACTGTGCCTCTCTTTCACGTTTTTCTCTTTGTGCCTGTTTTGCACGTTCTTTCTTTTGTCTTCTAATGTCCTGTTTAATCATCGCACGGCTTTCTTTTTGAACCATAGCTTCAATTTGTCTTTTACGTTTTTTCTTATATCCAGGTTTCACTTTAGCTGGTTTTCTGACAATAGCTGAGATTTTCTTTTCTAGTTCAGTTTGATGTTTAACACGTGTCTTACGTTTTTCTCGTTCTTGACTTTGTTTAAACTGCTGTCCTTTTAATTCCTTGACTTCAAAATGAATACCTTTTTTCTCCAAGGCTTCAACCATTTGTTGATTATACGTATCATACATATTATAACATTCACCCGTATATTTTCCACGTCCACAACGACCACTACGATGAATATAGAAATCTAGCTCAGTTGGAAATTCCATATTAATAATATGACTGACACCATCAATATCAATCCCTCTTGCAGCAATATCAGTTGCGACAATATATTGATATTCCATATTTTTGATACGACGCATCATCTGTCGTCTTTCTCTTGGTTCCAGATTTCCATGTATTTCTCCAACCTTATAGCCATCTTCACGCAACTGATGACTTAACTGTTCAACTTCTTCACGTTTATTACAGAAGATAATACAAATGTAGGGATCAATGACCTGCATAATATTTTTTAAAACTTCATAACGCTGACGATGTTTCGTTGGAAGCAGATAATGTGAAATATTACGTGATGTTGACAGATGCTCATCAATTTCTATAATCTTTGGTGAGTCCATATATTTCTTTAAGAACGGTCTTAACATTTGTGGAATTGTTGCGGAAAAGACAAGCATCTGAAGATTCTCTTTCATCTTTCCAAGTACTGCATCAATATCCTCTAAATAACCATACTCTAATGTCATATCTGCTTCATCAATGACAAATATATCCGCAGTTGTAATTTTAAGAGCCTGTTCCTCTAAAGATAAATCTTTAATTCGTCCAGGTGTTCCAATAACCAAATGAGGTTGAACATTCAACTTTGAAATTGTTTTTTGTTTATCTTTACCACCAATGATTAATGAAACCCTTAAATTCTTATTATAATTTGTAAAAACTTTGGCCTGATCATAAATCTGTTGTGCCAATTCTCTTGTTGGAGCAGTAATGACTGCCTGCACACAATCTGCTGATGTCTCTATCATATCCATAATTGGAATTAAAAAAGCATGTGTTTTCCCTGTTCCTGTCTGTGATATGCCAATAACATCTCGATGTTTATAAACAAGTGGAATGACTGATTTTTGAATTTCTGTTGGTGATTGAAAATTCAACTTTTGTAATGTTTCTTTTACAAAAGGTTGAAATTGATATTGTTCAAATAATTTCATATAATCGCCTCCTTTTAGCCATATGATTATACACTAAAACTTTTAAAAAAGCAAAAAACTTTGATAAAATCTTATATTTTCTTTGATTATTTATCAAAGCAAAAAAGATGGAAAGACATATTTGACATATATCTTGATATTACAAATGATCCTAGTTACAATAATAAAAAGCCTTTTATTAAGCAAAAACAAACAAAGTGACAAAAAGAACGTAAAAGTTGTCAAAATGACCACATCAGTTGGTAGTATTGCTTTTTTATTTTTTGTTATAATATGAGTGCCTAAGAAAGGAGACTATATATGAACATTGCTGATAGAATACAACATTTAAGAAAAGTAAAAGGGATATCACAAGAAGAACTTGCCAATCAAATTGGTGTTTCACGACAATCCGTTTCTAAATGGGAAAGCGAACAAACTTTACCAGACATTGAAAAGATTATTTTATTGAGTGACTTTTTTGAAGTAACAACAGACTATTTACTCAAAGGTATTGAACCCGCTCCTCATGAGTCTATATCAGTACACGAAAAACCTAATGGTGTCATTTTTACAATTGTTGCAACGACAATGAATGCCCTTGGATTGATTGTTGCTGCCATGATATGGAATGAAGAACAGACTGCAATCGCAACACTCACTGGACTCATTTTGATTATCTTTGGATGTATGATTTATGGTATTGGTATGGTCATCTCAGATCAATCTTCTCAGACAAAAGCCAAACAACTATTTTGGTCCATAAATATATGGACATTAACATTCATTCCTTTATCTATGGCATATAACATCATGACAAGTGGCTTAGGAACTGCTCCATATCCTCTTCTTGATGCTTCCTATGTTGGATTTATTCTTTTTTGGATGATTTATATCATGCTTGGCAGTATTGTTAATCTTCTCATTTATAAACAAAGAGCATAAAATATCTCATGACGATTTTGATGATTTCTCTTCAAAGTCGTTATTTTTCTTTATCCAAAACACAAGTATCATCTTTTTTCTTTTAACATATCTTAACATAGGAGGTGTTAATCATGTATCCACAATATCCACCCTATGATTTTTATCCCTATTATCCACCAATGATGTATCAAAAACCATCATTATTACAATCTATGAGATATTCACTTCATCAGATGAATCTTTCATCAACGATTCAGACAGCTCAAAAAACACTTTATACGGCTAATCAGCTCATTCCTATTATCAATCAATTACGTCCTGTTTTGCATAACGCCAAAACAGCTTTCCGTGTTGTTAAAGCTGTGAAGAGTTTTGATTTAGATGACATAGATGAGGATATTGATAAAAATGTTCAAGTGGAACCACAGACTTTTGAAAATATGTTACCAGTAAGAAAGCCTAGTTAGGCTTTCTTATAGCATTGATAATGTCTGCATCATATCCATAAATTTCTAATAATGCAATCGCATTTCCTACTGTACAACGTCCCTGATGTATTTTATAATCACAGGATAATTGATTATTCACAATCGCATCACGGAAACAATACTGATCAATCCAAGGAAACTTTTCAACCAAAGATAAATCATGTGTTGTCACCAAAATCAATGATGAACTTTGAAATAAATAAGTCAAAATAGCCTGAGAAATCATCACACGTTCTTTTTCATTTGTTCCCCTTAAAATTTCATCAATAAAGATCATACAATCCTTTTCTTTCACATCATCTATCATGGCTTTTAAAGTTTTAATTTCTTTTACATAATAGCTATCTCCTGATGTTAAATCATCTTTCATATGAATGGCACTATGAATCGTATAATGATAACACTTCCATTCATCTGCAAAACATGTATGCAAAGTTTTCGCCATCAGCATATTGATACCAATCATTTTTAAGAATGTAGACTTACCTGATGCATTGGATCCTGTAATCATACAAGAACGTGTTGTTGAAAAACTATTTTTCACAGGATTAGAAATTAAAGGATGGTAAGCTTCGACAAATGAAAGCTGTTTGTCTTGTGTTAATTCAGGCAAACACGTGACATAACGTTCACGTACTAATCGCACACTTAAAGCAACATCTGCAGTTCCTAAATATTCATAGAAAGTAAGCATATAGCTTTCCATGTCTTCTTGATGCTTTAATAATCTGAGATATTGATGTAGTGATAACATAAAGAAGCTTTGGATTGTCTGTGTGAAATAGAAAACATCTATTTTAGAAATCTTATAAATGACACGTGCCAATACTGTATATGTCTTTGCTTTTTTAAGCATTGGCTTTAATTTTTGAATATCTTCTTCAGGAAAAACACGATGTTTAACCAAATGTGATAAAGCTTCAATCATAAAACAATAACTCATTGTTTCCGTCACGATAGTCTTTGTACGTTGACTATAATAAGTATTCAAAAGAATCATCAAAGCTGCATATATACAAAGTGGTAAAAAAATCAGCTCACCTAAGAAAAACCACATGATGATAAATACAATCGGACAAAAACCTAAGCACATGATAAGTCGTCTTTCCCGTAACGAAAAGACTTGAGAATGCTGAAACAAGCCTAAACATGCGTCATATTCTTTACTTAACTGATAAAGTTGATAAAGTGTATCAGATAAGATTTGAGGATTCTGATAACGCTGAACCATCATTTCTAACAAACGATGATCACATTGTTTTGATAACATACGACCATACATATATTCTCTACCTATATTCGTATAGGTAAAGTCACATTTCTGTAAAACTTTTAATAACTGAAAATCATCAATTTCCTGTTTAGATATTGCTTTTTCTTTTAAAGTTTCAGCATATTCCTCATTCCATTCTATTTCATCCTTTTCAAGCTGATATGGAAACAGTTGAACTAATCGTTTATGCATAAAAACATTCCATAAGCCTTTCAAAACCATAATCACTATCAATATCAGTAAAATAGCTACCCAAAATATCATCATGGTATCTCACCTCACCTTGACTTTACAGCACTACCCTTGGGGTAAAGCAACTATTTTTTTATTTTTTGATAAATTTCATATAAAAACAGTCTAAATGTAGAAGAAAAGTGAATCACTAAAATAAGTAACATGGCTAAAGAAGCCAATATAGATAAAAATGAGTCATTATCAAATAAAAATAAAGCATAAATAAAAATAGATAAACAAATTATGATTTTTTCAAAGGGTAGGATGGTTTGTGTAGAAGAATTGATTTTTTTCAATTGTTTGGTTTGTTCTAGCTGATGGCTTAAATTATCTAATGTCTGTTTTTGCGTCAAACTCTTTTTCACATCATCAATATATTGTAATGATGTTTCAATATCAAAAATCTGTTTTTCATATTCTTCTTTTTTCAGATCAAAAATATCATATTGATTATTGATCAGTATATCTTTAATTTGAGAAATAGAGAAATCAAGTTGTCTTAAACATTTAATCTGCATCAATCTTTCAATATCTTTCTGTTGATAAACACGATAACCATGAGCATCTTTTTGAGGATGAATGAGCCTTTTTTGTTCATAAATCATAATCGCTTTCTTAGATAAATTTAATTGTTGAGAAACTTCCTGAATATGCATCATTAATCACCTGCTTTCATTATATAAAGATTTCTTCATCATCACAAGAAATTATGATACAATGAAGTGGAGGTGAAAAGGTATGCAAGTGAAAGCTATTACCCCAAGAGGATACTGTAAAGGTGTCGTCCGTGCTATTGAAATAGCTAAAAACGCACAAAATGAACAACAACCTATTTATATCTTAGGAATGATTGTTCATAATCAATATATTGTTGATGCATTAAAAGAAAGAGGTATTCAGACAATTGATATTCCTGGTCAAACACGTCTAGAATTATTAGATCAGATTCAACATGGAACTGTCATTGTCACTGCTCATGGTGCTAGTGAGCAGGTATTTGAAAAAGCGAAAAATAAAGGTCTCAATGTCATTGATGCTTCATGTTTAGATGTGATTAAGACACATGATTTAATCAAAGAGAAATTGAATGAAGGATATGATATTTTATATATTGGAAAAAAAGGACATCCTGAAGCTGAAGGTGCTATTTCTATTGATGAAAAACGAGTTCATTTGATTACCAGCAAAAATGATATTCAAATGATGGATCCAAATAAGCATTATGTGATGACGAATCAGACAACCATGTCTTTATACGATGTCTATGATTTATGTGAGTATGCCAAAACGATACTTCCTCATGTCACAATCGAAAAAGAAACTTGTACAGCAACGAAAATCAGACAAGAAGCTATTAAAAACATGGAAGAAGATATTGATATTGTTTTCATTGTGGGTGATCCTCATTCTAACAATACTCAAAAACTAGCAAGCATTGCTAGTGAAAAGAAAGAAGTTCATATGATTGAGAGTCTTGATGATTTAAATATTAACTGGTTAAAAGGGAAAAAGAAAGCTGCAGTCTCTTCAGGTGCATCTACACCAACCTATTTAACAAATCAAGTTATAGAATTCTTACATCAATTTAATGAAAATGATCCTCAGACCTTCTTTAAACAACCGATAGACTTAACAAAAATATTAGACTAAATGCATGTTTTCATGCATTTTTTTATTAAAAAAGTTTTCCAGAAAGGAAAACTTAATCATCAGGTAGCCATTTCACTTTATGATAATAAATAATAAACATAATAGCAGCACTGATCCATGTCACTGGCCAGCCAAAGAAAACAAAGAAAACATCAGATGTCATTGAGGTTACAATAGCTAAATAAATCTGTCTTAAAATAACAAAATTAAATACCATAATATACATTGGGATAGATGATTTTCCAGCTCCTCTTAAAACACCATTATAAATCTGCACAATTGGTAATAACATATAACATGTTAAAAAGGCAAATAACATTTTCCATCCTGCTTCTACTACTGCCTGATCGCTATTAAAGATACGAATAACATCTCTTCCAAAGAAGAATAAAAAGACAGTCATAGCTCCCACAACCGCAAAAGTCATCCATAAAGCTATCTTTGAACCACGTTTGACACGATCATATCGCTTAGCTCCAATATTTTGTCCAACAAATGTTGTAATTGCCATATTAAAACTTTGTAAAGGCAAATTCACAAAACCATCAATACGAATCGTTGCTGAATAACCTGCCACAACATCTGAGCCAAAAACATTGACATAAGATTGCACCACGACATTAGATAAAGACACAATACTTTGTTGTAAAGCCGTAGGCAATCCAATCATAATAATACGCTTTAAAATAGGAAGATGAAAACGAATTTTTCTTATTTTTAAAGCATAGACTTCATCACTTTTCATCAAGACAATACAAACCAGTAAAGCACTTAATGCCTGAGAAACATCAGTTGCAATAGCTGCTCCTGCCACACCCATATGGAAACCTCTCACTAACAATAAATCTAACACAATATTTGTTAAACAGGCTGCTACTAGAAAATAGAGTGGCCTTTTTGAATCTCCAACAGCACGTAAAACACCTGCCCCCATATTATAAATTAATGCAAAAGTGATTCCACCAAAATAAATTGTTAAATATGTTGATGATTCAGGAAACACATCTGCAGGTATACCTATCATATGTAGAAGTGGATTAGTGAATAAAACACCAACAATCGTTAAGAAAATAGCCATAACAATCGTTAAAGCTGCTGAACTATGAATAGCCTGTTTTAATCTTTTAGAATCATTGGCTCCGTAGTATTGAGCAATCACAACTCCTGCACCTGTTGCCAACCCCATAAAAAAACCAATAAGCATATTTGTGATAGGTGAAGACGCCCCAACAGCAGCCAATGCCTGTTTAGAAACATAATTCCCTACGACATATGCATCTACAGTATTATATAGTTGTTGGAATAGATTTCCAATCAAAAGTGGGATTGAAAACCAAAAAATAGATTTTGCTATACTTCCATAAATCAAATCTGTAGATTTTCGACTTTGATCCATCCTTTTCTCCCCTTTCCCTATACAAACAATTATTGTACTCCTGTTTTTTATTTTTACAATACTATAAATCTACAAAATCTATGGTTCTTAAAGAATTAATATTTTGAATAAGATCTTTTTGCATTTCTATTTCAACACGATATGGATAAGATGATTGATATGTATCTAATTTTTGATCAATCATTAAAGCTTCTTTTTCATGATGTTCAATCCATCTTTCATAAATAGATAAAGTGCGTAATCCCACTAAATAAGACTGTATATTTTTTTGAAAATCAATACTTAATGATTGATATAATGGAATCGCTTTTGAATCATTACCAAAAATCATTTCACAATAAAAAGCACTTCTAAGAGTGCTTCATTTCTTAAATGTTCAGCATTTCAACAAATGTAAATTGACCTTGATCATAATGAAAATGTAAAATACTACAATTCCCTAATTTTTGACCATTCAATAATTGTTCAGGTTGCCCTAAATGTGATAAAAAACAACGACAAGCTCCAGCATGTGATACAGCCAAAACAGTCTGACATGCATCCTGTTCCATAATATCCTTTAGCGTTGTTACCATTCTTTCCATAACCTGTAATCTTGTTTCTCCCCCATAAATAGGAAAGAAATCATCATATTTATCAACAGGAGGATTTAAATCTTCACTTTCACCTTCAAACACACCAAAATATCTTTCTTTAATTCCCTTTAATCTTTGATAAGGTTGATGAGTCACAAGTTCAAGTGTATCACAACATCTTTCAGACGTAGAGCTATAACAATGATCAAAATGAATATCTTTTAATAATTCTCCTGCTTTTTGAGCTTGTTCTATTCCTTTTTCAGTTAATGGAGAATCACACCATCCCTGTATCTTTCTTCTTTGATTAAATAATGTTTCACCATGCCTCATTAAATATAAATCTTTCATATTCCATACCTCCATAAATATTATAGATGAAACCTTGACCACACTCAAGACAAACGACACTATAAAGAAAAACACTCCTAAGAGTGTTAAAATTCAAATTGTTATTTCATCAATTCATTTTTCTATAAATTCATCTTTATATTCTTGAAGATATTGAATAAGAAAATGATAACATTCTTCTTCTACATCATTGTAGTAGTACTCATCTATTTTATTTAACTGCTCAGACATTTTTGGATCACTATACATTTCTACAATCTCATGGGCATTCTTTAAGTATTGATAACTATCATTCAACTTTAAAGTTTGTAAAGTATGAAGTGTAGATTCAACAAATTCATAACCATTATAAAAAAATTGTTCAATACCACCACTCCCTGTTTCTCCAAGAAAATGAAACACCAGCCAAAAATTCCTTTGATATTCATTTAACCGATCCAAATCATAGCCATAATCACAAAGTTCAGATATTCTTAACCAGACTTGATCTACCGATTCTTCAGTCATATTCTGATTGAAAATATCTTCTAATGGTTCTTTTGATTCTTGAATTCCATGAAAAATATCTGTTGCTATTTCTTTTTCTAATGGTGAAATTTTTTGACTTGACAAATAAAAATAAGCAATGATAAAAAAGAAAGCAGCAATCAATCCAATTACAATTTTCTTCATTTTTAAATCTTAATAGCAACTTTCCTGATAATCTATTAACTGATCATTTTCATAAACAATCTTTGCACTATGAAATTTTGAATCTTGAATCCATTCAAAGAAATGATAATCACCTTCCCACATAGGTAAAGATGAAATCTGATCATTGTCGATCCATTGTAAAATACCTTCATCACATTCATGAATTTCACCACTAAAATCCCAGCATGTATAAACAAACATCCCTTCATCCTGACCGTGGTAAAGTTTAGGAAAAACAACAAATCCATGAAGTTGAAGTTTTAAAGCTGTTAAACCTGTTTCTTCATAGATTTCTCGTCTCATGCATTCTTCAGCACTTTCACCCTCTTCAAATTTACCACCAACACCAATCCATTTTCCACCATTGATGTCATTTTCTTTTTTTATGCGATGGAGCATAAGTGTCTGATGATCCTTTTGAATATAACACATGGTTGTTAAAATCATATTATCGGTAGTGATAATAATCAGGAGAACTTCCTTCTATTATCTCTACATTCACTTCCTTTTCTAATAATTCTTTTAATTTTCTCACCATAATGTTTTCTGCATGATGATGAATATCAACCAATAACATATGATGGTCAACTGCATTTTTCGCATGACGATATTTGGTATCTCCAGTTAAATAGGCATCTGCTTTTCCATAGAACTGTGACATAAAATCTGCTCCACTTCCCCCACATATCGCAACCTTACGAACCATATCAGCATGTCCAGCATATTGAAAATGCTTTAAATGATAAGTTGTTTGTACATGGTCAAGAAAATCATCCATTGTCATAGGCTGATTCAAAGTGGCTATACGTGTGATTCCATCTTCACCACGTTCAATATCATGAACCCCTAATGCTTCCATGAGCCATTCATTCATTGCCACATTATCTAAAGCCGTATGTGAGCTATAAACAACGATATGATGTTCAATAGCTTTAAAAATAAATGCGCCCATAAAATCATCCTGATCAATATTCACAATGGGATCTAATAAAAATGGATGATGTGTAATTAACATCTGACATTGATTCCTAATGGCTTCATCAATAGTCTGTAAATCAGCATTTAACGCAATCATTATCTTAGAAACTTCTGTTTCAATCTGACCAATCTGTAATCCACATTTATCCCATTCTTCCTGTAAAGAAAGAGGAAAATGCTTTTCCATAACTGCAATAATCTCTTTAGCCTTCATTGAGCTCACCTTCTATCATTTCAATCATATGTAAAACTTCCTGATAACGAGGATGGTTTTCCTCTAAAGAAGTCAATATATTTTGATAAATATGTAATTGTCTTCTCCATTTTTCATAAAATAAAGTATTTTTCTTTTGTCTTAAATAAGGTCCAAAATAAATATCTTCTTCCTGATAAGAAAGTTGTTTTGATGTTTTCTGACAAACCATAATTTCATAAATATGATGTGCATCTTTCACAATATCTTCATCAATAATTTCTATCTGATGTAAATAAAGATACTCACGTAAAACTTCTAAACCTACATTAGCCTGTAAAAATAATCGTTGATCTTGGATATATTCAGGAAATTCATCTAATATATCCACAATTAACTTACCACCCATACCACAAATACTAATCATATCGACATGTTGATCTAAAAGTGGATGAATACCACTGCCAAGCAGTGGTATGACTTTATTCTCTAAATGATAACTCCCAATCGTTTCTATAGATACTTGGATAGGTCCCTTCGCTATATCACAGGCATAAGCCTTTTGAATGACATTTTCATTCACTAAATAACAAGGTAAGTAAGCATGATCAGTTCCTATATCTCCAAGACTTTCTCCATGTTTATATTTGATAATCAAGTCCGCAATGGCCTGTAATCTTTTTGATAGTTTCATATTAACGATCTAAGAAATCCTTTAAACGTTTTGAACGTGATGGATGTTTTAATTTTCTTAAAGCTTTGGCTTCAATCTGACGGATACGTTCACGTGTGACATTAAATTCTTTACCAACTTCTTCAAGTGTTCTCGTACGACCATCATCAAGACCAAAACGTAAACGTAAAACTTTTTCTTCACGATCTGTTAATTCTAATAAAACTTCATTTAATTCATCTTTTAATAATTCATTCGCAGCATAATCATCAGGTGACATTGCCCCTTCATCTTCAATGAAATCTCCTAAATGTGAATCATCTTCTTCACCAATTGGCGTTTCTAATGATACAGGTTCTAAAGATATCTTTTGAATTTCACGTACTTTTTCTGGTGTCATGCCATCCATCTTTTCAGAAATTTCCTCTGCTGAAGGTTCACGTCCTAATTCTTGGATCAATTGTCTTTGAACTCTTGTTAATTTATTGATCGTTTCAACCATATGAACTGGAATACGAATTGTTCTGGCCTGATCTGCAATAGCACGTGTAATAGCTTGTCTAATCCACCATGTTGCATATGTAGAAAACTTAAATCCTTTTGTATAATCAAATTTTTCAACAGCTTTGATAAGCCCCATATTTCCTTCTTGAATCAAATCAAGGAATAACATTCCTCTACCAACATATCTTTTTGCGATAGATACAACAAGACGTAAGTTAGCAGCTGCCAATTTCTTTTTAGCTTCTTCATCACCGTCTAATATTCTTTTCGCAAGAGAAATTTCTTCGTCATGACTTAATAATTCAACACGTCCAATTTCTTTTAAATACATTTTCACTGGATCATTAATTTTTACATTGCTTCCAAGCTGATTAGAATCATCTTCTTCCTCATTGCTGTACATATTAACAGTATCTCCTGTTAACATGTCAAAATCGCCACCAAAGTCTAAATCAGCAACATCATTGTCAATATCTGAATCTAAATCATCTAAATTATCCAAATCATCCAATGTTTCTAATGCTTCAAGATCATCCAAATCACTTGCCATACCACTCATTAACTGATCATCATCAATATCATCTAAAGCATCAAATCCATCTTCAATTAAAATATCATTATCCGTAATAAAAGATAATAATTCTTCAGCTGATTCATCATCTAAGTCATACTTTGTTAAAAAGGCATCTAAATCATCTTGAGATAATTTACCACCCATAGCTTCAGCTGTTTCTTTGATTAAATTCTTCAAATCATCCAATGTCACTGGTGTTGCTTTCTTTTTCATATCCTTTTTCATATTACTTTTTATTGACCTCCTAATTTAACAATCTCATTTAAAATCTGTGCCTTTTGTTGAGGATCTAATATATAACGAAATTGTTCTAATAACTGTTCTTTTTTCATTTTCTTTGCATGATTTCCTATGGTTTCTATATAATCATCTATCGCTTTTTCTTCATATTCTTGAGGCAAAGGAGATTGTGCAATCTCTACCACAGTTTGTATCAAATCTTCTTTTTGTATACTATTTATCAAATCTGCAATTTCTAATTGATTATGATGACGATAGTAGTCAATAATATAAGAAGCAATGATACGATATTGATCATTGTACATAAAACCTGCTTTTGCTTCATATTTCAAAGCGACACTTTTATGATTTAACATATAAAATAACAAATCATGTTCAGCTTGCTGATATTTATCCTTTAAATGTGTTATTTTCTTTTGTGGGACTCTTGTTTCCTGATGAAATTGAGGTTTCATCCCATTGATCTGCTGATGAATCAGATCATAAGAAAAACCTGACTGTTTCGATAAAACCTGAATGTAATAATCCTGATCAATAGGATCATGAATTTTAGCAATTTCATAACACATTTTCTCTAAATAATTTTTACGATCATCATAATTTTGAGAATCTATTTTCTGATACTCAAAATTCATTAAAAATTCAATCGGTTTCAATGTCTTTTTAAGGGCTTCCTGTAATCCTTCTTTACCATGTTCTTCATAGATTTCATCAGGATCATGATTATCAGGTAAAACAATAATGGATACCTGAAAACCAGCTTCCTCCAATTCTCTGGCTGCTTTACTCATAGCTGTTTGCCCAGCCTGATCACCATCCAAACACAAATGAACATGATGTGTCAGACGACGTAAAGCCTGAATATGTCCCTTTGTCAGAGCTGTTCCCATAATAGCGACTGTATTTTCAATACCTGCTTTATACATCGCTATGACATCCATAAATCCTTCCAGTAAGTATATAAATCCAGCTTCTTTAACCGCTTCTTTACATTGATGGTAATGATAAAGCGTCTGTCCTTTGATAAAAATATCAGATTCAGGAGAATTGACATACTTGCTGTCAGTTTGTGTTGGTTTATAAATACGTCCACTAAATCCAACAACCTGTCCTTGCTGATTATACAATGGAAACATAATACGATCTTGGAAACGGTCAAAATGCTGATATGATTCTACAATCAGCCCAGACTTGACCATATCTATTTCCTGAAAGCCCAATTTTTCAAATGCCTGATATAAAGTTGACTGCAAAGGTGCATAGCCAATTTGAAATTCTTTAATCAATTCATCAGAAAAATGACGTTTCGTTAAATAAGCTTTTGCTTCCAGTCCCAATTTTGTATTGAGATAGTAACTATAAATTTTCTGTGCTTCTTCGTGCATTTGATAAAGTGAAGCATTTTCTTTAGAAATCGGTGATGAAACGACATCTAAATGATATTCACTTAAATCAATATGACCTATTTCGGCAACTTTTTTAACAGCTTCTATGTATGATATTTTTAAATATTTCTGTAAAAATGTAAAAACATTGCCTCCTGTACCACACACAAAACACATAAAAATTTGCTTATCAGGCGAAACAGACATTGAAGGATGTTTATCATCATGAAAAGGGCATAATGCTATGTAATTTCTTCCTTTCTTCTCCAAAGGAAGATACTCGCCAATCACATCAACAATATCAACGCTCTGCCTGATTTCATTTATCTTTTCCTGTGATAGACGTGCCATATATGCCCTCCTTTATTAAAAACGAATCTTTTTTGTAAGATAATCTACAAGTTCATGAATTGGTAAACGAACCTGCTCCATTGTATCTCGATCTCTTAATGTGACAGACTGATCATTTTCACTGTCAAAGTCAACAGTTATACAATATGGTGTTCCTATTGCATCCTGACGACGATAACGTTTTCCAATCTGTCCAGCAACATCGTATTCCACATTAAATTCCTTAGCTAACAACTGATAAACTTCCATAGCTTTATCACTTTGTTTTTTTGTAAGTGGTAAAATAGCTGCTTTTACAGGTGCCACAGCTGGATGGAAATGCATCACAAGACGTGTTTCTTTTTCCAACTGTTCTTCCTCATAAGCATCAGCTAAAACAGATAAGAATAAACGATCTGCCCCTACTGATGGTTCAATGACATATGGTAAGTATTTTTGATTCGTTTCAGGATCTAAATACTCTAGATTTTTCTTAGAATATTCCTGATGTCTACCTAAGTCATAGTCTGTACGATCAGCAATACCCCATAATTCACCCCATCCAAATGGATAAAGATATTCAATATCACTCGTTGCCTTAGAATAGAATGATAATTCTTCTTTTTCATGATCTCTAAATCTTAAATTATCTGCACTTAATCCTAAGTCCAATAAAAATTGCATACATTGATTTTTCCAATAATCAAACCATTCTAAATCTGTATCTGGCTTTGTAAAGAATTCTAATTCCATTTGTTCAAACTCTCTTGTTCTAAAGATAAAATTACCTGGTGTAATTTCATTTCTAAAAGATTTCCCAATCTGACCAATTCCAAATGGAACTTTTTTACGTGATGTTCTTTGAATGTTTTTAAAATTCACAAAAATTCCCTGAGCCGTTTCAGGTCTTAAATAAACAACACTTTTGGCATCTTTGACAACACCCATATATGTTTTAAACATCAATTCAAACTCACGAATATCTGTAAAGTCTTCACTTCCACAGTTTGGACATTGAATATGATGTTCTCTAATAAATTCCATCATTTTTTCTGGTGCCCAACCATCACTATGAATATTTGGATCATAATCTTCAATCAATTTATCAGCACGATGTCTTGTTTTACAATGTTTACAGTCAATCAATGGATCACTGAATCCACCAACATGCCCACTAGCTTCCCAGACACGTGGATTCATAAAAATTGCTGAATCTAATCCAACATTATATGGTGATTCCTGAATAAAACGTTTCCACCATAATTTCTTAATATTATTTTTCATTTCCACACCTAAAGGACCATAATCCCAAGTGTTTGCAAGCCCATCATAAATTTCAGAACCCTGATAAACAAATCCTGAATTTTTTGCATGAGCAATTAATTTATCCATATCTTTGTTTGCCATATTTATACCCCTTTTTATTTATGTTTATACCTATATAAAATAGCAAAGACCTAGCACAAGCCAAGTCTTTTATTTATATATTTACTTCGTATTTATACCCTTATAGTAGTCATTTGTCAACCAACAATGAGTGTACTTTATAAATATGTCCTTTCATTTAGCCATTTCAGTATACTCTTATAAACCAACTTTTTATCTTTTTCAAACAACAAGGCATGTCGTTGCCCTGAAAAGATTTCAAATGTCAGATCCTGAAGCGGTATTTTTTTATATTTTTCAATAAGTTTTTGAATATGAGGACACATAGGATCATTTTCACCAATACCAATATATATTGATAAAAACGAAGGAATACTCATGATTGTTTTTTCAGTATTGACTTCCTGTATCATATGAATAATATCTCGATATCCTTGAACAGTATATGCAAAATGTGACATAGGATCTTCCAGAAAACGCTGTCTTTCATCCTCATCACTCGTTAACCAGTCCATATCACTTGTCATGCGAATTCTTTTATTTAAACGATGACGAAGATAGCGAGAATATTGTTGTGCTTTATGAAGTGGTCCCTTCCACATCTTTAATAAACGTAAATAAATACGTTTCAAATAGAAGAAATCAACTTTTGAAGGTGTTCCCAGTAATAAAGCTCCTTCAATAAAGTCACCAAAAACAGTCATATACTTACGTATCAAAATAGAGCCTAAATCAACTCCCAGCATGAAATAAGGTGAATCAGGATACTTTTCACGAATAATCATCTGCAAATGATGCATATCTTCAATCAGATGCATAGGCCCATCATGTTCTCCAAAATATCCCTGTTCAAAATCAATTAAAGAACGTCCATGTCCAGCAAAATCACTCACTACCACCACAAAGCCTTGACTTGCTAGAAAAGAAGCAAAATGCTCATAACGTCCAGCATGTTCTCCTAAACCATGATGAATCTGCACAATGCCTTTTACACGAATCACAACTTGAGGCTCATAAACATGATAACGAATATTGATATGCATGGATGATGTAAAGAAAGCAGTACGTTTCATATCATGACCCCCTTCGTAGTGGACGTTTTTGACCTTTTGGTTTAATTAAACATTTCTTTTGAAAACCAATTAAATCTGTTCTTTTTGCTAATGTTAAAGCTTCATAGACAAGATGATAATTTTGTGGACGACGATATTGCATCAAAGCACGTTGCATTGCTTTCTCTTTTGGTGTTTTCGCAACATAAACAGGTGTCAAATCTCGTGGATCTAACTCTGTATAATACATAGCTGTTGATAAAGTTCCAGGAGTTGGATAAAAATCCTGAACCTGTTCTGGCTGATGATGGATATCTCTTAAATATTCAGCCAATTCAATAGCACTGTTTAAATCACTACCTGGATGCGATGACATCAAATAAGGAACAAGATACTGATTTTTGTTCATCTCTTTATTGAGTCGTTTATACTTATCCACAAACTTTTCATACAGTTCACGATGAGGTTTTCCCATTTTATCGAGAACCTGATTACTGATATGCTCAGGAGCAACCTTTAATTGACCACTGATATGATGTTGAATCAGTTCTTTAAAAAATGTATCATCCTGATCATACATTAAATAATCATAGCGAATACCCGAACGAACAAAGACTTTTTTAACACCTTCTAAACTTCTTAGTTTTTTAAGCAAAGCCAAATAATCACTATGATCGACTCTTAATTGACGACATGGTTTTGGCCATAAACACTGTCTGGTCGGACAGGCTCCATGTGTCGTTTGTTTTTCACAGCTAGGAAATCTAAAATTCGCTGTTGGTCCTCCAACATCATGAATATAACCCTTAAAATCTGGATCCTGGATAATTTTCTTTGCTTCTTCAACTAACGACTCATGAGAACGTGATTGAATGATACGTCCCTGATGAAAATTTAATGCACAGAAATTACAGGCCCCAAAACAGCCACGATTACTGATAAGCGAAAAACGCACTTCTTCAATCGCTGGAATATAATCATAGCTTGGATGATACGTTCTTTGATAAGGCAAAGCATATGTATCATCAAACTCCATCTGTGTTAATGGGCGATTAGGGCGATTTTGTACGACATAAAATCCCTCATATGGTTCAACCAATGTTTTGGCATTATAATGATCAGTATTACGATATTGAATACCAAATGATTTGGCATATTCTTTTTTATCATGAGTCATATCAAAAAACGATGGTAACATGATATGATCATCTGGAATCATAGATAAATCCTTTGTTTTAAAAACTGTTCCATCTAAATAAGTCAAATCATGCACATCAAGTCCTGCATCCAATGCTTCAGCAATCTCAATAATGCTGTTTTCTCCCATTCCATACATCAATAAATCTGCATTCGCATCAATTAAAATAGATTTTCTGACTTTATCATCCCAATAATCATAATGAGCCAAACGTCTTAGACTGGCTTCAATACCACCAATCAAAATGGTTGCATCATGATAAGCTTCACGCACTTTTTGACTATAAACAATCACTGCACGATCAGGTCGATGACCCATTTCTCCATTATTAGAATAACTGTCTTTTTTTCGTCTTTTCTTGGATACACTATAATGATTCACCATTGAATCAATATTACCACTAGAAATCAAAAAGCCAAGACGTGGTTTGCCAAAACGCTGAAAATCATCCAAACGACGCCAATCTGGTTGTGCTAAAAAACACACTTTAAAGCCACGACTTTCTAAAGTACGTGTAATAATCGCTGCACCAAATGATGGATGATCAACATAGGCATCTCCACTAATATAGACAAAATCAGGCTGTTGCCATCCTCTTTCTAACATTTCTTCTTTTGTTGTTGGTAAAAATTGTCCCATAACATTTCCCCTTTATATGCTCATATTATACACTAATTTGTTTTGAAGAAAAATAAAATTGTGTAGAATTTCTACACAATTTGATGAATAAAACGTGATGTTTTCAACTGAATTCCCGTATATTCTTCAATCAACGATTCCATTAAAGGCACTAATACCTGAATGGCTGATGAAGAAATATGTAAATGATCAATAGCGGTTATAGGAATCTTATGAATATGTCGAAAAGCTTTTAAAATATCCTGAGAATAGGGCTGATGATGTCCTATGTGTTTTGAACATAAAAATCCTCCATCTTCCAATGAAATAGAAACAACTTGAGGTGAACCACACAAAACACAGCCATCAACATCCAAAGATACCCCATTATGTTCTAAAATAAAGACATTAAAAAGCAGATAAACAAGCAATGGTGGATATCCCAAATCCAAAGCATGTAAAGCTTCATATAAAATTCTATATTCTTTTTCTAAAGGTTGATTATCTTCAACATAACGATAGAAATATTCTAGAATATACTGTCCAACAATCTCACTTTCCAAATTTTCTTCAATGTGCCTAAAATAATCAAGTGGTGTAGCCTTAATCAATGTACTCATTCCTTTTTTTAAGGCAATCGTCAATTCACTTAACATCATTTCTTGACACCCACGGGCATTCTTGCTTGTCATTTTACGAATCCCACGTGCCATCACACTCATTTTCCCATATTCATGACTATAAATATGTAAAATCATATCATTTTCTTTATATGGTGTTTTCTTTAAAATAACAGCTTCAACAACTTCCTCATGAATAGTCATTTTCATCATAACCAAACTCTCTTAAATACTTTTGTTTATTACGCCAATTCTTTTCTACCTTCACAAAAAGTTCTAATGTAACTGGAGTTTGTAAAAAACGCTTCATTTCACGTCTGGCATTTTGTTTAATCTTTTTAATCATACTTCCCTGTTTACCAATAATAATAGCTTTTTGACTTGGACGATCCACAACAATCGCCGCCATGACATGAACACCATCTTCATCTTCAGTCATACTTTCAATCACAATCGCAACACTATGAGGCACTTCTTCATGAGTAAAATATAAAATCTTTTCACGAATAAATTCTGCCATAATAAAACGTTCTGGATGATCAGTAATATGATCTTTAGGATAATACATAACCCCTTCTTTTAAATCACTTTTGATTGTATCCATGAGATGTTCAACATTATCCCCATTTAAAGCACTAATAGGAATAATTTCTTTAAAATCAAACATTTCTTTCCATTCATTTAACTTTTGAATTAATTCATCTTTTGACAACAAATCAATCTTATTTAAAAGAAGATAAACAGGTCCATCTGCTTCCTTTAAACGACTGACAATAAAACGATCTCCTCGACCAATCTTTTCATTCGCTGGCGCAAGCAATAAGACAATATCCACACCATAAATGCTATTTAAAGCATTGGTATTCATAAAAGATCCTAAACCATCCTGTGGTTTATGAATCCCTGGTGTATCCATAAAAATAATCTGCGCCTCATCATCTGTATAAATACCTTGAATCGTATTACGTGTCGTTTGCGCGGTTGATGATGTAATCGCTAATTTTGTTTTTAAAATATGATTCAATAATGTTGATTTTCCAACATTAGGGCGTCCAACAATACTTACAAATCCTGATTTAAATGTCATAAACTCTCTCCTGTAAATGCACGAGGTAATAACTCCTGCATATTTGTGACTTCATAATAATCTTTACTTCCTAAAATAATAGGTGTAAGGGGATCTAACAATTCAGCCAAAACCTGACGGCAGGCTCCACATGGTGAAATAAGTGGTGAACAGTCACCAACAATGGCTAGTGCTGCAATATCATCCTGGCGATAGCCTTGACAATAAGCCTGAAACACAGCATTACGTTCAGCACACATTGTTGAACCATAAGCCGCATTTTCAATATTTGTGCCATAAATTTTTTGTCCATTTTTCAACAATAAACAGGCCCCCACACGAAAATGAGAATAAGGAACATATGCATTTTGCGAAGCTTTGAATGCTTCATCAACAAGTTCTTGATAATCCATATTCTAACCTCTTTCTATTCCTAACTGATTTAAAATATCTTTTTGTAAAGCTAACATTTCTTTTTCATCATCTTCATTCATATGGTCATAACCAAGCAAATGTAAAAGTCCATGTGTCATTAAAAAGCACATTTCACGTTTTAATGAATGTCCATATTCCTGTGCCTGCTGACAGGCATGTTCATATGAAATGAATATATCCCCTAAGCTTCTTGGCATACCGGCCACATAATATTGTTCATTATCTTCTAATGCAAAACTGATCACATCTGTTGCACGATCAATATGACGATAATCACGATTCATCTGATGAATCTGTTCATCATCAACAATCACACATGATAATTCTACATCATCATCAATCTGCAATGTCTGTAATGTTGTTTCAATAATTTTTCGAAAAACAGCTTCATAATCTTCCTGACATAAATGCTTTTCATCTTCATATACAAAATCAATATTCATCTTCTCACCCTTTATTTCTTTATTTTTCCTTTTTCAATTATAACACATTCCATATTCTTGTTCACTATCTTTGTTTGATGGTTAATCATAATATAAATTTTTCCTTCATCATTTTTCATCAGATAACGTAAAATTTTATTTGCTAAACGTGTATCCATATGTGAAAAAGCCTCATCTAAAATCAGCACATCCCAGTCACGACACAACATGCGAATCAATGCAACAACCTGTCTTTGTCCAAGGGATAGTGGATATCCATTTTCTGACAAAACAATATGCATCATATCATTTAAACTTTCCTGTCCAAATGTTTTTAAATAGAATTGTATTTTCTTTTCATCCTGACATAGAAAATTATCTTGAAGTGTCATATGTAAAAATGTTGGCGTTTCATTTAAATATCCAATATGTTCATATAAAGAAGCCAAATCAATCTGCCTCAATTCTAAATCATTGATATAAATATCACCCTGATATGCTAAGTCTTCTGCTAATAATAACTTTAAAAGGGTTGTTTTTCCACTACCTGTAATACCTTTAATCCACAGATGATGTTGGATATTTAAATCAATATGTTCTAAAACTGGTAACTGATAACCATAAGCATAAGTGACATCATCATAACGAATAGATGTAATCGGTTGATCAAGAGTACATTTTGATTTCTCTAAATCAACTTCAAAATTCTTATACTTATCATAAATCAAACTGACCTGTTTATACTGACTAGCTAAAGCAACCATATTTAAAACCGGCTGAATGCAATAAGAAACCAGCATATAAAACATGATCAACTGTCCCATTGTAATATGTTGAAGATGAAAAAGATAAAATCCTACCAATAAAACAATACCATAACATAAAACAATCAAATATTGAATTAAAGACTGAAATTGATTTAAAAATAAAGCTTGTTTTTCTTTTAATAAAGCTTCATCTAAATAGACATGATAACTTCTTTCACGTTGTCTTTGAAACAAATGAAAATAGCGAATTAAAGAATGATTATCAATCAATTCTAACACATGATGTCTAAAAAGATAATGTGCTTCTAAATAATTTTTATTTATGCTTTGAAAATCTTTTAATCGAAAATAACTGATGACACATATGACTATAAAAGTCACTGCTACAATCAAGGCTAACCAGATATTCAATAAACACATACCCACAAATAAAACAACAAAGAATAAACCATCTAAAAAGAATTTCTCAAAACACTCCAGACTCATTTCTGTCAAATCAAAAAGACTTAATAATTGACTTTGAATCACACCATGATCCTGATAAAAAAATGAATGTGACTGTTTCAACATATTCATAAGTGACTGAAAAACATAATCTTCATCCATAGCCTTTTGGAGATGAATCATTTCTTTCATTTTTAATTGTGTCATATATGTACGTATGCATTCTAAGGTTGTATAAGCCATCGCTAATATGGCCATATAGAAAAAGGCAGTTTTCAAATGAATATAATCAATCAGAATCTGAAAAAAATAACTGCTACCATAACCAATAACCGCAATCCACAGACCTTTCCATATTAAAGAAATCATATAACGCTGATAAGCAAAAAAGGTATCTTTTAAAAATTGTCTATAACTTTTATAATGAAGCTGAGGAACACGTCCCACATGTTTAATCACAATGACTCTTTGCCCATAATGTTCATTCATCTCTTCTATGTACATTTTGACTAATCCTTTTGCTGGATCACCAATGATATACTCTTCATCTTTAATCTCATATAACACAACAAAATGTCCTATTCCATCATAAATCATATATAAAATACATGGACACTTCACTTCTCTAACAACATCTTCTAAAGTGGCTTCATAGGCTTTGGCTTCAATCTGATAACTTTTTAAACATTCAATCATACCTCTTATAGAGATTCCATTTTGATTTAATCTGGCTTTTTTCTTTATATTTTTGATTTCATCATAAAAATGATAATATTTTAAAATCATATCAATACAATAAGCTCCACATGACTTTTCTTCATCTTGTAATTCAATTGGATATTTATGCATAGAAAAACCCCCTTACTTCTATATACGCAAAAAGTAAGGGGTTTTTCTTTTTTTATATTCATTTTTTTAAAATTTTTTTCAATTTCTCAATAAATTCATCAACATGTTGTGGTGTAATAATCAATGGCGGTAACATACGAATCACATTGCTGCCAGCTGTTACAACAATAACACCATCATTTAATAATGCTTTCACAACACTTTTCGCTTCTTGATTCAATACTAATCCTTGCATCAAACCAAGTCCACGACGTTCTATCACGCAATCAAACTGTTCAACAACTTCATCTAAACGTTGAATGAAGTACTGTGAAACTTCCTGAACATGTGGTAGAATCTGATCTTTTTCTAAGATGTCAAAAACTGTTTTGACTGCCATACAAGCAAATGGATTACCACCATATGTACTTCCATGATCTCCTGGTTCCATAGCTTGTGCCCATTTTTTATTAGCCACAAACGCACCAACTGGGATTCCACAGCCAATTCCTTTTGCCAGACACACGATATCAGGTAAAATATCATATTGGAAATAAGTCATAATTGTTCCTGTTCGTCCCATACCACATTGAACTTCATCTAAAATCAGACAAATATCATGTTCATTACATAAAACTCTTAATTCTTGCATGAAGGCTTTATCACAAGGATAAACACCACCTTCACCTTGAACAGGTTCCACAATAATAGCTGCAGTACGTTCATTAATGAGACTTTTGACACTTTCGATATCATTTAATGTGGCATAACAGACACCATCAATGAGTGGTCCAAAGGCTTTTTGATAAGCTGGATTCCCTGTTAATTTGACAGAACCTGTTGAACGTCCATGAAAAGAATGATGGAATGATATAATCTCACTATCTGCTTTACCATGTTTTAAATAATAATATTTTCTAGCCAGTTTTAAAGCGCCTTCTGTTGCTTCTGTTCCTGAATTACAGAAAAAGACGGCTTCTAACTGTGTTGCTTTTTTGACAGCTTCAGCTGCTTCTACAGCAATTGGTGTATAAAAATAATTTGATACATGTGTTAATGTTGCCATCTGTTTTTGCATAGCTTCAACATAGGCAGGATAATGATATCCTAATGAATTGACCCCAATACCTGCATAAAAATCTAAATATCGACGTCCATTTGTATCATATAAATAAACACCTTCACCTTTTTCTAAAACAACATCATAACGACCATAAGCTTTTAAAAAAGCATTTTCCCCTCTTGTATACCAATCTTCCACAATTTATACCCCCTTTATATTTCTAGCCAATTTCTCATATAAATCAACTGCCGTTTCTAAAACTTCTTCATGAAAATCAAACGTTTCCGTATGTAATCCACTTTGATATGCCTGACATTTTGTACCTACAAAAAAGAACACCCCAGGAATTGCTTTTTGATAAAAAGCAAAGTCTTCAGCTAACATCAATGGTTCATCCAATTCAATATATGTCGATGGATCCACACATGCTTTCAATTGTTGATACAATGATTGATGATTCATCACTGGTGGATACATAGGTGGACAACTCCATTCAATCTGACAGTTATAACTTTTCATTAAACCATCATGAATAGCTTGTATTTCCTGTGTCATTTTATGAAAAAGAGATTCATCATAACAGCGTAATGTTCCATGCATACAAGTTTGTGTAGCGACACTATTACGTGCTGTTCCACCATGTATTTCCCCAATATTGAAAATAACTGGTGAAAACGGTGAAATATGTCTGGAAATCATTGTCTGATATTGCATATAGGCATGGTTAGCAATCATGATACTGTCAATACCTTCCTGCGGTAATCCTGCATGTGCTCCTTGTCCATGAATGGTCACATCCATTTCACCACACATAGCCATTAACGGTCCACTTTTACAGGCAATTTTGCCTTCCTCAATCATTGGCATTAAATGCATTCCAAAAATAGCTTTCACATGATATTTTTCTAAGACACCCGATTCTACAACCAGACGTGCTGCGCCTGGTGATTCTTCAGCAGGCTGAAACAACAAAAGAATATTATAGTTCAATGGTTCTTTGATTTCTTTTAAACGTTTTGCAAAACCTAATAAGGCACTCATATGTCCATCATGACCACAGGCATGCATACAGCCTGGATGTTTTGAAACATAATCCACCTGATTTTTTTCATGAATAGGCAAACCATCAATATCACTACGAAAAGCCAAAGTTGACTGACAACCATAATCAATATAAACAAGCGTTCCTGTTTCGATAATACTTTCCCAATGATATCCCATCTGTTCTAATTCATGACGTAAATACTCTGCCGTCTGATATTCTTTTAAACCTAATTCGGGAATCTGATGTAAATCTCTTCTCCAGCGTTTGACATCTTCCATAATCTCACCTTAAATTTTTCTTAAATCATCCATTAACTGTGTCTTTTCTTTTGTTTCATCTGTTTTTTCTTCTTTAATGATACGTGCTGGATTTCCTGCAACAACAGCTCCAGCTGGCACATCATTCAAGACAATACTTCCAGCTCCAACAACAGCACCTTTACCAATACGAACACCTTCTACAACAACTGCATTCGCACCAATTAAAACATCATCTTCCAAAACAACGGGTTTGGCACTAGGTGGTTCAATAACTCCTGCTAAGACTGCTCCAGCTCCAACATGGCAGTGTTTTCCAACTTCAGCACGACCACCTAAGACAGCTCCCATGTCAATCATTGAACCTTCACCAATTTTAGCACCAATATTAATGACAGCCCCCATCATAATCACGGCATTATCTTCAATTATCACATTTTCACGAATAAATGCTCCAGGTTCAATACGTGCATTAATATTTCGCATATCTAACATAGGTATAGCACTATTACGACGATCTTGTTCTAAATAAGTTTCTGTAATTTGATCTTGATGAGCTTCTAAATATTTTTGAACATTATCCAAATCACCAATCAAAACACGACTTGTTTCTGTTCCAAATACTTTGATAGAGTCATCTATTGGTAAATCATGTCCATTAACATAAACCTTTACAGGTGTCTGTTTCTTTGCATCTCTAATATATTGAATAATTTCTTGTGCTGTACTATACATTCTTAAAATCCTCCTCATTCATTATTCCTTCAAAAACTGTTCTGGCTGGTCCTTCCATGAAAATATGTCCGTCCTGATATTGAATATTTAAAATACCACCCAAAAGTTCCACATCAACCTGTGAGTCACATAATCCATTGACATAGCTGGCATACATGACGGCACAGGCTCCTGTTCCACAGGCCATTGTTTCTCCCGATCCTCTTTCCCAGACACGCATCTTTAAATGCTGGCGATCAATCACCTGAACAAACTCAGTATTGACTGATTCAGGAAACATTTCATTTTTTTCAAAATATGGACCTATCTTTTCAATTTCAAAATCAAGCTGATCAACATATGTTACAACATGGGGATTCCCCATAGAAACAGCTGTACAACGATAAATATGATGATTGATGTTTAAGGGTTCATCAACCATTTGTTCCTTATTAAAAAGACAAGGTATATCCTGCGTATTCAAAGACGGTTGACCCATGTCTACTTTGACTGACTGCACTGTTCCATTTTCAACATGTAACCAGACTCTTTTGACCCCAGCCAATGTTTCAATTTCCAAATAAGTTTGATCTGTTAAATGATGATCATAAACGAATTTAGCAAAACAGCGAATCCCATTCCCACACATCTTTCCTTCACTACCATCACGATTAAACATACGCATGAAAAAATCATATTTTTGTGAAGGTAAAATCACAATCATACCATCACTACCAATACCAAAATGACGATCACTGATGCGGGTAATAAGCTCAGGTGTCATATCCACTTTTTGATGGATTCCATCTACATAAATATAATCATTTCCTAGTCCTTCCATCTTTGTAAATTTTAGCATTTTTTCACCTCTATCTTTTTGAAATATATTAACATTTTTTTGATATAATGAAAAGTCTTTTGAAATATTTGCATATATTAAAAATAAGGTGAGTCTATGAAATATATGTTTAAAAAAATCAATCAAACGATTTCTATTTTATTAATTGCTTTATTACTCATGATTATCTATTATCATAGTGTATATTAAAAATAACGGCTTAGCCGTTATTTTCATCTGTATGATCTTGTGGTTGTTTTTGATCCTGCTCTATTATCTGTTCTTGTTGAATTGTTTCTGTTTGTGTATCTGGCGTAGACTCTACAGATTCATCTAATTGAGAATCTATATTGTCTTCTATCAATGTTTGTTTTGTTTTCTTTTTATTTTTTAAAACAAACACAACAATTCCAATAATAACTAATGCCCCAATTCCAATAAAAATAAATGTCATATCCATACCAGCTGATTTTGGTGATGAAATTACGATTTCATTTGTTGCATGAGACTGGCTTACTAATTCTAAAAGATCAATTTTTACATTTTGCCCATCAACAGTTCCTACATTAGATGTTGCTTTCCCTGGCATTTTGACATTAATAACCATTTCTAAACCTAATGCTTTCATCTTATCTACAGAATAATCTGCTGATTGTAATAATTGAGAATCCATTTGTTGACTGAGATCTTCCATTGGTAATTTAAGAACTATACAATCCTTACCATCAATGGTTTCTTCAGTAATGTTCACTCCCATTTCATCTGCTGTTGAAGCTAACCCTTCCATACGTACACCAACCCAATTTGATGCATTGATTGTTTCTTCAATTGATGTCACTTTAACATTTTTTGTTTCTTCTGAAGATAACATCTGTTCTTTCATTTGTTCAACAAATTCTTCTTTTGTCATTTGCGAAGCTGTCAAAGCACTTTCTTCCATCAAAAAGTCCATAGATGTATTGACACTTTTATCAGCATTGACTTCAAGATTGATTGTCATTTTCATACATCCTGTTAATAAGAAAACAGCTAATAACAACGACAACGTTTTTAATAGTTTTTTCATAGATATTCTCCTTCCCTATTTACATTGTAACATAATCCAACAAAATATGGGATTTTTTATCATGACATTTTCAAATTCATTTTTATATGTTTCCAAAATGAATGAATTCAATAGAATGCTCTTGTATAAATCCCATAACTCTTGGATCCATTAATGTTGCTAATTCTTTTGCCCTTTGGATATTATAACTGCTTAATTCTAATAAAGTTTGATCAACATAAGCTGGATGCAAAGCAAATTCAACACTTTCTCTTTGTTCTTTTAAACTTTGATTCAATAATTCCAGTAACATTTCTACAGTCCCATGATCATAAAAATCCGGAATATGGCATGGTGCATAACGAATACCATTTTGTGCTAAAATAGCTTCTATTTCCTGTGTTTGAGCACGCATTGGTAAATTGTATTTTTGAGCCAGTTTCATAGCTGCCTTTAATTGTTTAGGTGTTGTACAAACATGAAAATCAATATGATCGGGCTGTAAACCTGTTGCTAAAAACTTATCCATTTGAGCCTGATATTCCAAATCAAGTTCACTTTGATCACTCTTTTCAATGATCTGTGGATCACGATAAAAATGATCATTTTCATCAATTTAATGTTTTTAATCCTTTCACAATTGAATATTGCGCTGTTGTAACGAGGTGAATCCCCACATGTAATAAATCAGGATATTGTTTCATCAACGAAACTGCATGATCAAAACCAGGCATATTGACCATTAAACTTGTTGAAGTCAAAATTCCCTGTTGAAATCCTTCTAAAATAGCTCAATTAACACCTTTTGAAAAACCAAAATCATCTGCATTCATAATTACTTTCATTATAAGTCCCTCCATCTTTTATATATATTTTATCACAACATAAAGACAATCACTATCTGCTTATATCATATCACACGTAATTTTGACAGAATGATAAAAAAATGATTTTTGATATATGACTTATATATGTTATAATGTTCACCAACACATGAGTAAAGGAGAATATAAATGCGATTATCTGAATTTTTAAGATTAGCAATTCCTTCAGTTGGAGTAGCCTGCTTTATTGTAGGTATTCTGGCTATTGTTTATTTGATTTATATCTTCAAATCAAAAAAATATCAACAAACACCGCTAGACATCAAAAAACTTATTTATAGAGGATTATTGATAGGCTATATTTTAGTTGTCATAATAGCAACGCTAGGTCGTCCAAGCTATTCTTTTGATATGAAAGCCAGCACTGAATTATTTAGCTCATATAGACTCGCTATAAATCATTTTGATATGCGTGAATGGCGTAATATCATTTTAAATATATGTATGTTTATACCTTTAGGATTCTTATTACCGCTTGTATCTTCAAAAATGAAGCATTGGTGGATGACTTACATAGCTGGAATCCTTTTGACACTGTGTATTGAACTTACACAATTGTTAACCAATCGTGGTATATTTGAAATAGATGATATTTTGAATAATGCTTTAGGATGTATGATAGGTTTTGGACTCTATTCTCTAGGACGTTACATCTATCAAAAATATAAAAAGCATCAAACAAATATGATACATACACTTCTGACTCAAATACCTCTCCTATTAACAATCATTGCTTTCTCTACTATATTTATTTCCTATTCCAAACAGGAATTAGGTAATCTGCAACAAAACTATTATAAAACTGTTGATATGTCACATATTGAAGTGACTAGTCTTGTTCCATTATCTGATGAGCCATCTTTGCAAGATGTCTATAAAACCAAACAGTATACACAAGATGAATGTTATGATATCATTCAACCTTTTTTCAACAAGTATGGATTAACTATTGATGATACACAAACAGATATCTATGATGAAACTATTTATTTCTATTCTCAAAACAGAGAAATCCTAGCCAATATTGATTATAGTGGTGGAACTTTCCATCTTTGGTATACCAATGAATCAGATACACCACGTGACAATTTAACTGAACAAGAAGTGAAAGACATTATTCAAAAAGAAGGCATCCAGATTCCTCAACAAGCTACTTTTACATCATTAGATGATGGACAGTACATATTTGAAGTTCAGGATATCGTTGATCATCAATACCTCAATGGCTCTATTTCTTGTCAAATCAACGCAAATAAATCGTTTATCTCTTTAGGTTATGATTTAAAAACCTATGATTCTTATAAACAATTTCCAATCATTTCTCAACAACAGGCTTTTGAACTTATAAAAGATGGAAAATTCAATCAGGATTGGATGATGAGTTTGGATCAGGAAATCATTATCCATTCTGCTAACCTCGTCTATGCTGAAGATTCTAAAGGTTTCTATCAGCCAGTCTATTTATTTGGAATAGAAAACGATCAAATCATCTATATTCCTGCTATTCAATCATAAAGCAAAAGAAAGTATGAATTCTTCATTGAGATATGATTCCCATATAAAGAAGACAGCATTTATATATCACGATTACATATTTCAAACTATTTAACAAACTCTCATTTCTTATATAACTATCAAATTTTAACGAGATTCTCACTTATAACACTTCTTATTTTCATACTCAAATAAAATAATTTTGAAAAAATAAAAAAATAACTTTACAAATGCTTTAAAATCTTATATACTTGTATTTGCCTGATTGAGGTATACAAGATCTGGCGGTCGTGGCGAAGTGGTTAACGCACCGGATTGTGGCTCCGGCATTTCGTGGGTTCGATTCCCATCGACCGCCCCAGAGTATGCGGGTGTAGTTCAATGGTAGAACTTCAGCCT